>SDBT01004572.1_pt1 | contig 23441 bp, 26 predicted proteins | sample 2277101 | NCBI WGS metagenome assembly SDBT01 (sample SAMN10404973, study PRJNA504765) | marine sediment metagenome | isolation source: marine sediment core GS10_PC15, 103 cmbsf | place: Arctic Ocean: Southern Knipovich Ridge | collected 2010 | reverse complement strand
AGAGTGGGGAGAGAAGGTAGAGTGGGGAGATAAGAGAACGGAGATTAGTGGGGAGAGTGGGGAGAGAAGGTAGAGTGGGGAGATAAGAGAACGGAGATTAGTGGGGAGAGAACAGAACAGAACAGAACAGAACGGAGATTCCCTACTAAGTTAAATACCATTTTTTCCTGCAAGGTGTCCCTATGGTAGAAATGTTTGGAAGTGGGGAGAACATCTACCTTCTTGATTTCTCCCTTCTTTCTCTTCTCTACCTTCTTGATTTCTCCCTTCTTTCCCTTCTCTACCTTCTTGATTTCTCCCTTCTCTCCCTTCTTTCCCTTCTCTACCTTCTTGATTTCTCCCTTCTTTCCCTTCTCTACCTTCTTGATTTCTCCCTTCTCTCCCTTCTCTACCTTCTTGATTTCTCCCTTCTCTCCCTTCTTTCCCTTCTCTACCTTCTTGATTTCTCCCTTCTTTCCCTTCTCTCTCCCCCCACTTATCTCCTAAAAATCCTTCTTACTGGAACATTCTCCCTTCTCCGCCCGCCTCACTATCCCCACTTATCTCCTAAAAACCCTACTATCTAGGGATATATCTTCATAACTTTACCTACTCACTTCTTAACTGACCTATTTTCTCCGAATTCTCCTACCAAAAAGATGTGAAACAGAGTAGGATGCTGAAAAAAGTTTATTATTCTTTCATAATGGATTGTAAATATTCTAACCACTCATAACCTCTACCTGAGAGCCTATAAAGTCCTCTTGTTCTAGTTAGGAGACCTTGCCTTTTATACCTAGTTAAAGCTTTTTTTGTCTTGTTGAAACATGCTAAAAACCGTTAACCCTTTTTACACCGCAACCATTTAAATACTGTGGGTAAACAAAAAAAATATTGAGAAGGTTTTATGAGGAAGGGTTCACGTCATTCTTTGGAAACTCGGAGAAAAATCTCTGAAGCTCTGAAGGGTAAACATCTTTCTTTGGAAACTCGAAAGAAAATGTCGGAATCTAAGAAGGGAGAAAAGCACCCTAATTACGGTAAACATCATTCTTTGGAAACCAAGAGGAAAATGTCTGAGGCTCAGAAGGGTAAACACCATTCTTTGGAAACTAGAAAGAGAATGTCTGAAGCTAAGAAGGGTAAACATCTTTCTTTGGAACATCGGAAAAAACTGTCTGAGTCTAAGAAGGGAGAAAAGCATCCTTTATACGGTAAGCCTCGTTCCATGGAAACTCGAAAGAAAATATCTGAGGCTAATAAGATCGCTTGGCGGAGAAGGAAGCAGATGTCTAATTAACTCTTTTTTGTACCGCACACATTTAAATACTGTGGGTAAACAATAAAACGATTATCTCCATCTACTCTTACCTCTCTTCTTGCTTTGCCCACTCTTTTTCTTTTTCTTTTTTTTCTTTTTCTCTTTTGCTTCTTGTGTTTGAACTCTACCCATCACTTCACTTCCTCTCTCCTAATCATGCTAGATCTAACATTTTATATATAAATTTTCTATTCAACCGTTAAGATTTAATTTGTACCGCACATATTTAAATACGCCTGGGTAAACAAAAAAATATTAGCACGTGCTATTACTCCATAATTATCATTGTGATGGTGGATCTAACTTTATTCAACCGTCTTATCTTCCAGGTCACGGTTTTCCTCAATTTATCTGTAGTTTCTGCTTCAACTTTTGCTACGATATCATAGACTCCATAGAGAGCATGCGCTTCCTTCACGCCTTCAATTTTCCTCAATTCATCTAAGATCTCACGTTCACTCTCTAGTTCCACATTGATTAAAACATACGCCATCATAGACAACTATCCCCTAACAAATTCAAAACTGATGATCCACTCACATTTTTATTCTATAACGATTTAAGGTAACTCACAATTAACCCTTTTTGTGCTGCACCCATTTAAATACGTAGGGTAAACAATAAAAATATTCTCATAGCGCGCGCTTTCATTCAGACCCAGCATAAGCCAGATGGTGTAAGAGAAACAGTGCTTGCATTGTTTAGGGTTGCCTATACTTTTTTTTTATCAAGGTTAAGTCAATGTTTCGCGCGAAACCATGGATCCACATTTATGGTTGTTAAAAACTTTTGTGTCAAAGAAACGTTGTTTACATATTTTGCAAACTAATGGGTTAGCGGATTCCTCTAACATTCTTTTTATTACGCCTTGTTTCTCGATATAGTTCCATGCGGATTCGATGGTGTATTTTAAAACTTTAAGTTTATACTGCTTTGTGCCCCGTAATATGTTGCCGGAGATGCTTTCGATGACGTTTTGAGGAACATATTTTTGTGCATTGTGATGCCACGGTTTTGACGCTTCGAAAATGATGCCCTGTGTTTGTACAGGATAATCATTTAATTCATCATTTTTCCGCATAATTTCGCGTGCACTTGGAATATTCTCAGTTTTTACGATTTCATCCAGAATCATCTTCTGTATCTGTGGCGGTATGGATAGAAGGGTGCGCGCTTGATATTCAGTCAATTTTTCTAAAATTTCCTGTGGGAAATCTAATTCTAACATGCGAAGATGATTAGTAATCCATGCTCTAGATTTTCCTAATTTCGCTGCCAACGATTGATGTGTTGGATAATTATCAGGGAACTTTTTGAGGAATCGCTTTAGAGAGACGGCAAGTTCGTAGTCGGTTAAATCTTTGCGCTGCACATTCTCGATTAAACTGGCTTCAAAGGCTTCTCGGTCGCCCATATTTTTAATTATGCACGGAATCGTCACCAGACCAGCCCTCTTTGTCGCTAAGTATCGTTGTTCACCTGCAACAATTTCGTAGTCTCCTGATTGAAGAGGTCTCACTAGAATGGGTTGAAGTTGCCCATTTGATTCCATGGACTGCGCTAGTTCTGTAATGTATTCTTCATCCACATTCAGTCTTAAGCTGTTAGATGAAGGATGTACCTTATTTATTGGAAGAATGTGAAAACCTTCAACATTTGAATACATAACCCCGTCAAGAATAATAATGATGGTTATAAATTTTATGTAAATTTGTTTTGCAAAGGTAATGTGTGCAGTTCTAGTATCAGTGCATGCGTCCTGATTTATCTGTAAATCTTGCTATGAATTGCAATTTTTGGTTTTTTTAACTTAATGAAGACTTGTCGATGTTATTTGTCGTGAATAATTACTGAAGAATGACTGATTATAAGCTGTAACGATTTAACATAGTACATGCTTAAGACCTGTTGTACCGCACACATTTAAATACTTAAATACTGTGGGTAAACAAAAAAAATTATGGTGGGGGTTTTATGAGGAAGGGTTCACGTCATTCTTTGGAAACTCGAAAGAGAATGTCTGAGGCTCAGAAGGGTAAATATGTTTCTTTGGAAACTCGAAAGAGAATGTCTGAAGCTAAGAAGGGAGAAAAGCACCCTAATTACGGTAAACATCATTCTTTGGAAACTCGAAAGAAAATGTCGGAAGCTATGAAGGGAGAAAAACATCCTTTATATGGTAAACATCATTCCGAGGAAACCAAAAGAAAAATGTCTGAGGCTAAGAAGGGTAAAACGTTTTCTTTGGAAACTCGAAAGAGAATGTCTGAGGCTCATATGGGTAAATATGTTTCTTTGGAAACTCGAAAGAAAATATCTGAGGCTAATAAGATCGCTTGGCGGAGAAGGAAGCAGAGAGATGCTACCAACTAACCGTTAACCTTTTTGTACTGCACATTTAAATATAATAAATAGAGATATAGTTAGTTGGAGTTATGTATATGTCAGTAGAAGAAAACAAAGCACTTGTCCGTCGTTTTATGGAAGTGTCTTTTAATCAGGAGAATTTATCTGTAATAGATCAGTTAGTGTCCTCTGACTTCGTTTATCACTATGCCAGCGGTAGAGATCTCTCAAAAGAGGCTTATACAAAAAATGCGGTTACACTTCTAAACGCCTTCCCTGACACCTGTATAGAAATGGATGATCTTTTCGCTGAAGGAGACAAAGTTGCATATCTTTGGACAATTAAATGTACACACAAAGGTGAATATCAAGGTATACCCCCGACAGGGAATAAACTTACTATTCAGGGAATCAACATCTTCCGTACTGCTGATGGTAAGATTGCAGAAGGTTGGAGTCAATTTAATACGCTTGGCATGATGCAACAACTCGGCGTTATCCCACCAATGGGTAAGAGATAATCTGACGTTTAATATGTTAAGATTCTCTACTTCCTCTTTTTTTAGTTATCCTAAAAGGAGAAGATAAGTCCATCTTATCGTTACCGCACACAGTTAAATACGATGGGTAAACAAATGTACATCTATTAGTTAAGATCTAATTACTTGAGGTAATGAAATTTGAATGTAGCGTCAAATGTAGTATTCATTGGAAGAAATCCACCCATGAGCTATGTGTTATCCGTCTTATCCGCCTTCGGTGGTCCAAATATTAGCGACGTCGTTTTAAAAGCAAGGGGAAAAGCAATAACTACCGCAGTTGACGTTGCGGAGATCACTAGGCACAGATTCATGAAGGAGCTGAGTGTTAGTAAAATTATCATCGGCACTGAAGAATTACCGCGAGATGGAGGAGGAACCAGAGCGGTTTCAATTATAGAGATCACATTAAATCGCGCTCTTCCAAATGAGAAGGGTGGAAACGTGGAAAAGAAACCAGTTTCTAAATAAGCAGTAGGATTGGAACCGCATCACCTTGCATGATGCATGATAAACCGATCTGACCAAAGAACAAAAGTATAACTATTAGTATTTTAACCAAGAATTTCATACTTTATCCCCACATAAACCGTTAACACTTTTTGTACCGCACACATTTAAATACCAGCGGGTAAACAAAAAAAATGTTGAAGGCTTTGAAAAAGTGATTAAAATGAGTAGAAACCTAATAGATCAAGCTATAAGAATTTTTATAAGAATTTTTATAAGAATTTTTATAAGAAATTTTATAAGAAATGTACTCGTCGTAGTTATTTTTGTAATCATTGTACTTTTTGTTCTACGTTTGATGGGCAAGATCTGATGGATGAATAAGAAGTATACTAGACTATTAGCACATGCTTAAGCTCTGTTTGTACCACACACATTTAAATATCCGGGTAAACAAAAAAATGGTGAAGGAAGTTATTAGCTGCAACAACGATTTGATACAGGAAGAGAAATACTGAAGTGGATAGCAATAGTAACGATGACAATAGATCATATAGGCGTAGTCTTATATCCCGAACTTACAATTTTCCGCATTATAGGAAGACTTGCCTTCCCCATATTCTGTTATCTCTTAATATTGGGCGTGAAAAGTACAAGAAACATAAAAAATTACTTCATTAGACTTTTCATTTTTGCTCTTATTTCTCAAGCACCCTATTTCTTTGCCTTTGAATACATACCTTTTGCACGTCTATTAAACAATTTTTTCACTCTCTCTTTGGGTGTTATATTCCTTCACAGTTTACTCACGCTTTCTTTGGGTGTTATGTTCCTTCGCAGTTGTTTACTAATATTGATTCCCCTTTTAATTTCAATATTTCTAAATTTTGATTTTGGAGTGTATGGTTTTATATTATTAGCTTGTATGCGACTCCTAGACGAAAACATCATGTTAGGTACTGCAACCTTAGTTCTGCTTGGGGTTTTTTCTTCATTAATATGGGAAACCCAAATATTCTCTCTCATTGCCTTGCCAATTATACTTTTCCACAGGATGGGCTATTTAAAAATATACCGAACCAAAAATGTTAATGAGAACACAGTTTATCCCATATGGCGGAAATATTTTTACTATGCATATTACCCGCTCCATCTGACCGTGCTTTATCTAATTAAGTTATCTTTTTTCTAACTAAAATAGAAACAAAATCTGAACTTATAATAAATACGTTAATATTGTTTGTACCGCACATTTAAATACTTAAATACGATCGGGTAAACAAAAAAATAACGTTTTCTAATTTAATTAATATAAATTTTAAGGTTATTAAAAATGATAAATGAGAAAAAAGTTTGCAATAATGAGTTATCTAAATTATAGGTGTACTACTTTTCGATCTTTTTCTTGGTTTTCTTTTTCGTTTCCAACCCTTCGGAAACCTTATTCGAGGAACGATTGAGAATCTATATTATGTGTCCCTAAATCTCTTATATTCTCTTGGTAGAAACAAGACGTATGGGTCAAAAGTATTGTTTAAATTGCACACAATTCATAGAACCACAGAAAGGCTTCAGCTGGTTAGGATTCCTTTGTCTAAACCTTATCTATCTCATCTATTATGCAATAAAAACGAAGCGGTGTCCCATCTGCAATGGAACCAGATTCTCAAAAACAATAACATCGGTTTAGGCTGGGGCCTATTAGAAGAAAACCGTTAATCTTGTTTGTACCGCACACATTTAAATACGATCGGGTAAACAAAAAAAATTATCGAGTGATTTCGACTGGCTCCCCCCCCCCCTCTTCTAACCCATCGCCCTAATTTGACGGAAAGGATGCCAATTATTCCTAAAAGTAATGCCCATAAATATAACGCAGGAGCAGTTAATGGCAACACATTCCAGATAGATAAACCTTGAATAGTATACAAAAGTCCTATAACCATAAAAAACGACATCCAAGACAGAATACCGTTAATGAAGCCCAGAATATAATTATCACACCCAAAACCGTAAAAGATAGTCACAAGAAACATCAGTCCGATTGGAGCTGCATCACCTTGTGCGATGCATGAGAATCTAATCTAAATAGAGAACAAAAGCAAAGCTATTAATAGTTTAACCAAGAATTTCAGAACATCTAGACCCTCGTTAATGATACACCTCGAATGCTAGCTTCAGCTATTCTAGGCTTATTTTGAGTTCTACTATCCCAATAATTCATTTAATATTTCGGAAGATACAAAGATAATTCTTATTTCAAAAAGCGCGCGCGATACCCTAAAACGCGCATTTTCTGTCTCATATGACGATACCTATTTCTGTTTAGTTTCGTTGCTCTTGAGGATATTTCTTTCAAATTCATCTACTTCATTGGGGACTTTTCTGCAAAACATTGTCTGTTTGAAGAGGGCTTTGGTGATTGCTATTTCCGCTATTTCTGATCCAATTTCAGCCATTCTTCTTATGCAATAAATTATGAAGCTTAGTTGGGCAATCATGCAAGGCTCTATAGGTTCTTTTCCTTTAAAATATTTACTGACGGGAAAGGATTTCCCCCTCAAATAAGCGTGGCTACATATTTTTTCTTGTAACTGTTCCTCCATTTTTTGAAGGGTATTGTATTCTTCAATTGTTTTATTTGCCAATTCAATATCACTGGAAAATAGGCTGTTCACGGCTTTGTGAGCGATGGCGTAAGCATTTTCGCTGATTTTAAGAATTTCGCTTAGCAAGAGTTCCCCAATTACTCCGCGATTGCTCTCAAGTGCAATTACCTTACTTGCGATTTTTTCTGAGAAATTGGCAATGCGCCATAGATCTTGGGCAACTACTCTATACCACAAGATTTGTATCAAGTTTCGAATGTTGAGTTTATTCGCTATTACTTTATCTCTTTGGGCAATGTCCAAAAAGCGGACAATTACCCAAAACATGGTTTCTGCCTCTTCTTTTCTGCGCATAGTATCCCTTGCCAAATTGGTTTCAGATTCTAAAAAAGAGTCCATGGCTTCTTTGTACATAGTTGAAGCTATGATGAACAGTCTTCTGATTAAGGTGTGAATTGAAAATTTGGTAATGTCAATTGAACTTTGGAGAACGACTTGATTAGATGTCTCCTCCATTATGCCCATTCCCATCAACCCTCTTATAGTGTTTCTGATTTCATTTACATACTCACCCTTTAGACGAGTTTTAGAAACCACTTTGATCACATCACGACCGAGAATGTAGTTCCCTATCAAAATTTTAGACAGCATCTTGGGACTCTTACAGAGATCCGCATATATTTCAACGATTTCATCGGGTTTGTTCCTTTTGCGTTCAGCGTTTGTTATAAACTTTAACCCACCGTTCTCTTCTTGTTCGAAGTAAACTAGATCTCCCTTCTTCAAACCTATAGTTTTCACCCACTCACTGGGTAGGGAAACAGCTAAAGTCGAACTTCCCACTTTTTGAACTTTTCTCGGCTCCAATATTAGACGCCTATTTACAGTATTTACTATATATCCAAAGTATATTCGTTACTACTATAAATGCATAATGTATATACGTGCTTTGCACCTAATGATATCTCGGAGAAAAAATGAAGAGGTAAAGAAAATGGGTACTATATTAGAAAAAGTTGCGTTACAGCAAACAGTAGAATGTAGGGGTAAACAGGTATGCATTGACTTTGACAGAAGCTACACGACGAAACATCTATGGTCTAAAGCTACACCTGAAGGAAACTTAAAAATTGGTGTAACGGACTATGCGCAAAAATTCCTCAAAAAGAAGGTTGCCTTAATTGAATTCATGAAGAATTATACAATAGACGACGAAATAGAAAAAGATGAAATATTCTGCGTTATTTATGGAAGAATATACGCCGATCCTAAAACCTCAAGGTATGAGTGCATGGCCTTTGACATGTTTGCACCTGTAAAAGGCACCATAATCGAAGTTAACCAAGCAATAATGGACAAACCTCAACTTGTAAACGATGATTGCTATGACAAAGGCTGGATCATAGTAATCAAACCAAAAAAATGGTGGAAATCAGCCAGTAATTTTCTTGAACCAACCAAGTATGTGAAGTGGCTTAAGAATGAAGAGCAAAGTCCATTAAGAGTTCTCTAAAGGCTGAGTGAAATGCAGAATCCTATTAGAGCTCTCCAAGATGCCCAGAATCGATATGGCTACCTATCTGAAGAGACCTTACGATCCATATCAAAGAATATGAATCTGCCTTTAAGCAAAATTTATGGTATCGCAACCTTTTATCATCAATTTCGCTTGAAATCTGTCGGCATATACGTGATATATATTTGTAAAGGAACGGCATGCCACACCGTTGGAAAGGAAACGGTCACTCAATTCCTGAGGCATCTCCTCAACTTGAAGGCAGATGAAAACACCACAGACGATGGATTATTCACCCTTGAATACGCCAGATGCTTCGGATGCTGCAGCTTAGCCTCCGTCATTATGATCACAGATAGATTCGGGCTCAGCAGTCAAATTTATGGTAATTTAACACCTGTAAAGTTAACAAAGATCATAAATGAGTATAAAACTGAGTATCTCGCTATATCGGGGGGTGTTCTCTAATTGACTGCTAAAAATTGGCTTAGAGTCAAAGTTTCCTTAGCCAGCTGCACCATTGCTTCGCATGCGAAAGAAATACTTGAAGAAGTAACCAAGCAGAAGCAGATTGACGTGAAAACCGTTGGGTGTATGGGCCTCGATTTCATAGACCCATGGATTGAATTGGAAGCAAAACCTTATCCCCCCGCCATCTATGCAAACGTCAAGGCGGAAAACGTAGAAAGTATAATTAGCCAATACTTGTCAAGAGACCTCTCTTCAGCTTACGCGTTAAGGTATCGAACAGATCAGCCGAAGGAACAGGAAAAGATTCCTGTGCTAAACGAATTAGATGTATGGAGGCACCAAACGAAGTGGGTGACCAAGAACTGTGGCATAGTCGATCCTGAATCAGTGGAAGATTACGTATTGTTAGGGGGTTATCAAGGGTTAAAGCGAAGCCTGTCCATGAAGCCTGAGAAAATAATTGAAGAGTTAAAGCGGTCTGGCCTTCGCGGCAGAGGAGGTGCAGGGTTCCCGACGTGGCTGAAATGGAATATCTGTCGAGAGCAGACGGCTGAGCCGAAGTACGTAATTGCCAACTGCGACGAAGGCGACCCAGGGGCCTTCATGAACCGGTTGCTTGCTGAATCGGATCCCCACAGGATTTTGGAGGGTTTAATCATATCTGGATATGCTATTGGAGCGAAGCAAGGATTTATCTTCGTCAGGGCGGAGAAACCGCTTGCGGCGAAAAGGCTGGAAAAGGCCGTTGAAGACGCAAGGGCGGCTGATTATCTGGGTGAAAACGTGTTAAACAGCGACTTCAACTTCGATGTTGAATTGTTTCTAAGCGCAGGAGCCTTCGTGTGCGGTGAAGAAACAGCGATGATCTCATCAATTGAGGGGGGAAGGGCGATGCCTCGGCAGAGGCCTCCATACCCAGCGACCAAGGGGGTTTGGGATAAGCCGACAACGATCAATAACGTGGAGACACTAGCCCATGTTGCAACAATCATGACGTATGGAAGTGATAAATTTCCTGTTGGAACAGTTAAGACCCCTGGAACGAAGGTTTACTGCGTCACGGGATCCGTGAAGCGGACGGGGGCTTTCGAGGTACCCATAGGAACATCCATAGGGAAACTGGTGTATGATATAGCGGGGGGTTCTCTGGAGGGTAGGAAGATTAAGGCTTTTCAAATTGGTGGCCCCAGTGGCGGTTGTATTCCAGTTTCCATAGCCGATATTCCCCTAGATTATGAGACGCTTCAAGATGTGGGGGCGATCATGGGGTCTGGTGGAATCGTGGTCATAGATGATACGAATTGTATGGTTGACATTGCGAGGTTCTTCGTCTCCTTCACCAAGGCTGAGAGCTGTGGAAAGTGTTTAGCTGGAAGGGTTGGAACGAGGATAATGGATGAAACTTTAGAAAGGATCGTTGAGGGGAAAGGGGTCTCGTCTGATTTAGATAATTTGGAGAAAGTTTGCACCCTTATGACAAATGCTAGCCTCTGCGCCTTGGGTCAAACCTCACCTAACCCAGTGTTGACCACCCTCAAATATTTTCGAGAAGAATACTGGGCGCACATAAAGGAGAAGAAGTGTCCAAGCTTGGTTTGCACTCATCTCATCACGTATCAAATAGACCCAGACCTATGTAAAGGCTGTACTTTATGTGCAAGAACTTGTCCAGTGAATGCGATAATGGGGAAAACAGGCGACGTCCACGTAATAGACCAAGACAAATGTGTTAAATGCGGAGCATGTATCGCCGTCTGTCCTCAAAAAGTCATAAACAAACATACAGGAGGAATATAAATGATCTATTCAAAACTCATACCCTACAGGGATATTAAAAATAAGCTGGAGGCATCGGATGAGATAGCCGTGGTAAGCTGTAATTCATGTGCAAGGGAGTGTGGTGTAGGAGGCCTACGTAAGAGTGACGAACTTATTGAAAAATTAGCTGGGGACGGTTATGTTGTTAAGGAAGAAATCATTTTGCCGTACGCTTGTTCTGAGCCAGTGTATAAAAAAGCGAGGATACAGATGAAATCCGATACCGTCATCGTTCTCTCATGCAGTGCAGGAGTCTGCTGCGTGAAACGATTGTATCCAAAGAAGAATGTGTTAACCGTGACCGAGGATGTGGGGCTCTTCGTAACCGATACAGACTTGGAAATGTTCAAGGTTACAATACCGTTTTCAGGCTTCGAAGAAGGATCCGAATACGCACTGTACACGGGAGCTCCGCTTCATAAACCAACAATTAGGTTGGTGAATTAAAACTGATTATTTCATTGCGTGAAATAAGCTATGAGGAGCTTAAGAACAAGTTGGAAAAAGATGAGGAAATAGCGTTATGGAGCTGTGACGAATGCATCAAGTACTGTGGACTCGGTGGCATGGAGAAGCTGAAGGTCTTAGAGAACTTGCTGACGCATGACGGATACAACGTTGTAAAAAAGGAGTTAATAAGCAGATCATGTTTCCTGAATCTCGTTCATCAACACAAAAAACCATTATCCAACTCATCTACAATTATCGTGTTGGCTTGTGAACTCGGCGATCAATGCGTTAAAACAGTCTTTGGAGACAAAAAAGTGGTAAAGACCATGAGAACGGTGGGTGTGGGAAACTTCACGGCCTTCAGAGGCTCGGTCTTGACGTCGCCTCTGCCTTGGACCCGATTAGAGCCTACGGTGCAGGGATACACGTTGAAAACATTAGCCGAGAAATTAGGGCTGTATTCCACATTCTTTGACACCGTTGACACGGCGGATATGGTAAACATCGTGGTTGACGGTAAACCCTTCCAAACGAAAAAAGGTGAGAACCTGCTGGATGCGTTGCTGAAGCTGAGAATTAGAATCCCTCATTTATGTTACGATTCCAGCCTCGGGTCAATTGGATCATGCAGGCTATGTATGGTTAAGATAAAGGGAAAACCCCTGCCTTCGTGCTGCATGGAAGTTTCTGAAGGCATGGAGATCGTTGTGAATGACGATGAATTGGATGAGCATCGTAGACTTTTGCTGGAGTTCATCATAGCCGAAAACGGATTTGACGTTATTAAGACGAACACGGAGATGCGTTACTGGACGCGAAAATATAAGATCACTGAATCGAGGTTCAAGCTGAAAGCGAAGGAACGGCAGGTGGATAACTCAAGCGAGGTGATGGTGATAGATCCAAGATTCTGCGTCTTATGTGGACGATGCGTTGAAGCTTGCAATAATGTTTCGGGGCAACATATCCTCGATTTTGCGTATCGGGGAAGCGATGTCCAAATAGTTACGGGTTTGAATGAACAGATCAGCAAAACCAATTGTGCCTCATGCATGGCATGTGTAAATTACTGCCCAACGGAGGCAATATCCCCCAAGCTGATCTTAAAGAGTCTGTGATGTAAGATGCGGTATAAAGTAGACTCCAAATTCAAGTACAAAATCATAAACATGGAAGGCGGAGCCTCCCTCAAAACATGTTTCCAATGCGGAACATGCTCCACCAAATGCTCCATCACCCAATACGTTGATTTATTTCGACCCAACAAGATCATCCGCCTAGCGAAGTTAGGCATACAGAACCACATACACAGCAAAGGTTTCTGGCTATGCGTTGGCTGCAACGCCTGCGTCTCCACCTGCCCCCAAAACGTGGATCTTCCAGCAATCATGCACGCTATGAAGCGCCTGGCGGAGGAGAAAGCAGAGGGATGCTGCCAACTAACCGTTAACCCTTTTTGCACCGCACACTTTTAAATACGTCTGGTTAAACCAATAAAAATATAATCCATCCGACGAAAGTTTACAACAAGACGAATCTGACGAAGACTTTACAGAACCGTATATCACAATCCTTAAATACATCTCCATATACATTGTAATCTACTAGAAGGTAGATGATAATGGATACAACGACAATACGTGTAAAAAGGGATACTTTAGACTGGCTGAAACATTTCTATGACGAACCTTACTGCTTAACATCTTTAGATCAAGTCATCGAGTTTCTATTAGACAAAGAATATCTTTTTGAGTTAGTAGTACAAAAGATCCCTGGTCTTCTTAAGCAGATTAATGGCGTTATAAGAGAGGAAAAAATTAGAAGGCTTGAGGCACGGGTTAAAGGTCTAAAGGAAGGCAGAGCTTATGATCAATTTATCCCCGAAGATATTTATTCAATTGTCAAACCCTGCATCTTAAATGTTGATTTGAATGATTAAAATGAGTGGTAGGGAAGAAAGGTGGATCATATCTAACTCTGGCAAGTGGATTACTGTAGATGGCGAAAAAGTTTACTCCCTTAATACTTTCCTAGCTGCTATTTGAATATCCTCAGCCTTAACCGTTTTCCTTTTAGCGTGCTTACAGAACTCTAATGCTTCTTTTGAGATTCTTAATCCAATATCTTCGAGAGCAATTCTTAGTTCCTTGAGTGCACTATCACTTACTCTTTCAGCCCCCGTTTTTTTAATTATTCTATGCATTGCGGTTAAACTCAAATCGTTTTCAGACATAATAATCACGCATCTATAATTATTTACACATGATATTAATCCCTTTTCATTAAAAAGAGTCCATCTTTTAGATGATATTAAGCGAACTCCTCGAATTGTGTATCTTTTACACCTTTAAGCCTCTGTTCGGTTGAATTACACTTTTTACCTGAGCATCGAGGTTTAACTGTTCTTCTTTCTTCTGTAATAGTTCCACATTGCATGCATTCCCATACTCTTGTGGCTTTCCAAAGCCAAACTTGAAAACCTTCATTCTTATACAATGGGGCAAATCGCTCATATTCTCTTGGGATAATTACTACGACCTTATCGAATAGCTCATCGTATTTCTTAACTTGTTGTAAAGAATCAGCAAAATCCCATTGAATATCGTTTTCAAATTCGATAGCAAGTTGTTTCTTTCCAATTTTTCTTACCTGAGAATCAAGTTTCTCCATAATATCTACAATAATGTCTGGTGTCATAGGGATTATTTCCCCAAAAACGTCTTCGTAACCACATGACGTTTCGAGAGTATACCTAATATTTTTCGTTCCAGCAATTTTAATAATATCGCCAGTTGGCTTACCAGATTTGTCTGGTTTTACAAGTTCTAGAATCAATTCATCATGAATAGTCATGTTTATCACACCTGATAATTGTAATCAATTCAAAGATTTTTAACTTTGTTTTTCGGTTCACAAAAAAGAATAAAATAAATATCAGAAACACTAAGAACATAGTGTATTATAATGTCAAGTAAAGATAATGAAGAATATACAGATGAAGAACTTAAAAAAGCCATTGAAAAGACCGATAAGGAACTCAGAAAAGAAAAAAAGGAATTCTATAAGAGAAAATTGGGTAAGTCAGAAAATGAAATCAAAGCACTACAACAAGCCATAATAATAAAAGAAGAAAACTTGAAGATGCTACATAAAGAGAAATACCGAAGACAAAAGTAATTAATTAATGCGTGCAGTCATCTAAAGGCTGAGTGTGGACATTTCAAAGCGAATTATGGACATTTTAGACCCTTTTGTGGACAACTTTTTTAATGATTTCTGACCCCTAAACCTTTAACATCCATCAAAAAGACCTCTAAGATACCGTTAAGATTGTTTTGATTCGCCCAAAGTCAAGATTGTAGGTGAGTGGGGGGGTAAATAATACGGAAAAGTGTTAAAAAATGGGTTGAAAAGCGTTGTTATCTCGCAGATAACGACTTAAGGACTAAAATTTTAGTCTCAAACCCAAAACTTTGATAGATATTAGTATGCACTAATATCTAGTTCTTCTTATCTCTAAGAGGCAACTTCAAAGTGAAGGTGCTGCCTTTACCCAGCTTAGATTTAACGATGATCTCTCCACCGTGAGCGTCTATAATTCGCTTGCATACGGGTAAACCGAAACCTTGACCCTTAGCCTTTGTCGTGAATAATGGTTGAAAGAGCTTCGATAGATCTTCCTTACGTATACCAACGCCAGTATCCTTCACACTTATGAACACTTCTCCAGCTTTCTTGGAAGCTTTAATCGCAAGTTTACCACCATCTGCCATTGCTTGCACAGCATTTGTAATCAAATTAATGAGGACTCGTTTCATCAACACTGGGTCAATCTTCATTTTCATCTTCTTCGGAACCACTACTGAGACATCAATTGTTTCAGGAATCTCCAACGATAACAGCGCACCTTGAATCAGCTGATGCATACTGATTTCAGTGAGGTCAGGATGAATGGGTCTCGCGTAGTCTAAGAGGTCGGAGACGATCTTATTCATGTACCCCACCTGCCTCTCTACAGTATCCAAATATGCCTTCACCTCACTCTTCTCCTCCAGCTCACTGGGTAATGATTCTAACTTCATATTTGCTAAATAAATCGTATTAACTATAGCCTGCAGTGGGTTGCGTAGGTCATGACCTACCATACCTGCGGTCTCACCGATAGTAGCTAAACGCTTAGCCTTGAAGAGTAGTTTTTCCAATCTCTTGTGCTCTGTCAAGTCACGAAGTACTCCTATAACAGATTGAGGCATTCCTTCTGAATCCTTAATCAGTGAAACACTCATTTCTACAGGAAAAGAAGTTCCGTCTTCCTTAAGCATCATAAACTCTAGACCTTTCATTTTTTCCTCTTCCAAGATCTTTCTCAGAGTTTCTAAGGCTCGTTGCTGGTCTTCTGAACTAATATAATCAAAAATCGTCTTTTCAGTTGCAAGCATTGCTTCAGTACTCTCAAAACCGAATAACTTAGCACCTTGTAAATTCGTATTGGTAATATTGCCTTCAAGGGTACTCAGTATGATTGCTTCAGGAGAAGTCTCAACAAGACTCCGATAAAGCTTCTCACTCTCAAGTAAATCAGCAGTCTTTTCCTTAACCAATTCTTCTAAATGCTGAGAGTATTGATTTATTTTGTCTTCCATTTTCTTGCGATCAGTGATGTCTATTGTGATTCCTCTTAAGCCAACTATTTTCCCATTTCTTTTGAGAAGCGTGGAAAGTACATACATTGGAAACGTAGTACCATCTCTCTTTATACCAATATATTCAATACCTTCTACTTCTTCTCCACTCATCATTCTCTCTTTAATCTTCTGAGCTCTCGTATAATCTTTCGGAATCATCATAGTGCGCGTATTTAATCCCTTATCGAAGTCTTCTTGAGAATAACTAAAAAGTTTAAGCCCGCTACGATTCACATATTTGACATTACTTTCTAAATCAAGCTCATACACACCTACAGGTAACAGCTCAGCTAACTCTCTAAAACGCACTTCGCTCTCACGTAATTGTGTTTCATTTTTCTTACGTTGTGTAGTTATTTTGTTTGTAAAGAACATAGAGATGGTTAATGAGCCAATGAAGAGGATAATATTAAAGATCCACAGTCTTTGGGTGAGTTTGATACTTTCAGCGAAGATTATGTTATTTGGTGTTTCTACAACTACTCCCCAATTATTTTGTTTTACAATAGAATTGGTACCGATATATGTTACGCCATCTTGCTCATACTCTTGAAAGTCTTTCGTTTCACCGATCTTGATTAATTGTACCAATGGTTGAGTGCTGTAGTTTAGGGATAGGGGACCTTCTTCTAGATCAAATAAGTCTATATTGGAATGAGCTACTACAGTGCCTTTCTCATCAGTTAGGTAGATAACCGTTCCCTCATTCAAGGGATAATGTGCAATACTCAGCATCAGATCATTCAGCCAAAGAGTACCTGTGAGAACACCCACTCTCTCCCCTGTCTCTGACTCTATGGGCACACTGATGACACAGCTCACTAACGTACCATTATAATAGGACATAGGTTCAGTGAAACCAACTTTACCCTGTTCAAAAGAAACAATAAAATGGTCGAAATAACTGTAGCTCTTAGTCTGATGGATGGAGAGCCTACCAGTACCAGAAACGATCCAACCTGTTGCGTTCATCACATAAAGAGTGTTAATGTTATGAAAAATATTACTGTACTCCAACAAGATCTCTGTTTGATTGTCAACTTCCATATTACGAAGACTTTCATGTTCACTTATTATGTGCAGGTTTTTCACAAGATTAACAAGTGATAGGTCTAGTTCTCTTGAAAAATGAGAGGCGATCGCCTTCTGCTGAGATTCTGCATATCCCACTTCCCGATTATGGATATATGGAATAATATAAAATATCTGGAATAATAGCGACACACATAAGACCATTATGAAGAGCCCCATCAATTTCATGGTCCAACCAATTTTCATGGTCCAACCAATTTTCATAATAATAACCTCAAATAGTCATAGAAATATTCTCATCTTGCATAGTTACAACTAAATCTGTCAAGACTTTATCTAGGCTGGAGTAACACACTCGTAAGTCCTCTTTGGTTTCATAGCATTGACAGAGATGTGTTCCCCAAGAAACATCACCAACCATGTCAAGTCCAGACTTTCGGAACATGTTCACTTCACCCCGTTTATTCAAAATCTGTATCCTCCATTATATGCAGTAAACTCACTCCAACAATCTGAAAACATAGAACATACAAAACAAACTCCACCTGACCACGCAACCTAGAAAACAAAAGAAGTTTCCAAATATGTTATTATGTTCAATCATAGATTTTAAACTATGGTATAATCTAAAGCTAATGTAACGGTGTTAACCATAAAAGAGTGACAGTTACAACCTGTTTATGAAAAAGAAATGAACATTTTCTTCTTAAGACACATTATCTCTTAGCTGATTCAGAAGCTTGTTTTCGTTTCTGTGTATTTCCTTCAATAGTTCTTTTCTTAGATTATACGCTTTATTGTGTGAAAGTTTGAGTCATTCTCTGCAGTGGAATCCAGGGAATAATATAAAAGGCTTTTTTGTTACTTTTGGCTGGAGTGTATTAGAAGAAAACCGTTAACATTTTTACACTACACCCATTTAAATACGTGGGTAAAACACTGGGTAATTGGTCTGTTTAATGGTAGAGATAGTTTATAATTATAGGTTTTTACCCAATCATTAAAACTAATAACTTTCCCTCATCACAAATTAAGAATCAATTAAAACTTCCACAAAAAATTGATGAAATCTTGGATTATCTTAGATAATACAATCAATATATGCTAAAAAATACACAACAATGTCTTTGGAGTTTGGCGTAAAAGCTGTGGGAAGTAGAGTCTCTGGGGATTTCAGGAGTCTAAGGTTCTTTTAATAGTGTATAATTTCAGAAAGATTGTTGGTGTGCACTACCACGCCCAATGACGTAGAATGGCATTGTTAGGGCATGCACCTTGACATGCACCACACATTATGCATTCATCAATGTTATCCGCTTTCACTTTTTTGTCAATAACTTCATACACACCTACCGGGCAAACATCATTGCAGTTACCAATACCCGTGCAAAGATCTAGATCGATTTCAACCCAATTATCTTCTTCTTCCCACTTTTTTACATTTGACATTATTTTCCTCTCAAACTTAGATTAATTAATGTAAACTGATGTTAATCTTTTTCGAAGTTTACTATTTATGTCCAATTGTAAGAGTGATTTTATCCATTAAGAGCCACTTTTCATCTTGATGTTGCGTGATGTATCGGTGAAACGCTTCCACCCCTCTCTCGTAAGCCACCTTACTGATTAGGGTGAGAACTGATGTAGATTTGAGTTTCACAGCTTCTAAACGTTCCTTAGCTGTCTGATAGGTCTGTTGTGTAATCGTTTTGGATGAAATTCTTTTGAAATCAGTTATCTTAACCCATTTCTCCATCTGACTCTTCGTTGCACATCGTTCTTTATCTATCTCGAGTGTTTCTGGAAAGAAGACATGTTCAGGATCATTAAGATCTTCGAGTGCACCATAGCGATTCAGAAGCACACCTCCAGGCTTTAAGACACGGTAACATTCACCTAGAACTTTTAATGGTGCATCAATATGGTGGAGGAGGTGAGACATGAAGATTGCGTCAAAAGAATCATCAGAATAGGTAAGGGATGATGCGTCTTGTACATCCCACATTGCACGCTCTGCATCTTTTTTAACGCTGGCTTTGATTATCATATCTTCGGAAGCGTCAGCTCCAGTAACGGAGTATCCGAGTTTAGTTGCGATAGGGATGGTGAAACGTCCTGTTCCACAGCCTAGGTCGAGAAGAGTTACGTCCCCTTGAACGTTAATTTTCTCTGCGATTAGTTTTACCCAAATATCGATATTTTTCTCGGAAAGGGGTCGTGAATTATCGTAGACTTTGGCAATCTTGCTGTAATCCGCTTTTTCGATAGATAAATCCTTCATGATACTCTCGCTTGTATAATTGTAGGATATAGAGTTCTTTTTAAGATAACAGGGTTACTTTATTTTTACTACTCATATTCTGTAAAAAGATTGGTGAAAAATCGTTCATGAATCTTAAAGGGGTTCTTTTTGATTATGGTCATACATTAGTTTACTTCCCAAGAATCCAAAAAACTCACATGACCGCTGCTAAGAATATGAAGAGAGTTATAAAGAAGCTTGGAGTTTCAGTTGAAGCTTCAAAGATTAGGGAAATATTAGATCACTATATTAAAATGGATGTCGTGATGAGTTGGGAAGAGGAGTTCAGAGGGATTCTCAAAGACCTTGGAGTTGAAAAGTATAACAAAAAAGATCTTAATGAAGTGATAATAGCGGAGGTAAAACCATACATCAGAAATGTTACCCTCAGAAAAGGTGTAAAAAATCTCCTAGAGACCTTAAAGAGAAATGAATTAAGGATGGGCATTGTTAGCAACATATGGAGTGGGATGATGAATCCTGTTTTAGAAAGGGAAGGTATCGGCAGTTTCTTTGATTCAATAATAGCTTCAGTTGATGTGGGATACAAAAAACCAGATCCAAAAATTTTTCAGATAACCCTTAAACAATTACACCTAGAACCTCAAGAAACGATAATGGTAAGAGATGACCCTAAAAACGATATTCAAGGAGCCCATAATTTAGGTATACAAACAGTTCGTTTAATGAGAGGTCCAAACAGAACAAAAACAGATATAGTGAAACCTGATTATGAGATTAGGAATCTCACAGAATTACTAGCGATTCTCTTATGATCATGAAGATTAATCTTGATTCAAATACTCATTCATATTACAAGAGTTCAAGAATTTCTGTGAGGTTATGGATGACAATACAATCACTGTTGGAAGAATGTACTCCTATTCTATCAATGAGGACAGGCTGAATTCCTACTCTTATTGCTCCTAGGATTCCAGTTTCATAGTCATCGTCTACATGTACAACTTCACTTGGTTTACATTCTACCTTATTTAATGCAAATTTCCACATTTCTGGACCATTCTTAGCCTTTGGAGCTCCAGCGATCTGAGGACTGACCACACATTGGAAAAAGTCTTTAATGGAGTGTTTCTCAAGGCTTTTCAAACTGTGAACTATGTTTCTGTTTGATAATATACCTAGAATAATCTCCTTCTCTCTGAGTGTTTTCAATACACGTTTTACTTCAGGATAAATTTGCTCATTAGATTCCTCTGGGAAATTTTCCCAATGATCTTGAATCTTCTCCGATAATCCTTGCAAATCACCTTGGGCACCTAAACTTTTCAGACGTTTATAGCCAGCTTCTATGAATGCTGTTCGTGTCCGTTGTGTCCAATCAGAAAACTTTTCATTCAGCCATTTTTCCATTTTTTTATTTACAGCTTTTATTTGTTCGATAGTAAAATGTAATCCTAACTTTTGATAGATATTACTAAGAAACTGTTCGTGTGAGATAGGAATATGAACCAAAGTACCGTCCATATCAAAAAAGATGGCTTTTATCTTCATTACCAATCACACGATAATTCAGCAAAGATTATTTTATCATTAATTTCTTTTTCCTTTTGTCTTTAATTCTCGGTATTTCTCTTGGATTTCTTCTATGTTTAACTTTGTGAATAAAACTTTGGGTTCCAAAATTGAGTGCCCAGTAGGTATTGGTGACTCCTGTAGGCTTTTGAGTTCACCTTTTTGAATTGTTTCAGGTAGATTCAGCATCCTTCTGATCTTTTTTGCTGTGGATGTTAAGTAAGGTTGAATCATAATAGCTAGAGCATTAACAATTTGGATGGAAACATTCAATATTGTACCTGCAGATTTTCGATCTTTCTTTATCACATTCCAAGGTTCACGAGATGACAAGTAGATATTTCCTGCTTTAGCTAATGAAAGGATTACATCTAAAGAATCCTTAATTTTAAAGTTCTCAATATATTTTGCCTGCTTTTTCACAGTTATATCGATTGAGTCTAAGAGGTCTTGATCATCCTGGTGTAATTTTCCCTGTTCTGGAACTTTTTTGTCAAATTCTCTGTAGATGAACGTTAATGTTCGATGCACAAAGTTTCCTAAAACATTGTTCAAGTCTGTATTGATTGTTTCTGTGAAGCTTTTCCATGTGAAGTTTAAATCCCTTGTCTCTGGCCTATTCGCGATTAAAAAGTAGCGCCAGCAGTCTGCATATGCTAATTCTAAGGCTTCTTCAACCCCTATGCCTATGCCTTTTGATTTAGAGAAGGGTTGCCCCTCAAACATGATAAACTCTGTAACAGTAATACCGTACGGTAAAACGTAAGGTTCATGAGTAGCCATAAGTAAGGCTGGAAAAATTATTGCATGAAAGATGATATTGTCTTTGCCTATACAGAATACGGTTTTCGTTTTTTGGTCTTGCCATATCTTCTTCCAATATTCTAAGCTTCCGTTGTGTCCGGTCCATTCTTTTGTAGCGCTTAAATAGCCGAGGACAGCTTCAGCCCAAACGTAAAGAACTTTTCCTTCAGCCCCATCAAATATGGAATCAACGGGAATACCCCAGTTAAGATCTCGAGTTATTGGTCTAGGCTTCAACCCTGCCTTAACAAAGTTTTCTGCAAAGTTTCTAGCTGATTCACTGAGATGCTTGCACCCTTCTAGATATTTCAGTATCTGATGACTGAATTTAGGTAAGTCGAAATACCAATGTGTAGTCTCCTTCAATACGGGTGGAGTTCTGCAATGGGCACAATACGGATTTAAGAGTTCTGTTGGAGTTAAAAGTTTTCCACAGTCAGGGTTTGTGCATTCATCACCTCGAACACCGAGAAAACAACAGAAAGGACAAGTACCTTCAACAAACCTGTCTGGAAGGAATCTCGCACATTTTGGACAGAAAACCTGTTTACTTCTTAATTTGAAGATGTATCCATTCTCGTAGATTTTACGATAGAATTCTTGACAGAACTTAGTGTGTGTTGGATTATGGGTGATTGTGTAGTTGTCAAATTTAATGTTCCACTGTTCGAGTAGCTTCAAATATTCCTTGTGATAGTGGAATGCGATTTCCTCAGGACTTTTTCCGCTTCTTTCAGCTGATACGATTATTGGTGTGCCATGAGCATCTGACCCACTTACATATACTACCTTTTCCCCTTTAAGACGAAGATACCTCGAGAGTACATCGCCTGTGAGGAGGTGGAGAAAACTTCCTAAATGGGGAGACGCATTAACATATGGCCAAGCTGCAGTAATTATCCACTGCTTAGAATAAGGAATCTTTCTTTTCGATTGGCATTTCTCTATCCCTCATTTACGTCACCTTTAACCTCATTTTTCCCATTCTCTGATTTAAAGATTGCTAAAGTTAAAGTTTGTTTGGATAAACCGAAACAATGAAACCTTAACACCAAAAATACCGAAACAACACTATGAACTTCACAATCTTGAAGAATTACTAGAAATTCTCTTAAGACCATAGAGATACAATCTTTGAAATAACAATTCTTTTATGACGAAAATGGTAATCTACTATTGGTCTCATTGTCTTTCGAAATTAGAGAAATTGATTCTTCGTTTGAACCCCTGTTTTTTAAACATATAACAATGACAAACGAAAGACAATTCAGATTACATCAAAAGCATGGAAACTACTTAATACTGACAGATGGATGATTGAAGGAATGTCTGAATCGATTAAATCTTGGATTATGACTTTGTTTGAAAATCGTACATTCTGGATAATATGCATTCTCACTTTAGGTCTAGTACTGCATGTTGCTATTTCCCCGTTCTCTGCTCACCTGTATGACATGCAGGTGTGGTTTGAGACAGGTGAATTTATAGTAAATGGGGCATATTTGGATACAGACAACGCCACCTACAATATTTACACCTTCGCACAAAGAGAATTCGCTGCGGGTAATTATCCCGAAGGAGCCTAC
>SDBT01004571.1_pt1 | contig 23442 bp, 26 predicted proteins | sample 2277101 | NCBI WGS metagenome assembly SDBT01 (sample SAMN10404973, study PRJNA504765) | marine sediment metagenome | isolation source: marine sediment core GS10_PC15, 103 cmbsf | place: Arctic Ocean: Southern Knipovich Ridge | collected 2010 | reverse complement strand
GCGGCCATCGATGCGATCCAACGAGAGGACGAGGTGCCTGAGGCCGCGTAAGGTCAGGGGCGTAGATCTGGAAATCATCAGGAGTCACTTATGACGGTTTCAACTAATTCCTTGACATCCTCCTCGGTTCTCTTATCGCAGGGGATAACGCTGTGCTGTAAGATACCCTTCTGCGCTGATGAGGTGATTGTGCTTGTTATTTGGGGCTCCCTCCAATACCAAATGCATTGTATTGCTGATCAGGCAGGCGTGGCTATCCGAATAGAACCACGTTGGGCGGAAGAGTAAGATCCAGGATGCGGAACTCGAGGAGCGGGCTCTCCCGCAAATCGAAATCTGGGAATGGAACTGGTCATTTTGGGGTATGCGTATGCAGGAACTTCGTAAGACAAAGCACCACATACCGGTGTACCTAATTTACGCCGCTCCTCTGCTCATTGCAGGAAGTGTCGTTTTATACTTATTCGCCACTAAACAAAGGCAGAAGGCCCGGCAAGAGCGGGCATGGCTAATTCTCAGGGCCCCGGGCGGACATGAACCAACCCAGTTGGCTGAGGCAATGCAGGATCTGAACAGGGACGGAATATCGCTCGAGGGGATTACCGTTTCCGGTATACATCTCAAGGGCGTGCAGCTCTCCGCGGCCAACCTATCTAAGGCAAGGATGGCAAATGTGACCTTGGTCGATGCCCTGCTCAGCTCCGCTATTTTAGCCGAGGCTGACCTCAGAGGCGCGGACCTAACCAGGGCCGGTCTGCAGAATGCAGATATGAGCGGAGCGGATCTTCGGGAGGCTGTCTTGAGCCATGCAGACCTTCGAGGTGCTGACATGGGCCACGCAAAACTACACAAAGCGATTCTGTCCAATGCAGACCTTCGGGGCGCTGACCTTCGCAATGCCGACCTACGATTGGCGAATCTGCAGAACGCCAATTTGGAAAGGGCCGATCTAAGGAATGCCATACTCATTGGCGCCGACATGAAGGGAGCCTATCTACCTGGAGCTAAGCTCTGCGGCGCTCGGCTTGCGGATGCAGATCTATCGAGGGCGAATCTGTTGAGAGCGGATCTGACGAAAGCGGATCTCAAAAAAACTGTCTTCTTCGAAGCCCATATGAGAGAAGTGCAATTGCAGAACGCGACCCTCGGTGGAGCCGACCTTAGAAAAGCTAATCTCCAAAGAGCGGATCTAACGGAGGCGGAGTTACAGGATGCGGATCTTTCCGAAGCCAAGCTACAAGAGGCAAACCTCACGAAAGCTAAACTTAACGGAGCGATTCTTAGGAGTGCAGGCCTCGACAAAGCTGATTTGACGGGCGCCCTTTTGGAGGCAGCGGATTTGCGGAGTGCGTACCTACGCGAAGCCGTGATTGACGGGGCGAACCTAAAGAATGCCAACCTGTCCAAAGCAGGGTTAGAGAGAGCCAGCGTTTTGGGCGCAAATTTTGCTGGCGCTAACTTGAGTGCGGCAAACCTGAAGGACCTGCAGAATTGGAAGCAAATAAGCGACCTCACGCTGGCGAATGTTCAAGGAGTGTTGGACCCCCCGTTTGGATTCCTTCGCTGGGCACTCGGGACCATGGGTGCCGTTTCCGAGATTGACGAACGCTAAGTGCGAAGCAACAAACCGTTCCCGATCTCATGGGGGAATATAGCCAGCTGCGCTAGCTTCGCACGGCCTCACGGGGGAAGACCAAGACCCTAAAAAATCTGGGGTATGATGATGAAAACTCCATATCATTGCTAGGTCGTGGATATGGCAGGTTGCAGCTAGAAATGGCGTCAACACTGCTGTACTTGAAAAAGCGTTCCTCTAGGTGGAGAATAACAAACGAATAACAGCGATGCTCAAGTCGCTGCCCCGGATAGAAGCGATTAAAGGGGGCGAGCAATGAATGTTTTTGCAACGACCATTGGCGGGTTCGTCTTTACATATCTTTTCCTTGTTCAGGTCCCCGGCGTACGTCCCACCGAAAGCGAATTTAAGGCACTCCCCGAGTATTGCCGCGTGATTTTTGAAAAAAAAAGGTCTTCCCCCGAATGGCGAAGATGGGGTTCGATTTTCGGTAAAACCTTTGAGGCCATGCATCACTACTGCATAGCGTTGAATGAATTAAACCGGGTGATGAAAACCTCTGATGAAATTCAGAGAAAGTTTTTGGTAGGTCGTGCTATCGGTAACTTTAATTATATGCTGGCGCATGGGGCGTCCGACTGGGTTCTCTGGCCGGAGTTTTACGTCAAATTGGGAAATGCTCGCATGCTTCAGGGGCGAGGTGGAGAAGCTGCAGCCGAGTACGTCAAAGCTATAAAAATCAAGCCGGGCTATACACCTTCCTATATATATCTCAGCGATTATTACTTAGAAATCGGCAGCTCGGAAGAAGCTAGGCGCGTGCTGGAAGAGGGCATCAAGCATGCTCCCAACTCCAAGCTCCTCCGTCAGAAGCTGGAAGAAGTGGAAAGACCGCGGTGAATGCCAAAGCAGTTCTGACCTCGAATGCTGTAGCGCTGGGGGCGCTGGTGAAGTTGGGCAATTTCACTTGCCGGGTAAGCAGCCTATTACTGAGGACTCACCGCACTTATTCCTGGCCCCTCACTTAATAAATCACTTCACTTGCGGGCTGGGTTGCAGCAGGCTTTTCATTACGGTGCCTGATTATCCTGGACAGGCGCTAAGCGTCTCCACTTTTTCTGCTGTTGCATGTCAACAGACATTGCCTAAAGGCCACGCAAATGTGGCTCAAACGTGAGTCCGGTACGTTGAGACAAGCAATGAACGCGGCCCACACGTTCGGAAAAGTCGCCGGAAGATTTATCGAAATACAAAACAGGGAAGGGACAGAGACCCTGGATGCGTCGTCATCCGACATATTCCCTTGAGCGCTTTCCCGCTATTCGTGCCGTCAAACGTCCCACCATGTATCCAATGAATCGCCCCCAGCCGAATTCGTTGTCGGCAAAGGCGATCTTTCGAGCAAGAGTGGCCGGCGTATCCCTCGAGAAGACTGTTACGCGGCGAAGGGTCATGGGATCTTGGTCGGACTTGTGCCAGCCTGCTCGTGCAGTGCAGGCTGTTTTATAGCCGCATTCCGCGGTAAGTCGAACCGTATCCTCGTTGAAAAATCCATAGGGATAGGCAAAGCTGGTGATCTCTTGCCCGAGCAAGTCCTCGAGGGTTTTGCGAGATTCGACGAGCTCGCGTACCACCTTGTCCGGGCTCTCTCGAGAAAGATCCGGGTGGCTGCACGAATGGGACCCGATCTCCATCCCCGCGGCAGCGAGCTCTCGGAGCTGACTTGCCGAAAACAAGGGCTCTGGATTCGAATCCCTTCGCTTCCAGGTTGCCTGCTTGCCGATCAAGTTGGAGACGACGAACCATGTGGCCACCATGCCTCGCTCGACCAAAGGCTTGAAAGCGCCTGCATAATTATTGGCATAGCCGTCATCCAAAGTAAGTACTACTGTTTTGTTCTGAGATAGCTCACCTCCAACGAGGTCGCTAACCCGGACGGTTTGCCACCCGGCCTTTTGTAACAAGTCCAAATGCTGGCGAAAGCGCCTTGCCCCGATATCGTATTGCGATGTTGGTCTGGAGGCAGGCGGCGTGCCGTGATACATGAGAAGCATGATAGTTCGCCCAGGCTCGGTGCCGGCTCGGTTCCAATAATAACGGGTCAGCGGGTCCATTTTGTTAGAGGGGCCGGCAAATCTTCAATTTGAGTCCAAGGTAAACAATGACTTTTCATTGAATAATGGTCATATCAGTCGAGGCCGCGCACTTCTCACCCTTGGCGCTCGTCGATGTTCTCTGCTCCAAGAATCTGATCGTAAACTGCTTGTACCCGATGCACGTGACTCTTTATATCGAATGTTTGGAGTGCCTTGGCACGCGCGAGTTGCCCGAGTTTTTTTCGCAACTCCGGATCCTTGTAAAGGCGTAGGACCGCGTTCGCGAGCTCTTCCGGACACCCAGGAGTGAATAGGAGGCCTGTCCGCATATGCTCCGTCATCTCTGCTGCACCGCCGTGATTTGGTGCCACCAAGGGCCGAGCCATGATCATGCACTCAATCACCATTGTACCAAGCGGCTCTGGAGTAGTTGAAGCAGACACTACAACGTCCAGTCCGTTATATGCAGCCGGCATGTCGTCGACATGTCCCGTGAAAACAACGTGAGTCTGCATGCCTTGCTGGCGAACGCGCTCACGCAACTCCTGCTCATAAGGCTTGCAGTCTTCAGGGGTGCCGCCTACAAGGAGCATGCGAAGCTTAGGAATCTCCTTTGTCAGCCGTCGCACAGTATCCAGAAAAACATGCTGACCCTTCCACGGGATCAGTAGCCCCACTAGCCCCACGGCAAAGGCGTCTTCCGCAATACTATGCTTGCAGCGGAAAGCCCGGCCGTCGGCAGCGAGATCGAGAGTCTCTAGAGCAATTCCATCGTAGATGACAGTCCGCTTAACTTCGGGGACGCCAAGACGCCCAATTCCTTCAGATACCCACTCTGACACTGGGATAAAATGATCCGGCTTTCGATAGAGCCACCTCAGAATCCATGACTGATGGATTGGTCCGCGCACATGACAGATTACTGGTACGCCCAGCATTTTGCCTGCAAGAATAGCAGCGCGGTTGCATAGCGGCTCATTGTTTACGTGGATAATGTCGGGACGTAGGGAATGCGTCACCCACAACGTCTGCAGGAATTGAGGTAAAAAATTCCCGAAATCATCCAATCGCGCCCCAATTTGGGCCAGGATCATCCTCGCCGTAGATGGCGAACGGATCCTCTTGTCATTCTGGGTGATTCGTTGAAATTTGGTAACGTCTATTCGACGGTCGGGAATGTGCACCCATTTGGCCTCTGATGCGATTCCCCTATAAGGCGCTTCGTTGCGACCCGTAATCACGATGGGCACGAAACGGCTTCGATCCAGATGACGTACTAGATGCCGAAGGCATATCACCGCTCCTCCATAACCAATACCGTTTTCAACGTAGAGCACCTGCTTTGGTCCTTGTGCTCGCGAATCCGAGGTCGACTCTGACATGCTTTACCGTTCAATCATGAGTTAGAATAGGTTCATGCCTTCAAATACCTTCGCTCACGTCCGCACATTTGAAAGGCAAATCTAGATGGTGCGGGGCGAGGTGCTAAACGACATCCAACGAACGGCTGGCAATGAATTTCGCACCGTTGTCTGTCGCAATCGTCCTTCACATCTGTTCAATATTTTTTTCGCTTCCCTTAATTTACAGATGTTTTGACCGTGTCTCAACACCTATCCCGGCCGTTGTACGAAACGGAGTACCGGCGGCTCCTCGACGGGCTGAATGGGTAGCGCCGTCATGATGTGTTTCTGTCTCTGTGTGGAACGCTTGCCCCTGCTCGGGCAACCAAACTTCATTTTTCTCTGACAAGCATCATACGCCATCAACAGCAATCTAAAGGCTAGAGCAGAAGGAATGCAGGATCTCGGTGCACAAATCCGGAGTGGAACGTTCTGGCTCTTCGCCGACAAAGCTGGAATGGACGTAGTTCAGTTTCTATTCGGTATCGCCTTGGCAAGAATTCTTGTGCCGGAGGATTTCGGCGTGGTGGCCACGGTGGGAATCTTCACGGGTTTGGCGGGTTTTTTCTCCGGCGCGGGTATGGGGCAAGCGCTGGTCCGGGCGAAAGAAGCCGAAGCGCGTCATTTTCAAGTCGTCCTTACTCTTCAAATTGCTATCGGCTGCCTTATCTACAGCGTTTTCTTCATGATCGCACCTTGGTTTTCCCGTTTTTTTGAAAATGATCTATATCAAACACTATTGCGGGTTTCTGCTCTCACATTCTTCATTCGCCCGTTTAGCAGTATCCCTGTTGCCAAGCTAACGCGCGAAATGCGCTTCCGGCCACTTATGCTAGTCAATTCATCCCTCTTAGTTTTGACCGGTGCCATGAGCATTACCATGGCAGTAAGGGGATTCGGCCCCTGGAGTCTGGTTTTGCCGGGTGTGGCGAGTGGGATGTTGCGGGGCGTATGCTTATCGTTTACGGCAAAGTATAGACCTCGCTTCGCGTTTGATCGCGAAATTGCGCGCGATCTGGGTTCGTATGGGTTCAAGGTTGCAACCAATGGTCTTCTCGAGTATTTTAGGGGCAGGACTGCTATCCTTTTGCTCAGCAAGCTTCGCGGGCCTGGCGATGTTGGGATTTTCAACAAGGCGTGGGGGCTGGCGGAAGCACCGATGCGGGTCGTTGGTTCCGCACCCTATCAGGCGGTCTTCCGTGCTTTGGCCACACTCAGTGGCAACCGGGACCAATCAAAGTATGTGTACTATCGAACCATCACGCTGGTGGCGGTTTACACTTTTCCCATATACGTGGGGCTCTGGTGGCTGGCTAAACCGACAATCCTGGTTTTGTATGGTGCAAAATGGGGCGAAGCTGGTGAACTCCTACGGATTCTGGCGTGCACTGGTTTCCTGAACTGCATTGCCAACCCTTCCGGCGCCGTGGTCGAAGCACGAAATAGACTGAATGCGGAGATCCTGCTAAACATCGTGTCCTGGTTATTGTTCATTGGTGGGTTCTTTTGGGCTATGCGCTGGGGCCTGACGGGAGTCGCTTGGGCGGCGGTCACTATGGTTGGTTTTTTTGCCTGCTGTCTTGCTGCTGTTGCAGCAAAAGAGTTAGGTGGACGCCTGAGGGACCTAATTGGGGCTTTGAAACCAGCACTTCTATTGAACTCGATTTTATTTGTGTCACTGGCCTTCGTCGATTCACTGTTGAGCGGAATATACCGAGGGGGTCCACCAAGTCTCTACGTGATTCTAATGGCAGCGTTCGGGGCCGTCACCTACGCGTGTTTATTCTTGTTCCTGCCGATTCCCAGTATTTCGAGTGAGGTCGTACGATGGAAGCAAAGGTTCCGATTCAGCAAAGAGAGGGATGTCCACCCGTAGGGCGCGGGAATGGGAACCGGGAATTTAAGCAGAGTCTGCGCATTTTTGAAGGTGAAACAATCAAAAGGAAGATAGGAGTTGCCGTTGATCATCATCGTTGGCAATGAAAGCGCAATAACCACATGGATACGATGATCCATCGGCCCATGTGCGTTTCCCTGTCCCTGCGAGATTCTGTGGCGCAAGCAAACAGCTTCATCGCCTTCAATCGTGCATATGTCCTGCCTCAGCTGTATTCATGGGGTGCTAAGGATTGCGTTTTCCACTGTGTTGTTTGTTTGAGGTCACATCACGCGGGTAAAATTGAACGACCTGGCGATCGTTGTGAAGGACCTCCCATCAAGGGAGTTTTAGCGGCCACCGCTGTCTGATTTTGCTGGCCGGGGAGATCAGACTCGAAGAACGCATAATTTCATTTGTCAGTGCACAGAAATGTACTCTGCTCGGAAGGCGTAACTCATATGGTAAATTGGCTTCGTCTGACAAATATGGCGACAATTCCGGAAGGCAAACATGTGTGGAATTAATGGTATATATACCTACCGCACCGGAGATCACGAAGTTGACACTGAGGAACTAAGGATCACACGAGACCATATGCGGTCAAGGGGCCCTGATGGGTGTGGATCCTGGGTTTCGAAAGATAGCCGAGTGGGTTTGGGGCATCGACGTCTAGCCATCATCGACTTGGGCGAAAGAGCTGCTCAACCCATGTGTAGCGCGGATCGCAAACTCTGGATCGTATTCAATGGAGAAATCTACAACTACAAACAACTACGCGAAGATCTCAAGAGCCAGGGTTTGAAATTCAAGACCAGGAGCGATACTGAGGTGCTTCTCCAACTTTATCGACTGCGTGGCGAATCCATGCTCTTGCAGCTACGCGGAATGTTCGCTTTTGCGATCTGGGACGATACAAAAAGAGCATTGTTCTTGGCGCGCGATCGCTACGGAATCAAGCCACTGTACTACTCTGACGATGGAGAGACATTCCGCTTTGCGTCGCAAGTTTCAGCTTTGCTCGCGGGAGGTAATGTTTCTCAGGATGTAGATCCTGGCGGGGTCACCGGCTTCTTTCTGTGGGGCAGCGTTCCAGAGCCTTCCACTCTGTATAAGGAGATCAAAGCGCTACCTTCCGGCTGTTTCCTTAAGATCGAGCCCTCTGGTTGCGGAAAGACAAAAGCGTTTTGGAGTATTAGACAGGCGATTCAACGGGCCGAAATAGGAGCGTCGCGAATTGGTTTCGGGGAGGAAGAGGAGTACGTTCGACACGCTCTGCGAGATTCCGTTGCTTCACACATGGTGGCCGATGTGCCGGTTGGAGGCTTCTTGTCGGCGGGTTTGGATTCATCCAATGTAATTGGACTTGCCAGCGAAATTAGTCCGACTCCGATACAAACCATTACTCTTGGATTTGAAGAGTTTAAGTCCACAGTTTATGATGAAACAATTATCGCTGCTCAAATGGCGACGATGCTGGGCACACGTCATTTATGCAGAAGAGTAGACATTCAAGAGTTTGATCTAGAATTTCCTAACTTTCTTCGGGCCATGGATCAGCCCACAATAGATGGCGTTAACACCTGGTTTGTATCAAAAGCAGCATCAGAAGCGGGCCTCAAGGTCGCTCTTTCCGGCCTCGGCGGCGACGAGCTGCTCGGAGGCTACAACACTTTCGACGAAGTGCCAAAGATGGTCCGCACCATATCTAAGATGCCCCGAATACGCCCCTTGGGAAGAATTTTCCAAATCTTTTACACTACATTATTAACGCCGCTTGCTAGACCTCCGTTTCGTTGGATAGATCCTAAAGATGCCGGTTTTTTTCTCTACGGTGATACGTTCGAAGGGGCTTACCAACTGAGGCGTGGCGTATTCATGCCTTGGGAGCTATCGAGCGTGTTAGATAAGGACTTTGCGGCTTCTGGGATGTCGAGTCTTGAGGCGGCTGCTCGCGAAACGACGCTGATCGATTCTACTCCGGTTAATGATTTTGCACACGTTATCGAACTAGAATCAACAAGGTATATGCGGAACCAACTGCTGCGAGACACGGACTGGACTGGCATGGCGCATTCTTTGGAGATACGAGTACCTCTTGTTGATCATGAACTGACGGAAAAAATCGCGGGCCTCGCTATTATGGGAAGATTGGGGAAAGGAAAGGCGATTCTCCATAGAATCTTGCAAGCTGGATTACCGCCGCAGGCGGTCACGCGGTCGAAGACCGGATTCACCGTGCCCTTTTGGAGATGGCTCCATATATCCAAGCAGATAGATCACTGGAAAAACAACAAAGCGCTTCGGAAGGGCAATATAGGGGGCTACAAGCGTCTTGCATACAGCATAGCTAGTACTATTCCTGAAGTAGAAGCGGTGCTGGTATAAAGCGCACCGATTACATTTGAGACCAGCTCAGTTCCGGAAACGCCATAATTTCCAGCTTTTGAATTACTTTCAGGTGGTTCGGCAAGCTCCTTCATCTCCTCTTCAGATGAAAGCTACTTTAATCTCAGCTGCCCAGAGTAGTTATTCGCTAACCGGTATGTGTAACTTAAAGGCAACCGCGTTGATTAAAAAGGAAGCGCATAATCGGTTTCGAGCATGGCTTCCCCGCAGATCTTCTTGAACAATGATCGTTGATCTGTAGACCAAGTTTCGTGAGCCTGTTGGCGCTGGCCAAGAATCATCGTGACGTCTACACCAGCTTGTCCCGCTTCATCCAAGGGGTGCACCAAGTTGGTTTTGATGAAGTTCGATGGACGATCATGATATCCCACCCTTAGAAAAGCGAAGGTCCTTCGAAAAACTTCATCAGGGTGCGCGACAAGTTTCTCGTGACGAATTTCGAGCCCGGACTCAAGGTCCTTGACGTATCGATATTTCTTCAAATTGTCTCGCCAGGTTTCACAATGTTCGCGAAACTCGTTTTCACGGAAGCCATGAAAACGAGTCTTTGATTGAACAACTTCGACACCGTTACGGATTATGTAGATAAGTTTGGCGGTTGGGTATAGTTTTAGCAATCCATTTATTACATTTTCTGTGGGAAATGTTTTGGCGCACCAATTACGTTTACTCGTAAACAGCCTTGGATTGCGAATGAGAGTTTTTGTGCATAATGTCAGTCCATAGTTTTCTCCGGAAGCAATTTCGAAACAGAGGCGCCGAAGAACTTGATAGAGATACGGCTTTGTTGTCTTTAAAGATTCAGAATAGTATTCGCGGGTTGAATCCTTCGCACACTCGAAAAGGGAGGCCATCCCACCAATGCTAGTTAAAAGAGGGGCTTCGCCCGGCATCGAAAAAATGAGAGGATGCTGGCCCAATGCCTGCAAAAGGGCACTGGTTCCGGATCTCGCGTCGCCAACAACAAAAACAGGGTGATAGAAAAATCGCGCTGCCAGAAGCCTTCCCAATATGCTTTTCATATGTCCCTCATGTTCGGAAGGAACTTAATCATCTGTTTGCCGTGAACAGAACGGTGCTTCCGAATCGCTAGCCGCCAACGATTGGATGACGTTGATGAAACCGGCCTGCCATGTGGTGTCGCCTCTCGGATTTGTGCATCTCCGTGCAGCGCTCTCCAGGGTTGTGAAACTCGAAGTTTTAGCATTGGGCATAGTTAGCCAGGCCTTTTTACAGCGCCCTGTAGCCGGTTTCTCTGAATGTGCCCGACAATTTCCCCAATACACCCTACGAACAGTCTAAGACGTGGGAATCGGTCGCGCTCACGAAATGACAGAGTCGAAAGCAAAAGCCTTTCGCCAGCCTGCTTTAGTAGATATCTTGGGACGCCACAGAATCTCTTTACTTCGGTCAAGTCGTGAATCTGCACCTCCGATCGAGCACAGTGATATGTCCGCCTTAGCACGTGAGATTTGGTCATGCGGTACGTGGGATTCTTGTGATAGATGAGTGCACTGGGCAGATAAACATAGTGCCCGCCCCCGCGATAAAGTCTTCGAAAGTACTCGGTGTCCTCGGCGTAGGGAAATAACGTCCCTGGGCCAATATCCTCCCTGAATTCTCTCATTTTCTTGATTGCGTCTCTTTTGAGCGCTGCGTTCCCGCCGCCTGGCACCCCCTGGTCGGCAAACAGTTTCTCCGTTTCTCCCATATCACATCGACAGAATAAAGCGTCCGGTAACGAAGACTCTAATTCATCGGAAAGCCAGCTAGGTGCGGCTCCCTCTTCCCAAAGAGGCAACACTCTGCCACCAAACCCCTCAATCCAATGGTATTTTTGCGAAGCCTCATAATAGGCCGTGAGCCAGCCGGTGGTCGGAGATACATCGTCGTCAGTGAAAACGATAAGGTCTCCGGTCGATTTGGCCATCGCGGAGTTGAGTGCGCGAGACTTTCCTGTCAAAGGTTCATGCAGGTGAACCAAAGGCAGTCGTCCGCGGGCGATTTCGTGGCGAATGATTTCTGGCGTCTCATCTTTGCTGGCGTTGTCAATGATTAGAAACTCCCAAGTCAATCCTTTGGGCATTTCAAGTTTGGCAAAATCGTCAAAAAGGTCAGGCAGTCGCCTCGCTCTGTTATTCGTTGGGATAATTACGGAAACCTTCATTTTTCAGGCTCAGTGAATCTCGGATCCGTAAGTGTGCCAATCTTAGTTGGAAACTGAAACGGCTCCAAAGCTCGTGGTTTGATGGAGTTGGAGAACAACATCAAGCCGCGAGAGAAAGGAGCCAAGATAAGAAGTATTCTATGTTCTGCCAAGAAACGCAAGAAGTCCTGTCGTTTGAGTGAGGTCGAGGTTGCGGGGCGCGACGAATGGCTTCTTCCCGCACTTTTGCCGTCCGCAGTCACTTTTGTAGATCACAGGCACCGTCTCTCGGCGGGGGTTTGAACCGCTGCCGAATAAGCGGCTTCGAAATCGACGACTCTCACTGCAAGCTTCGTTTGATTTTACCTATGACTTGACCAACCGCATAGGCTGCGTTCATGGTCTGTCTCAAAGCGCGGGGCTCGCGTTTGAGCCACATCTTCGCCGCTCTCAGGCAATGCTTGTTAACCTGTAAGAGAAGGAATGGCGGAACACCCATCACCTGCCTAGGGAAATCAGGCATCTGATAACGACCCTGCCTCAGTCCGGCGCGAAAATGAAGCTTGAGGAAATAGCTTCTCTTGAGCCTCCAAGGCTCCACGTAATGCTCGACAACCATGTCCGAGCGGTACCGGATGCGTAGTCCTTTACTAAGCATCTGGCGAAAGATAATGAAATCCTCTCCTCCGCCGATGCCCTTGCCCTGTCTGTTATAGCGGTTGTCGAATCGCAGCGAAGTGTCCTTGTCGAAGATTTCCATTCGGTAGGCAATGTTACCACTGAAAATAGGTGTCGACTCATCCGATACCCAAAAGGGATTTGTTCCGTAGTCTATATTTCCTAAAAAGGCGACCAACTCCTCGTCCAGCCAACTCGGGCGCTCTTCAGATCGAAGAGCCACAAGTACACGTCCCCCAACGCACTCAGCGTTCTCCTTGTCCAAAGCGTGAACCGCGGATGCTAGTAAGCCACGGCAAGGAATTTCATCATCATCGATGAAAAGAATGAACTTGCTATCTGGACACTCATGGAGCGCTCTATTGCGTGCAAAAGTGATTCCCTGCTGGCTCTCCCGAACAGAGCGGACAGGCGCGCCCGATGATCCGGCGAGCTGATCAATAACACGAGGTGTGCCATCGGTACTATTGTTGTCAACAAATAAGATATCGAAGGGCACTGGACAATCTTGCTCCCGAAGACCAGCAACCAACCCGGGCAGACGTTCAACTCGATTGTAGGTACAAATCGCCACCGTTAGGCAGTTATCTCTCATTGGGCTTATGTCGCCTACCGATCTCGAGTCCGCAATAAGTGACTGTGGACAGCGCCCGGCAGTAAACAGGGCAGCATATAAAACCAGTCGTGCGGTGCGCCATAGCCGTAGCGCATGACTCGACGGAATATAATTCGTGCCGCTTTAAGGTCGCGTTTCCAGTAGCATTCATACCCTCGCCGCATCAGCTCACCATGGGTAAGGGCACGGATTCGCTTCAATCCTAGCTTTCGCACCACCGCCGGGTGCTTCTTCAAGAAGGTGCGTTGAACCGTCCAGTGGTTGATGGCTCCCCGGGCACGGTTCTTGGTGATCTGTTCCCCGTCGTGGTGATGATAATAGGCCAGCACATCAGCCACTCGTGTAATGGGCACTTCGGTTGCGAAACGTAACCACAGGTCATAGTCCATGCAGGAAGTAAGGCTCTCGTCGAATCCGCCGGTTCGTTCTATCAAGCTTTGTCTTCGGGACAGGGCAGCGTGGATTGGCCAAGGGCATCCTCCAAGCAAGGACTCTACTTTGTCCGGCGCTTCATAATCTGGAGGCACGAACGGGTCCCCGCGACCACCAGTCAGACCCAGGTTTTGCCACCCACAATAGGCGAGACTTGGCCGATCTTGAACGTCCAGAGCCGCCGTCATCTTCGCGAGGAATTCCCGGTGCCAGGTGTCTTCACCGTCAAGAAACGCTAAAAGCTCCCCCCGCGCGTTTTGGAGCCCGCGGTTGCGTGCCGCACCAGGGCCTGTATTTTTCTGGGTAGAGACCCGGATACGGCTGTCCTCTTTGGCCAGGGTTTCGAGGATTACAGGGGAATCATCCGTCGAACCGTCATCGACGACAACGAGCTCCCATTCCCGGTATGTTTGCTCTTGCACGCTGCCGACGCTCAACCGGAGGTGCACCGCTTCGTTGAAACAGGGCATTACGATCGAAACCCTGGGCGCAGACCTATTTGACATTTGTCTTTGATCGCCTTCCCGCGGTTCGCGCCGTTGGGCGGCCGAACATATACTTGGTCATTCTTCCTTAGCCGATCTCTTTGTCGGCAACGGTATCTTCTTGCACCGCCCGAGCATTGTTCGAAAAGACCGCGATACTGCGTTGTGTCGTCGGGTTACCGGCCGGCTCTGTTCCGTTCCCTCGGTGATCCAGAAATAACTAGTTAAAGGATCCGTGGACATACTTCTAGTGTAGCTACTGAGACTTTTCCGAGCAAGATATTAACGTTGTGCATGACCACCGCGATCACGGATTCCTAGAGAAGTTCTTGGCGCGACGACGTACAACCCGTTCGTCCGAATCCGCCTTTCGTCGCTTGACAGCCTGTTCTCCAATCACTATTTTATTTCATAAATTCAACCGGCGGAAACGATTTTCTGCTTGCCTCGCAGCTGATCGAGCTGATCCAGTCGGCGATCCTGGAGGATCTGCGGGCAGGATGGTCGGTTTTGGGTGTGAGCACGCATTCACCATGCCAACTGGAACGCCCGCTTCCAGGAATCGGAGCCTGAAATCTACGAAGCGGTCATTCGAATTGCGGGATCGAACAGCCGGAACTGGTCAAAAGAGCAGAAAATTGGACTGTATGGTTGAAAGGGCCGATGTCTCGGCAAAAGCAGACACTTGCCGAACGCTGGGCATCGATGACCTGGGCTCAGCGCTTGATGAGGTGTTCCATATCGACGTAGAAACCTGCTCCAAGTGTTGCGGTGCTATCAGAGTCATCGCCTGTATCGAAGATCCCGTGGTCATCGACAAGATACTCACCCACCTGGATAAGAAGGCCGCATTGGCTGAACCAGTGGTGTTGCCGCAAAGCCGGGCGCCGCCGCAAAGGAATTTGTTTGGCTGATTTTCCGTACACTCTCCCACGATTCAACAAATCTAAGCCCTTTTCGGTTGCAGCAAGGTCCAGGTTTGTTTGCCGGCCGGAACCCCGCAGTATTGCAGGAGGTCACCTCAACTGCGGAAGTGGAATTCACCGAAATCTCTACGCAGAGGCAGCGCTAACGCGTGTTCCAGGATGCCCCTGGTCGTCGCTTCAGTGTCTTTGGTACCGCTCGACCTAGGGCAAAAAAAAGCTTATGCTTCCTATACGTTTTGGATTCAGAAGAGCGACTATGGACCAAGAGCTAAAGTTTGTTTGGAGCAGCAAACCCCGTGGACTGAAATCGCATATTCGAAAGCTCCATCACCGTCTCCGTTTTGGAGGACAGCCCCGCGAGGAGATGGTCGGGAAACGCGCTCTCAAAGACTCGGTCAGGACCACCTATCTGGAAGGTCGTATCAGGCCAGTCGATTTGGACATGCAGGCGATTCGGAAATTCACTTTCGAACTAAGGAACCAAGACGGCAATTGCCTGATCCGCCTTCTTACCAGGGAGATCGATTTTGACGGGAGACTTGAAACGGCTCCCCGCGGATGGGAAGAGCTGCATCGGTTGGGCAACCGCCAATGGGAAGAGAAAGGCAGATTAAGCTGGAAACCCAACACAATCGGATTTTTCTGGGTTTATGTAAACCCAGATCCTGAACTCCGGCGCCGCGGTCTTGCGACGAGGCTCGTAGAGCAAATCACGGAGTGGGCTACAGCGAAGGGATACTCGTACTTGTTCGCTCCCGCCCTTCCCAGTAGCAGAAGGACATCGAGGGACTTGTATCGATGCCCTTCAACGAGTTTGCCGGTCGTTACCGGGAAGATGGCCTGCCAAGCGACCCATGGGTTAGGACGCTGGTGAGAAGTGGGTTCGAGATTATGGATTGGTGCCCAACGTCCCATCGTTTCGTCACAGACGGCTGGGGCTTCAGTTCCCTGACTTCCCAGGAGTTTCCTTGTAATTGTGACGAACTTCTTCATGCGCCAATTAAGATGGATAAGCGGACCGGCTGGCTTGCCGACTCCTGGGAGTACGTCAACTGCTTCCCGGATCACGACCTGTACACTTGGGACTGGGGTTGCGCGCTCATGAAACGACCTCTCCCCTGAGTTACGGAACGCGATACTGGGAGCACTCGCTTCGTTCCCTCTCAGCCCAGTGCCGGGGCGAGGCTCCACCTCAATCCTTTATTTCAGCTGGAATCCAGGCGTCAGTTCCTGGCTGTGGCCACACCTGTGCCTCATCAAAATCCGTCCGCCTGCGAAATCAGAGACTTACCCGCCGTTCTCGCCTTGGGCAAAGAGCTGATCTCCCGCCTGCGATTGCGGCGAGGGAGGAGCACACTCCGCTGCTATGTTTAGCATTGTCATCTTCCTCGTCTAACTTGGCACCCGGGCGCTCCGGGCGTTGTGTCGGCACCGAGCCGAGCTTGTGATGGAAAACCTGGCCCCTCGGCAGCAAGTGACGGCGTTCAAGAAGGAGTGGCCCCGGCCCACGCTCCAGGACACGGACCGCGCCTTCTGGGTGTAAGCGTCCGCTCCCGCCATGTTCCATTTACCAGCTCAATAAGCGAACCTCATAAGGCCAAAAAGTTGTGGCACCGGCAAAGGAGGGTCGAATGTTGCACAAGTAAGGATAAAGCTGTTCTGCGAATCACCAAGCGTCGACGGTGGCAGGAGGGTGATGCGAGGGTTGTTGTCGAATCCTGGCGGGGGAGCGGAGAGTCGTTGACTGAGTTTGCGAAGCGCTACGGAGTGCGAGGAGAACGGCTAGGCAAGTGGGCATCGCGTCTAGAGAAACCAGGGAGGAACGGGCTGAACTTTCATCGAGTGTAATTAGTTCAAGCTCGGTCTGACAGGCGGCATGGCGGTGAGCCGATCGAGGTTGTGCTCAGAGACGGTCGGTCGGTGCGCGTGCCTCCCGGCTTTGCCCCGGAGGAGCTGCAGCAAGTGCTGCGGGTTCTCAAGGAGGAGGCGTGATGCTGACGCTTCCTTCGTCGGTTCGCATCTACGTGGCAGCCGAGCGTGTGGACCTGCGCCGCCTCCTCGACGAACTCCCGGGCGGTTTCCACCAGGTTGCCATACTTCGGAAACTACACTGCGTGCCAGTCCCAAAGGCCATGTTCATCGAAGTCCGGAATCTCGCGCAAGGTGTAGTACTTCCCCCGGTGCGAATAGCTTGAGATGTACCCCAGCTCCTTCAGTTTCCGGAACACCGTCATGGTTCCGGTGGTGCCCAGCGCACTCTTGAGCTCATCGAGCGTGGCGATTCTCTCTTCACGGAAAAAGGCCCGAAGCCGGTCCGCTCGGAACTTGGTCTTAGCCATACGGTATAGTTGCTCTAATTAATAGGAGTAACTATACCGGTTATTGTGTCTCGCATCAACTCAAGTCGCCAAAAACACCAACAAAGACCGACTCAAACGTCCAAAGAGGAACGACTTTACACAAGAGAGTCTGGTAGAATTGCGCCGATAAATGTAAACTTATTCTTGCGTGGACCCTAAGTTTGGGCTTGACTACCTTCTACGGCGAGTTGCCTGCAACAGCTTTGACTGGCTCCCTGCACTTCTGATAGCGTCACTCACGCTGAACGGGCCGTCTTAAACTTAACAAAGCTAGGAAATTGGTGTTCACCTTGCTCGGATGGCTTATGATTGTTCCTATCCCTGTATGTGGGAAATGTGGGACAAGTCAAAGATTATAGCAATTGGGAGTTTCGGGATCCGGCTACTAGATATAACGTTTTGATGCCAAATCCACCGTGCAAAATGCCGCTTCGAACGGATTGAACGGAATGAAACGCATTATACGCATTTTCTCAGCCATTGGTGATCTGTGCCAGATACTCGGAACTACGGTTCTAATCCTAATCATCGGTCATTTCGTTATCGGAGTGGTGGTACCGGTGCAAGGTCGATGGAATCCCGACGCTCGAAATTCCCCGGTCTATGACAACTACCCGGAAAGAGCGGAATTTTGGGTCGATCACATGCGAGAGGTGGCGTGGACGTATCAATTCGAACCATACATTCATTGGCGAAGGGTTGGTTTCGACGGCAAGTATACAAGTGTCGGTGACAACGGCGTCAGGTATACAACTCGATTGCACAATAACGAAGGTGCCCATAAAGTTTTTATGTTGGGCGGTTCGACAATGTGGGGTTTCGGAACTCCTGACGATAAAACGATTCCGTCAATACTCCAAACTCTGCTTGGTGAATCTTACCGGGTATACAACTATGGCGAATCGGGATGGGTTTCGACGCAAGAACTCAATTATTTACTGCATCAGCTTTCCATAGGAAATATCCCAGACATCGTCGTTTTTTACGATGGGGTCAATGATGGCTACGCTGGCGCGTATTCGCCGGCTATTCCACGAGATCCTGAAAATCTTCGTGCAGATTTTAAAAAAGAAAAAGATGAAAAGGTACGCGGTCTTCTTTCGACAATACTGTGGAAGTCAAACTATGGCCGGTTGATTACGCATTTGACACGGAAGAGTGGGCGTGCGGAATGGGACCGTGAAGTCGCCTCTAAGATTGATGATACGGCAGCCCGGGTCATTTCAATGTACGAAGCTCATATAAAACAAGTCAGAGCGTTGGCAAACGAATATGGTTTTAAAGTCTATTTTTTCTGGCAACCAAATTTGTTCAGCTTGACTCGAAAAATGAACGAATTTGAACGACGGGTAATAGATAGAGCTTCTCCTGTATTAGTGCAAAGTCAGCAAGCAGTTTACGACCAGGCAAAGCAGCAACTCGCAGGTAGAGAGAGTACTGGTATCTATTTTCTCGGGGATGTATTCGATGATTTCGCAGAGCCGGTATATATAGACTGGCACCATTTAGGACCTAATGGTAACGAGATAATCGCCACCGAGATATATTTGCATATAAAAGCAGCGTTGTGATGGGTCGGGGGTTCGAGCAACGTCTGATGTCAACGGTCATCGGCATCCGAATAGTAATGCTGGATTTCCTTATTCCGAACTGAAAACACGCATTCGCTTTTGTCAACTGACAAACACTTGTTTTGAGATTGCTTAAAAATGGAGAGTTAATCGATGCTGACGAGACGCGAGTGCCTTAGACTAGCCGCGCTCGGAACGGTTACATCCATTTTGCCGGTCAACGCGATTTGTCTTGAAAGCCAATCAGCTAGAAGAGAAGAGCTGATCGCGCTTAGTGAAGAATTACTGATTGATTGGTGCAACGGCATGCTAAACAATCAGGTTATTAATCATAATGACCCCACCCAGCATGGCGGTTTGATGAGTCCCGGAGACGGCAGGATTCTAGGACGTTGTGCGGACGCAGTTTATCCATTGCTATGGTGTGCCCATAAACAAAATGACGAAAGATATGTTACAGCCGCAGTGGATGTAATGAATTGGTCACTTGCTAATGTGAGTTTCCCCGACGGTTCTTGGAAGAATGGGATTAATCAAACATGGAGGGGCATAACGGTATTTATAGCAACGGCGATGGCACAAGCCTTACATTTTCATGGAGATCTTCTTGACCGGAATATCAGAAATAGTTGGCTGGACCGACTACGATTAACCAGTCGTTGGCTGGAGAAAACTGTGGACGAACAATTCGGCAACGTTAATTACTCGATATCCAATTCGTACGCTCTGGTCTTGTTAGGGGAGGTACTCGAGGAGCCTGGGTTGACAGTCAGAGGGCGTGAATTGGCACAAACGACGCTCGAATGGTTCACAGAACGGGATAATCTGCTGTACGGAGAAGGACGGACAGGTACTAACGAAGTAAGCCCTAAAGGGTGCTATCCAGTAGATCTAGGCTATAACGTTGAGGGTTCATTACCGGCAATGGCGTTATATGGCCTTCATGAACGTGACGAGGGCATGCTTCGTAAGACCGTCGAATCAATGCGCGTACACCTTGAATTCATGCTGCCGGACGGCGGATGGGACAATAGTTGGGGGGTCCGAAATTTCAAATGGACTTGGTGGGGAAGTCGGACTACAGATGGATGCCAGCCGGCATATGCGTTGCTCGCAGATAGAGATCCCGTTTTCCTGGAGGCCGCTTATCGGAACACGCAACTTCTAAAGAGTTGTACGAAGGACGGATTACTTTATGGTGGACCCCATAACATACAACGCGGCATCAAGGCATCAATCCATCATACGTTTTGTCATGCGAAAGCCTTGGCTGTCATTCTCGATCATGGTATTCCCGAAGTCGCCGATCCGACATCGTCACTTCCCTGCGAGGAATCCTACGGAATTCGATCCTTTTCAGATATCTATACATGGCTGATTGCCCACGGTTCTTGGCGCGCAACGGTAACGGGATATGATTTTCCATACCGAAAGCTAAAAACAGGTCATGCGTCTGGTGGTGCTCTGAGTGTTCTATGGCACAAAGATGCCGGTCTGCTTCTCGCGGCGAGTATGAGTGCCTACCGCTTAGTCGAGCGTTTTGACATGCAGAAAGAAGCCGGACCAGGATTCGAAACATTGACTCCTAGGCTGGAAATGCAGCATCGGGAAACAACTTATGAGCACGTCTTAAATCGACTCTTTGATCGAGACGGTGGTGATAGGGTTTATACGAATATATTAGATTTTGCTGCAGAAGTAACTGCTCAGACTGAATCAGATGTTATTACCGTTCGAACCGTATCCCAGCTACTAGACCGTGACCAGGAAGCACCTAGGAGTGGCAAAGTACAATGTAGTATCACCTATCGATTTACGAAGGACACTTTGGAGATTGATATAGCGGTGCAGGATACATCGGACGATACTGATCTAGTCTATTTCTTACCGGTTGTTTGCGAGCATACGGTTCCCATACAAAAGATATCCAATCGTGCTATCGTTGTGAAGAAAGATAAAATATATGTTAGGGTTTCGTCTGACAATACCATGACTTTACCGGAGTCATTGAGTTATCGCGTGTACAATTACGTTCCCGGCGTCGAGGCATTTCCGGTCAAAATACCCATGAGCGGTAAACTGAAAATTCGAATCGAAACTACAGAGCCCTTATAATCGGATCAAATTAAAGTATTGGTTTGTCACAGGATTACTGGCCGTAAGACTGTGGAAAACACCCGGGTCATGGCCATGAAAAACGACAAGCTTCTAGGAGCTTTGAACGAAAACCGTCTGCATATTCTCGCACCTTTGGAACCTGAACCGTCACCGGCTTTCTCCCGTCAAAACACGATGGGACTCGTGCACATTCCGACGACCCTTCTCCATGCTTTGCTCAGGAGGATTCTCGTAGTAGTTCCAACCCAGAGTTTCCATCGCTTCTAGTTCCAATGCATGCCACAACATCAGCTGTGATCCCGAGCGACAGAGAGCTTGTGTCAATAGGTGTGTAAACAAAATCAGGCAACAGCAACCTTCGACTCCAAGGCCCTCTCTCCATTTTCGAATCGAACGCCAAGGTAGAGACCGGTTTATTGAATATCGGGCTGCATGAACAGGAGTCGATTGCGCCCGCAGATTTTGAATAACGCGCCTTTTTGTAGTAACTTACTAATATCAACCAGCAGTTTTGAATCCGAAGATCTTAAGACGCCGGTTTGCGGCGTGGTGTCGTGTCTTTAGTATTAACTTAGATAGATCGTGAGCCATAACTTCATTAGAATTAGCTGTTTTGCGCTTTCTCTTTTAAGGGGTCTCTTTCCGACGTAATTTGTCGGTACATGGACAGGACTCGAGCAGTGCTTGATTCGAAGGGTCTTTCTTTGCTTTGCGCGGTCGGGGCGCGGCCGAATTTCATGAAGATCGCGCCGGTGATTTCAGCGGTGCAAGGCGAGCCAGATCCTTTGAGAACTTTCCTTGTACACACCGGTCAGCACTACGATCACTCCATGAAAGAGACCTTTTTCCGGCAGCTCGGGATTCCAGAGCCGGATATCGACCTGGAAGTAGGCTCAGGGTCTCACGCCGCTCAAACAGGGGAGATCATGCTCCGGTTCGAGCCGATTCTGGATGAGGTGCGCCCGTGTGGGGTCATCGTGGTGGGGGATGTGAACTCCACTCTGGCCTGCGCCCTGGTGGCTGCGAAGAAAGAAGTTCCGGTCATCCATGTAGAGGCGGGACTTCGGAGCTTTGACCGATCGATGCCGGAGGAGATCAACCGCGTCCTGACGGATCAGATGTCGGAGCTTCTGTTCACGACGGAGAAATCAGCGCGTCGGAACCTCGTTAGGGAAGGCGTTGACGAGAAGCGAATTCACTTCGTTGGCAACGTCATGATCGACACCTTAAACCGCAACCTGGATAACGCCGTTCCACCGGAGACGACGCTGGCTCGCCATGGAGCGGATCCGGGTCGTTTCGTCGGGAGTAGGGACGGATTTGGCGTGGTTACATTACATCGGCCCAGCAACGTAGACGACCCGAAGGTGCTTCGGAGGTTGATGGACACACTTGCCGAAATCAGTCGAAAGGTGCCCCTGGTCTTTGCTGTGCATCCACGGACGAAGGAGCGAATCACTAAAGCGGGCGTGGCGCTTCCAGAGAATGGCTCTCTTTTTTTAACGCCACCCCTAGGCTATCTAGAGATGCTGGGCTTGATGTCCCGATCTCGGCTGGTGCTTACCGACTCGGGGGGAATGCAGGAAGAGACCACTGCCCTCGGCGTTCCTTGCCTGACGGTCCGGTCGAATACCGAGCGACCTGTCACGGTTGAAGAGGGCACCAACACGGTGGTGGGCTCGGACCCGACGAGTATCCGCGCGGCGGTAGGAGAAATTCTGGCGACGGGCGGCAAGGCAGGGCGGATACCCGAGCTCTGGGACGGCAAGGCGAGCGAAAGAATTAAGGCGGTCATCGTTCAATGGATGCGCGACGGGCGGTGAAACAAGAATTCCTATGACCACAGCAGCAAAGGGTGTTGTCAACGCTTTGAGCGTAGATGTGGAGGATTACTTCCACGTTTCTGCTTTCGAGGAGTGCATTTCGCGGGCGGACTGGGAGCGCATGCCTTCACGGGTAGAACGAAACGTGGAACGTGTCCTGGCGCTTTTCGAACGACACGGCGTGAAGGGGACATTCTTCGCTCTAGGATGGGTTGCCGAGCGCTACCCTGGCCTGGTGCGACGGATCGTTGCTGGAGGACACGAGCTGGCAAACCACGGGTATTCGCATTCCCGGGTCGTGAATCAAACGCCCGAGCAGTTCCGGGACGACGTCGCTCGGTCGAAGCGGATGCTGGAAGACATCGGGGGTTCTCCTGTGCTCGGCTATCGAGCCCCAAGCTACTCCATTGGGTCGGACACCCTGTGGGCCCTGGACGTCCTCGAGGAGACCGGACACCAGTACAGCTCGAGCATTTATCCCATACACCACGATCTTTACGGGATGCCTGATGCACCACGATTCGCTTTCCGGTACCGTGGCAATGGAATGCTCGAGATCCCGATAAGCACGGTCCGCTTGTTCAGAGTCAACCTGCCGTGCGGGGGAGGGGGGTACTTCCGACTGCTTCCGTATGGAGTTTCGCGATGGGCTCTAAGAAGGCTGAACCGGCGTGAAGGCCAGTCCAGCGTTTTTTACTTCCATCCTTGGGAGCTCGATCCGGAACAGCCCCGTCAGAATGCGAAGCTCAAGTCGCGCATTCGACATTATTTGAATCTCACTCGAATGGAGTCTCGATTGGATCGGTTGCTTTCGGATTTTTCGTGGGATCGCGTCGATCGGGTATTCCATGATTCGTTAGAGGGGGACTCATGACGGAGGCCTCCGTTGCAGCCACGAGGGGCGAAGCAAAACAAGCGAGCCTGCAA
>SDBT01004570.1_pt1 | contig 23444 bp, 18 predicted proteins | sample 2277101 | NCBI WGS metagenome assembly SDBT01 (sample SAMN10404973, study PRJNA504765) | marine sediment metagenome | isolation source: marine sediment core GS10_PC15, 103 cmbsf | place: Arctic Ocean: Southern Knipovich Ridge | collected 2010 | reverse complement strand
GGCCTATACGACGCAATTGGAACTTGTCCCGCCGGCGACGCAACTACCCGTCCGGATGCAGGACACAAGCGTGGAGGTGACTGTAACCGTAGGTCCGCGAACGGACCACGAAACGTTCGCACTGGCCGTCCAGACTCTCAGTCCACGCACGTGGATCGAGGAGGGAACAAGGGCGCGATACAAGCTCATCTACAAGGATCCGCTGGAATGGCAGCCGCAAGTGACCGTCACCGGAGCAAGGCAGCAACTGGACAAGCTCCGGGCTGAGGATATCCAAGCCTACGTCACCCTTGTTGAAGATGACAAGACCCCCGTCGAAAGCTGGCTGCAGCGACAGGTTACGGTCCATTTCCCGCCTGGAATCGAACTGCAGATCGTCGGAGAGGCCCCGGTCGTCAATTTCAAACTCGAGAAGATCAATTCAACCAACGGCGCGGGCGCCCCTTCGGGAACCGTCCAGACACCGTAGACCTCCCTCGCCACTACAGGTTGTTTTCGCCACCCGTTTTTCTTACGCTGTAGGGCTGATAAAGCATCTCTGGAGATCCGCTATGGACGCAGTAAAAATAATCGAACAGATCGGAACCGCCGCCCGCGCAGCCGCTGCACAGCTTGCCGTCACCACCGGTGATAAACGCGACGACGCACTGCGGGCATGTGCAGCCGCCATCCGCGATGCAAAGGCTGACCTGCAGGCCGCCAACGAAAAAGATCTCGCCAAAAGCGATCAGTTCGGCCTGAGTGATGCGATGGTGAACCGCCTGAAACTGACCGACGAACGCATCGAAGGCATGGCCGTCGCCCTCGAACAGATCGCCTCGCAAGTCGACCCGGTCGGAAAGACCATCACCGGGTACAACCGCCCCAACGGGCTGCGCATCGAGAAACGCCGCGTGCCCATCGGTGTGATCGGAATCATCTTTGAATCGCGCCCAAACGTCACCGCCGACGCGGCCGGACTCTGCCTAAAGAGCGGTAACGCGTGCATACTTCGCGGCGGAAAGGAAGCTATCAACTCTAATCTCGCCATCGCAGCGGCGATCCGCAAGGGAATCGAATCGGCAGGCCTGCCCGCAGCAGCCGTTACGGTTATAGACAACCCAGACCGCGCGCTGGTACCGGCAATGGCCACCGCCGAGGGCCTGATCGATCTGATAATTCCACGCGGCGGCGAAAGCCTGATCCGCGCCGTCACTGAGGCAGCGACGATCCCCGTCATCAAGCACTATGACGGTATCTGCCACGTCTACGTCCACTCCGATGCGGACCTCGATATGGCCGAGGCCATCGTCATGAACGCCAAGTGCCAATACCCAGCCGTCTGCAACGCGATGGAAACGCTACTGATCGACGCGCGAGTGGCTGACGAATTCCTGCCCCGCATCGTCGCCAAGCTGGAAGCGGCCGGCGTTGAACTGCGCGGCTGCGAGCTTACGCGCAAGATATGCCCCGAAATGAAAGCCGCCACCGAAGAGGACTGGTCAACCGAGTATCTCGACTTGATCCTCTCGATAAAAATCGTTCCCTCGCGCCCGGCTGCGGTGGAGCACATCAACAAATACGGTAGCGGACACACCGACGCGGTGGTGACCAATTGCGTCAAGTGCGCCAACGCCTTCGCCCAAACCGTCGATTCCTCGAGCGTGATGATCAACGCCTCGACGCGATTCGCCGACGGCGGCGAGTACGGGCTTGGTGCGGAAGTGGGAATCTCCACCGACAAGCTGCACGCACGCGGACCGATGGGCGCCGAAGACCTGACGACCTATAAATGGATCGTCACCGGCAGCGGCCACATCCGCGAGTAATACACAATCAGTCCACCCGGCTTCGCCCTCCGGGCTACGCCGTGACAGGCTCGCCCCAGCCGGCGGACGGATTAATTCGCAGCGCATGAAAATGGGGCACCGCGATTTAACTATCACAGCGCCCCGTTTTTCCAATTCGCGTCTTACTTCAATTCACGTCTTGCTTAGAATTCGTACTTCAGCTGAATGCCAAGCACGCAATCGGCGTCGGCGTTGGCGATGTTGCCGAAATTGCCGTACAAGCCGGTAACGGTCAGGCGGTCGCTGGCGATCCAACTGGCTGAGAACGCATGCCAATTGTCTTCCTCGCCCTGCAGGCCGTCCAGTTCGTCGTAGGGATTGTTCTTCCCGCGGAATTCGTAGGCTAGCACGATGTTGTCCAGCGGCAGGTAGGCCACGGAACCTTCGAACGTCAGCTTGCACTCGTCGCCGAAGCCGTAGTAACCGATCTGTGAGGCTTTGGAGAAACGCAGGCCACCGGTGAGGATCACCGGGCGACCGTATGCCAGCTTGGGCAGCATCTTGGAAGCCGTCAGCGTGTAATCGACGCCGTTGGTCTTCTCATAGCCAAGCCCGCTCAGTGCGCCACCGAGGGACCTGTTGATGCCCTTGATGCCGTCGTTGTACTTGAAGTGCACACCGGCCGTCAGTGCCGGAAGCGGAAGGTCGAAACTGTTTTCCGGGAGAATGTTGAAACGTGCGTTGAAGTGATGCAGATCTACCTGGCCTTGGCCCATATCGAGTCCGGCCTTGGCGATATCGGCGTGCTGCGTGCCGAGGTCGAGGTGGTTGTAAGCATAGCCGAGCTCAAGGCGATTGAAGAACACCTGCGTGATCGCAACCGTTTGAAGCTGCTTCGAGCCAAGCGATACGAACGTGTAGGCTACCGACGGCATGGAAACCGTCGTGCCCGGTGCGCCTGGGTTGCAAAGGTAGGCCATCGGGGTGATAGCACCACCGGAGTAACCTTCAATGCTCAGGAACGGAATCGGCGCTGCCTTGGCTGGTGCTTTTGCGGCGGCGGTCTCGGTGGTGGCAACAGCGTTGTCCGATGCCTGAGAGATAACTGCGGGCATCAACATCACCGCCAGTGCGACGGTTACTGATACGAATAATCTCATGCTTCAAACTCCTCAAAAAAATGGCCTATCGACTAACAGCAATCAGAAGAGACGCCTCAACCGAAGCGACCCATTACAAAAGGACGGGGATTATGCACCAGAGTCGCGCCGAATCCCAACCTTTTTTGTACGGATTACAAGAAATGTTTGCATGGAGTATCCCCCACCGGCGATTAGCCACAAAACAACAGCAACTGACTTACCACAAAGATCACAAAGGACACCAAGAGTAAAAGCAACGGCAACGGACTTAACACAGAGTTCTCAGAGAACAGAAAAAGCAGCCTTGTTAGTTTCAGATCAAGTCTCTGTGTCCTCCGTGGTCTCCCCCCACAGGGGCAGGCTGCGGGACAGGTCTATGTTGAATGCAGTTAGCAACCGGGTGGTTACTTGATGCTGAGCGCAGTGGCCTCCAGCGCGGCGTTGAGCTCGTCGGTGCTCAGCACGCCTGTCTTCCCGCTGGCCAGCAGCACCTGGTGCGTCCCGTCGGGTTGGGGTTCTTCTTCGTACAGCAGCACGTTGCTTCGCGGCGAGTTTTCGTCCTGTCCGGGAACGTATACCATCACGTAGGGCATGTCCGGCTTGTCGGGCCGCTTGAGATAGCGATTCGGCAGGGAGATGGCGTAGGCGAACTCTTTCGCCGAGGCCGGGTACTTCCCGTCGTAGCCCATCGCATATGTCTGCAGCGACCTGTATATAGAGGCCAGGTTGGCCGCGGCGACGACGCTCTGGGCCTGCTTCTTGGTGTCGATGGTCCTCTCGACGTAGCTCTTTCCGCCCTTGCCGAATTTACCGACCATCAGAAATGCAATAATCGCGATGACTATCAGCAATCCGAGCAGCCCAGCCATCGCACCATAGTTTCGCCGTCTGTTCATGTCTTACTCCTTACTCCGCCATCCATGCGAAGCGTGTCTTGTAGTGCCTGTAAAACAGGCCGGTATCAGTTAGGTTTGCCCGCAAAGCGGACAGCGAGCTTTGCGCGCCACGCAAGCAAGCATATCCTCTCCAGACCGCACCGAACAGGTACATTCATACCGCCATGATCAAGGGGGCAAGAACGTGGGCGAGCATTACATACGACGCGACCACTCCGGCGATAATATACCCGGCGGCCTTCAAGCTGGACACCTCCTCAGGCATACTCTCTATGATATCTTTATTGCGCCTGCCCAGCATGCCGATGCATCGAAACTGGACTGTGACAAACATAATATTGATGACCGTGAGCACGCCACCCAATATAGCCAGGATCAACAGCGTCATCAACCAGCCGGAGACATCGTCAGTCGCCTGTCGACCAATGGCAAATCCGGCCCCTATAAAAGCCGCAATGCTCACCGCTATTTCAACAATGGTCCACAAGAGCATGAACAGGCAGATGACGAATACCTGTCCGGCTTTTTTCATCGTCTGGCGGAAAACCCATGCAACGTCGAACCCCGTCATATCGCCAGTGAACGACATGGCGATCATCGCCACCGGAAGCAGCGGAAGCGTCACGATCGGCAGGACGTACACCGCCAGCACCCCCAGCGCCTTTGACCCGACCCCGAAAAGCAGATCGATTTCGAACGGCGGGACCGGCGGAGCCTCGTCGAGGCCCTCCAGTGAGCTGATCACTGCATCCAGATAGAACCGAAACAGAATACCGAACATAATATAAGTGCCTAGCATCGCAACGATTATGCCCAGTATAGGGACGTACCCGGAAACCAGCTGGAATGCCATCTGTACGGAGATGGCGTACACCGCCAGCAGAAAGATGCTCTTGAAATTACTCAGCCCGTAACCGATGGCCCCCAGACAATTGCCCGCCAAAGAGCCTCCAGGCGACTCGGTCTGCCGAAGCGTCACACCATGCTGATATGGCGTCTGTGACTGACCCATAGTCTGTGCTAGAGGTGGTGGCGATTCGAGTTCGATGCTCGCAGCGGGCAGCTCGCCCGGTATCAGTTGGGTTTGCCCGCAAAGCGGACAGCGAGCTTTGCGCCCACCGGTTCCGTCGGGCGCACGCATCTTGCGGCCGCACTGTTCACAAATAAAATCTATCGGCATTTCGTATCTCCCCAATAACAGACGCTCAAACGCGATATGTGTTCCCAGAAAATACCCGCACACCCGCCACCACACAAGTGGGCAGATCCCAGACCACGTTACCTGCCCGGAACGGTTTGTGATTGTGCAAGCAACTGGGAGGCTGTTATTGTAGCCGGCATCAATTCGCCGCGGGGCGGAACAATTCAGAGATCATGGAAAGGGACAGTCAATGATATATGTAACCACGTTTCTGGTAGGGACATTCGTGTCATGGGTCGGCCTGCTTATCGTGATTCCCATCGCCCAGAAACTCGCCGATTTTTCGATGCCCGAATGGTCCGAGAGGCTCTGGAAACTGGCAATAGTAGCTGCTGCAGGCAGTGCAATATCCGTCGCCCTCGATCCGGTCAACGTGTGGCTGTCTCTGATCGCAGGGGGCATCGTTTTCTGGGTATTAATGGTCAAGTGGTTCCAGATCGACATATTCGGCGCGCTCATAATCATGCTTGTCACTACGATGGTCAAATGGATATTTGGTGCTATCCTCTTAGGCATTTTAGCGAGCGCTCTCTAGCAGCAGGAACTTTCCCGGCTGGGCGTTGTCGCGTCGGATGCCGTTTGAGCGTTGAACTATTCGCCGAATCGGGTAGACTGATGCGTCTATTTTATAACGCTTTGCGAGGCCACGACTATGCAACAGTTCAATGACGACGTACTTAAACGAACGCACCACTGCGAACAACTCCGCATCGAAGATGACGGCTCGGCCGTGCGTCTGTGCGGCTGGGTGCGAAGCTACCGCGATCACGGCGGGGTTATCTTCGTGGACCTTCGCGACCGCGAGGGAATCACGCAGGTAGTGTTCGATACACCCGAAGACCCCAGCGACACCGACCAGGCCGCCCGCTACGCCCTTGCCAACACACTCCGCAACGAGTGGGTTATCTCGATAGCAGGCAAGGTTCGCCCGCGCGGCGACGAGCGCGAGAACCCCAAGCTCGCCACCGGGCAAATCGAAATACTCTGCCACGACCTGGTCGTGCTGAATAAGTCCGAGACTGTCCCCTTCGAGCCGGACGAGTTCACCGAGGTCTCCGAAGACCTTCGGCTGAAGTATCGCTACATTGACCTCAGGCGGCCGCAACTTGCCAATGCACTGAGGCTGCGTGCGAAGATCTGCCGTTCCATCCGCGACACGCTGGACGATGGCGGATTCATCGAGGTCGAGACGCCCTTCCTCACAAAGTCCACACCCGAAGGCGCACGCGACTTCCTCGTCCCCTCGCGCGTGCAGCAGGGAGACTTCTACGCACTGCCCCAGAGTCCGCAGCTGTTCAAGCAGATACTCATGGTCGGCGGCCTGGATAAGTATTACCAGATCGTCCGCTGCTTCCGCGACGAAGACCTCCGTGCCGACCGGCAGCCTGAGTTCACGCAGCTCGATATCGAGATGTCGTTCGTCACGCAGGACGACGTTATGAGCATCTCCAATGACATCATGCGTAACATCTGCGAGCTGGCTGGCAAGAGCTTCCCCAGCGAAGTGCCGATTATCGGTTACGACGAAGCGGTCGACAAATACGGAATCGACCGGCCGGACATGCGGTTCGATATGCACCTGGTCGACGTCGGCGAAATCGTCGGTGCGACGGACTTCAAAGTCTTCACCGGCGCACTGAAAGCCGGCGGAATCGTAAAGGCAATCTGCCCTCCCGGCGGGGCAAAGTTCACCCGCAAGGAGATCGACGCATACACCGCCCACGCAGCCGAGTATGGCGCGAAGGGCCTCGCATGGTGCAAGATCGAAGCGGACGCATTCGCCGGTGGCGTTTCGAAGTTCCTGCCCGAAGACATCCAGGCAAAGCTCCGCGATGCGATGGGCGCTAGCGAAGGCGATATCATCTTCTTCGCAGCCGACAGCGCAGACACCGTCCACAAAGTTCTCGCCGCCCTCCGCATCAAGATCGGTGCGGACCTTGAACTGTTCGACAAGGACGATTTTAAATGGTGCTGGGTCGTCGATTTCCCGCTAGTCGAGTGGAACGCTGACCAGAAGCGATGGACCTCGCTGCACCACCCGTTCACCGCACCGACAGCCGACGACATGGACAAGATGGAATCGGACCCCGGCGCGGTAAAGTCCGTCGCGTACGACCTGGTGCTCAACGGTACGGAACTCGGCGGCGGATCGATAAGAATCCACTCGCCCGAGGTGCAGAAGCAGGTGTTCAAACTGCTGGGTATTTCCGAGGAAGAAGCGCACGTGAAGTTCGACTTCCTGCTGGACGCGTTGAAGTACGGCGCACCGCCGCACGGTGGCGTGGCGTTCGGGCTGGACCGCATCGTGATGATGATGGTCGGCGGCAAGTCGCTGCGCGACGTAATCGCCTTCCCCAAGACGCAACGCGCCATCTGCCCGCTTACCAACGCACCGGCAGCCGTCGACGATGCACAACTCGCCGAACTGGACATCAAGCTCGTCGCACCCCCAGCCAGGCCCGAAAAACTGGAGTAACGCAACCAGCAAAAGCAGTCCACAAATTACTCAAATTACTTAAATTAAAAAACACAGCAACAACTGACACAGCAATTAACACCGCGCGGTGGGTCTCCCGACCCGCCGCGTTTTAGAAAGCAAAGGCATGAAAAAGGCACTACTGCTATTTGGGTCGTTTTGCATCGGTTACAACCTTTCGAACTTCCTGCACGAACTCGGCCACGCCTGCGCCGCCTGGCTGACTGGCGGTGGAGTCAGGGCAATCATTATTCATCCGTTCGGATGGAACTGGACCCAATATGTTTTTGGAAGTATCTCGAACTATGAATTCGCAACGTGGGGTGGCATCGGATTTGGCGTAGCATTCGCAGCCGCCATTTCGCTGCTTGCCCTGCTGAAAAGAAGCCCATGGCTTCAGCCGCTGCACATGCTTGGTCCTGTAGCATTGGCCATGAATGGCGTCTACTACGCAACTTCACTCATCAAGCCTGTGGGTGATCCAGTGAGCTTGATTCGTTATGGCCACTCGCAATATCTCATGGGTGGAATCGGAGTCGGACTGCTCGTCCTGTCACTGCTCTGGGCAATCGCGATTCAGCCTCTCGTGGGTCTGAGCAATTTTGATCCCATGCGACGACGGCTTGGTGTTCTGGTTGGCGGAATCGGGTCGTACCTGGCGTTGATGGCTTTGTATACATTCATACGCCAACCCAGCGATCAACTGATGTGGTACATACAAAGTGGGTTCGGTGTGCTTTTTGCCTGCGGGATCGCCGTCTTCGGGCACCTGCTGCGAAAGCCTGCCTCGCTGGTCGTTCGATTCAAGCCCTGCAAACCAACGTGGACTCAGGCATTGAGTGTTGGCCTGGCCGGAATCGCACTTATAGTTACCCTGCTCTGCCTTTTGCCTGAAGGACATCTCTAAGCCACAACACGCAACTGCCAAGAGACGATCATTGGAAACTCTCGCTGGCAGCGAAGCTGCCCGCCCTACAACTCACTCTGCAACGGGTTCTTCTGATACAACTATGTACACCCGCCTAGTCTTGCCATTGTCCTGAGACATCAACATACTCGAATGCCATTGCCAGTAGCGGTCACCTGACTGATACGTTCCGCTCTTTTCCCCGAAAACAGGAGTCTCCAGTTCATCGAACTGCCACCATGACAATTCTTCGCCGAATGTCTTCATTAAGGATACCTTTTCAACGTCAGTGATGAACTCCGACAGCTCGGGCAAACGCCGGTTCGCCCTTAAGAACCCTTCGAGGTCATCTGCCGGCAAGTCAAATCGCAGGTAGGTCCACCCTACAAATAGCGACTCGTACTCATAATGAATATCCGTCGCGCTTTCAGACAAAACGATTCCAGAGGTTCTCTGAGCCTTAGTAACCACTTCTTTTCGAGTCAGAGGTTCGCCGGGGCGATCCTTCATGCGCTCTGCGAGAAACAGACCGCCCCCCAGGATCAACAGGCTCACTGGCAGCAGAATCAATATGGTTTTCCACTTATTCATCGCGTTTCTATTCGCCTCAAACAACCGCTTGCGGTTTTGCGTTTTGCTTTTCCAATCGTCAACCGAAAATCGCCAGTCAGGCTTCTACGAACGGTGGTTCGTTGCGGACGGAATCTATGGCCGCTTGGGCTTTATCCAGCGCTGGTTTGTCGCCGAATATCGCCAGCCAGACTGCGCCTTCTGCCCCGCCGATACCGCCTGCCGCCGCCTGCACCGATTCCACGTCGGCGAGCACATCCAACGCTTCGATTTCGGTGAAGATGTCGCCGGGAATCACCATCAGCGTCGGGCCTTTGCCTTCGGCGTCGGAGTTGATGGCGGCGGCTACGTCGTTGAGGTCCGCACCGACGGACTTTTCCAGCCCGACCGCGTGCAGGAAGCGGATTCGCCGCGATATTATAGTGCCCACCGTCGCGCCCACCGTTCCGCCTTCGGGATGGCCGATTAAGACGGCCGCCTGCTGCAACTGATAGTTGATCGCGTTTGCGCCCTTGCAGAAAACGTCGCCCGGGCTCATGTCGGCTAGCGCTTCGAGTGCCGTAATATCCACCCGCTCGCCCTTGCGTATGACCAGGTCCGGCGCGGTGTAGGTAATCTTCGGCCCGTCGTAGTTGCCCGGAAGCGTCCTGCCGGTTACGCGCTGCTTCTTATCGATCTTCTCGCCGGTGATCTCTTCAATCAGATAAGCGTTGGTCGAGCCCGAGCTGATGGCGAGCGTGCCGGCGTTCATGGCGTGTTGGACGAACTCGGCCGCGGCGACACCCTTTGCGATCAGGCGTTTGGATTCCGATACGGTAAGCGATGTGACGATATGCATTGCGGGTTCCTTTCGATTGGCTGCAATGTTAGCCGAATCGTTGCTCGCCGGGCAAGTCTGCGGACTGTTTCTGTTTTGACAGTTCGGCCGCTGGCGGTAGTATGGTGCGTTCTTGCAGGCCAACTGCCGAGACGACGGGTAATTTTAACGCTTAGAGGTAACGAACAAATGATGGTATCGCTGAATTGGCTGACCGATTACGTGGACATTTCGCTGCCGGCTACGGAACTGGGCGAACTGCTGACGCAGATCGGATTGAATCTCGAAGGAATCGTCGAGACGGACACGGACATCGTGCTCGATCTCGAGGTGACGTCCAACCGGTCGGATTGCCTCGGCCATCTTGGCGTGGCGCGAGAGATCGCGGCAGCTACGGGCGCAGAGTTTCGCATGCCGGAAATCCCCGAATTGCCCACCACCGGCGTAGCAGCCGATTATACGTCCGTCGAAGTTCAATGCCCGGACCTCTGCCCGCGTTACACCGCGCGATTAATCCGCGGCGTCAAAGTTGGTCCAAGCCCCGAATGGCTTATCGAGCGTCTTGAAGCTATCGGCATGCGGAGCGTGAACAACATCGTCGACGTGACCAATTACGTGCTGATGGAATACTCCCAGCCGCTTCACAGTTTCGATCACGACAAGCTCGCTGGCGGGCGCATCGTGGTGCGACGCGGCCTATCGGGCGAAGTGATGACCTCCATCGACGAGACCAAATGCCACCTCGACGAAAATATGTGCGTGATCGCCGACGCCAAAAAGGCCGTCGCCGTCGCGGGCATCATGGGCGGGCTGGACAGCGAAGTTACCGAAAGCACCACCAACGTGCTCATCGAGGCTGCTCAGTTCGATCCGCTGAACACTCGCCACACTTCGCGCAAGCTGCAGCTTATGTCCGAGAGCAACTACCGCTTCGAACGCGGAATCGACCCGGTCGGGCTGGAACGCGCTTCGTTGCGGGCATGCCAACTGATACTCGAACTGGCCGGTGGAGAGCTTGCCGGTGGAATGGTCGATATCTGGGCCGATCCGTGGCAAGGGCGAACCGTCACGCTTCGCCCGGCCCGCTGCAACGCGCTGCTGGGCATGGACGTCCAAGCCGATGAGCAGGCGGCGATACTCACCCGCCTGGGCCTTACCGCGAAACTCGACGGTGAGACAATAACCTGCCAGATTCCGCCGAATCGCGCCGACCTGACCCGCGAAGCCGACCTCATCGAAGAAGTGGCGCGACTTGCGGGTTACAACAATATCCCGATCTCCGACAAGGTAACCCACACGCTGACGGCAGAGACGCTCGAAACGCGCACACGCCGCACCGTCGCAGAGGCGATGACCGCAGCGGGCTTCGACGAAGCGGTGACCAATACATTCATCGACGCCGAAGAGGCCAAACTGTTCGGCTGGAACAGATGCGTAACGGTCGATCCTTCCAACCGGAAGACCAACAACGCGCTTCGGCCTACCGTACTGCCCAACCTGCTGCGGGCGTGCAAGACCAACCAAGACGCCGGCAACCGAGACGTTCATCTGTTCGAGCTGGCTGGAGTGTTCGAACCAGGCAAGGACGGCGGCTTACCGGCAGAGCATGTGGAGCTGGGAATCGTCAGCCTTGGCGAGCTTAGCCAACTTCGCGGAGCGCTTGAGGCGCTCATCGAGCGGATCGCCCCGCAGGCGAAACTCGATGTGCGCAGCGCGAGTGTAGCCGGTTTCGCCGAAGACGCAGCAGCCAAGATCATGCTCGACGGTGAGAAAATCGGTAAGATCGGCATGATCGACCCGACCGTGCTGGACCATTACGATCTATCCTCGGATCGCCAGGTCGCCGCGGCGGTCGTGTGCTTCGAAGCGATCCTCGCCAAAGCGGGCCGCGGTAGAACGTATCAAGGCATGCCGAAATTCCCCGCCATCCAGCGGGATCTCTCGGTGATCGTCGACGGTGAGGTTACCTGGCAGAATCTGACAGACGCTGTCGCCCAGATCGACCAGCCCATGCGACAGGCCACTGATTACGTAACCACCTATACAGGAAAGCAGATCGGCCAAGGGCGCAAGAGCGTCACGTTCCAGCTTACCTACCGCAGCGACGAGACCACTCTCAGGAGCGAGCAGGTCGATGCGGAGGTCGACGAAATCATTTCCGCGCTCAAGAAGAAATTCGCAGCCGAGCTCCGCGCGTAGCAAGCCATTGGGCTGACTTCGGTTAGTTCGCCAGGAGGTCAGGTCAGGCGAAGCGAGCTCAAGATTCGGTCCTTGGTGACCGATAGTTGTAATGTATAATGAAATAGATAGCCTCTGCCGTGTACGGCAGATTGTCCTGTTGAAAAGAACCGATATACCCAACTTGGGAGGCTAGCTCGAGACGCCGCTGAGGCGACGTTTGGCAGCCACCCACCTAGAAAATTGGGTTCTTTTTCTTGGGCAGTCACCGGCATTGTGGTGGAGGCCTTCTTTTTGCGCTGGCCCAATCCAGCACTCTATCCGGGCAATATCTCAGCACATCGTTCCAATTCCTCGCTCTCACGGGCGTAAATTGCCCCCAATTCGACTTGCCAGAGTCATATAATCGCTCGCATAATACTGGAACTGCGGTAGTTGGGAGCATAAACTACTTCATGCACGGAGGCGATGGATCGCTTTCTTTCGAGGCGATAGGAGATACTACACCGGTGGGAAATCCGGTGAGATCTTTTGGGGTTAAAGAATGGCTTGTTATATTGGAATAGACATCGGAGCCGTAAGCGCCACAGCCGCCCTTCTGGTCAGAGGACCGTTGGCCAATTCATCGGCGAACTGGCAGGACCTGCACCGGGTGGACGTTGCGTCGCACGTTGAGGGCGATCTGTACATCAGCGAGTATCGCCGCACGCGAGGTAAGCCCATTGCCACGGCGAGAAAGCTCCTGGAGCAGATCATCGCCGCGGTCGGAGCCGATCAGATCGCAAGTATATGCCTGACAGGCAGCGGGGCCAAGGCGACCGCGTCAAAGCTCGACGCGACGTTCGTCAATGAATTCAAAGCCGTCGCCGCCGGACTGGCTGCAATCGGTGTTTCGGCCAGGACCGTCTTCGAGATGGGCGGCGAAAGTTCCAAGTATCTGCTCTTGGCACCCAATACCGACGGTTCGTACGGAATTGTGGACTACGCGACCAACGGCGACTGCGCAGCGGGTACCGGATCGTTCATAGACCAACAGGCCGGACGGCTGAAATACGCGGTGGAAGATATCGGCGATATCGTGCTCCAGGCCGATCGCGCCGCACAAATCGCAGGCCGATGCAGTGTCTTTGCCAAGAGCGACATGATTCACGCCCAACAGAAGGGTTACGTCCCGGCCGAGGTGTTGCGAGGCCTCTGCAATGCAGTCGCTCGCAACTTCCGCACAGCCGTGGTGCGATCGCACCCGGTCGAACCACCCGTTGCGTTCATCGGAGGAGTAACGGCCAACCAGGCCGTCGTGCGGGCAATGCGCGAAACCTTCGACCTGGACGAAAGCGAACTGTTCATCCCCGAGGTCCACGCACACTTACCGGCGATTGGCGCTGCTCTGGAGGCTGCACAGGCCAACAACGCGGCCGCCCTTGACCAGATGGCCGATCTGCGTGCCGCCAGCGACAGCGCAAATGACGGCTTCCCCCGAAATGCACCACTGAACATGAACAACGTCGTCCTGCTGCGCGACCACATGGAAGCGTCCAGCCACCCGGGCGAAACTGACAAAATCGAGGCCTATCTCGGTATCGATATCGGATCGGTTTCGACGAACCTCGTGCTGATCGATACGGACGGAAAGGTGATTCACGAGATTTACACGCGAACGCAGGGCCGCCCTATCGACGTCGTCTCCGAGGGATTGAAATCGATCCACAATCACTTCGGAAGTCGCCTGAAAGTTCACGGCGTCGGTACGACCGGTTCCGGGCGCGAACTGATCGGCAAACTGATCGGTGCCGATACGATCAACGACGAGATAACCGCCCACAAGACCGGCGCGATGTTCGTTGGTGAGACGATACTCGACGGGCGGATTCCCGATACGATCTTCGAAATCGGTGGTCAGGACGCCAAGTACATTTCACTGCAGGACGGAGTGGTCGTCGATTTTACGATGAACGACGCCTGCGCAGCCGGTACCGGAAGCTTCCTCGAAGAACGCGCCGAAGAGTTGGACATATCCATCAAGGGCCAGTTCGCAGACCTTGCACTTTCCAGCCAGGCCCCTATCCGCATGGGCGAGCGATGCACCGTCTTCATGGAGAGGGACGTCAACAGCTACATGCAGCGCGGAGCCGCCAAGGCCGATCTGGTAGCCGGGCTGGCCTATGCGGTTGTGCACAATTATATCAATCGCGTGGTGCGAGGCAGGACCATCGGCGAGACTATCTTCTTCCAGGGCGGAACCGCCTACAACGACGCGGTCGCCGCAGCATTCGCAGCCGTCACTGGCAAGGAGATAATCGTTCCACCGTTCAACGGAGTGGTAGGCGCGATCGGAGTGGCGCTGCTGGCACGCGACAAGATGTCCGCTCAGCCCGCCGGCGAAGGTGTATATGTCTCTGAAGCGCCAGGCACGACCGCGACGCAGCTACTGGCGAAAACCAGCTTCCGCGGATACGACTTATCGAAGGTCAACTACACGCTGCGCGAGTTTACGTGCAAGGCCTGCTCCAACGCCTGCCAGATACAGCAATTCACCGTCGAAGGCGAAAAGACCTACTGGGGCGACAAGTGCTCCGACCGCTATCGCCAGGTGGTGGCAGCCCAGCAGAAACCCGTCATCGAAGACCTGTTCGCCTATCGCCAGGAGTTGCTCCTGGATGATTCGCATCTGCCGAACGTCCCCCAGGGGGCGGCAACTGTGGGCATACCGATGACCATGTTCGCGATGGAGCAACTGCCCTTCTGGCGAACGATGCTGGCAACGTGCGGATTCAATACCGTCCTGTCCGACCCGACGACGAAGCAGACTGCACAGGCGGGCCTCGATACTGCCGTCGCCGAACCGTGCTTCCCGATCATAGTGGCACACGGCCACGTCATGAACCTCATCGGCCGGGACGACGTGGATCACATCCTGCTACCGAACATTATTTCCCTACAAACCGAATGGATGCACACGGAGTCTCACCTGTGCCCGTGGCATCAGACGCTTCCGTTCGTCATTCGCCAGGCCCCGGACATAATCCCGCATGCCGGAAAGCTGCTGAGCCCGCAAATGCACTTCCGCGACGGACTCGGCGCTGTGACGCGACATTTGCAGAAGTTCTTCAAACCGCTTGGAGTCTCCCGGCGAACAGTGGCAAAAGCGGTCCGCGCCGGTTACGAAGCCCAGGCTGCGTTCGCCGCCAGACTGATCGCCAAAGGCGACGAAGCGCTTGCGACACTCGAACGCACCGGCGCCAAGGCTATTATTCTGGTCGGCCGGCCTTACAACGTCCACGATAGCGGAATGAATCTTTCGGTGGCGCAGAAGCTTCGCGATTTCTACGGTGTCAATTGCATTCCGCTGGACTGCCTCGATACCGAGCCCGTGGATATCCGCAGCATCAATCCGAACATGTTCTGGTCGCTCGGACGGAAGGTTCTCGCCGCGTCGAAGCTGATCGCCGAGAAGCCCAACCTGCACATCATCAGCATAACGAACTTCAAGTGCGGGCCCGATTCGTTCATAACGCACTTCATCCGCCGGGCGTCGGGCAAGCCGTTCCTGACGCTACAGTTCGACGGTCACTCCAACGATGCCGGAATGATGACGCGCTGCGAAGCGTATCTCGATTCGATAGGCGTTCTCCGCCCGTGGCGACTGAAACAGAAAGCACAAACCGATGCCTGTCCTGCCGGATGTAACTGCACCAACGCTGTTGAGCCTGCGAAGATCAGCGATTAGAATGCCGTGACAGTCTTGGCGGAGTACTTAGCGATTAAAATGTCCGTGATAATTACGGCAGAGTACTTAGCGGTTGAAAATGCCCGTGGCAGTCACGCACGTTTAATGAAGGGGCAAATTAAATGTCAAAGCGGAAGCTTCAATACCGCCTGTTCGCGGCGTCGCTGACGGCGATCATTTCGCTGGCGAGCGTTTCGGTTCACGCCGAAACATCCGACGCACCTTTAACACAGCCCGCCGATGCGCGGGTGGTCGACGACGGCTGGTTTGCGCCCGAAGCGCGAACCAATACCAAAACCCCGCCCGCCAAGATCACCAAAGCATTCACGATCCCCATCGAAGGTCCGATTTCCCCTACGACGTACGATACGATCAAGCGCAAGATCGCCCGCTGTAGCAACAACACAGCCGAACTCATCATCTTCGAGATGGACACGCCCGGCGGCAGGTCCGACGCGATGAGCGATATCGTCCGCCTGATCTACGAGGAGTGCGAGGACATCTACACCGTCGCTTACATCAACCCAAAGGCTTATAGCGCCGGGGCTGTCATCTCGCTGGCATGCGACGAGATAGTGGTATCGCCCACCGCGCGAATCGGCGACGCCATGCCGATCATGATAGCCGGCGGAAAGCTTGTCGAGATTCCCGAAAAAGAGCGCGGTAAAATCGAATCCGCCGCCCGTTCAGAATTGCGGGTTTCGGCAAAACGCAACGGATATAACGTCGCTCTTTGCGAAGCGATGATTACCATCACCGATCGCATCTGGCTGATAAAGAACTCCGCAACTGGCGAGTTGAAGATGATAGAAGCCGCGATGATAGAAACCGCTGAATGGCAGAACAAAGTATCCGGCGTACCCGGAGCGACCACGCAACCCGCAGGCGGAGACGACGCCAACTGGCAATATGTTCGCACGCTCGACGACGAAAACGAACTGGTGACCCTCACTGCCGACGAAGCCATGTATGTGGGCATCGCCGCACACACGCTGGCCGACATCGGCGAACTCAGCGAGCATTACAAAATCGTCGGTCGCCCCGTCCTGCTGGAAGACACCTGGTCGGAAAACCTCGTATACTTCCTGACCTCGCCGGCCGTTGCGGGGATACTGCTGTTCGTCGGGGCGCTCTGCATCTACGTGGAAATCAACACACCCGGCCTCGGCATTCCCGGAACGATCGCGGTAATCTGCTTCGCGATCCTTTTCGGCAGCAGGTTCCTCATAGGCATGGCCGCCTGGTGGGAGATCGGGCTGTTCTTCCTCGGATTGATATTGATATCCGTCGAGGTGTTCGTGATTCCGGGCTTCGGGATCGCAGGCATCAGCGGAATTCTGTGCTGCGTGATCGGACTATTGGCGATACTGGTCAACAACCCGCCCGACAGCTTGCCGATTCCGCGAACGAACCTGGATTGGACCATGTTCACCGACGGGGTGGCGGCGATGATGATAGGCTTCCTGCTGGCGTGCGCGGCCGGGGCGCTTATCGGACGGTTCCTGCCGAAGGTTCCATTCGCCAGCAAACTGCTGCTCGAGGCACCGGTGATAGAACCGATCAGCCCCGCCAGCGAACAGGCGCCCATACACCGGATTCACGCTGGCGACATCGGCACGGTCGAAGGCCCCTGTCGACCCGTCGGCCAGGTGAGATTCGGAATGGCGCTGATGGATGCAATCGCAGAAGGACAATTCATCGAGGCCGGGACTAAGGTCCGGGCTACCCGCATAGAAGGCAACCGCGTCGTCATCGCTCCTGTGGTGTGACGATTCGTAATATGGAGAGCAGATAAACATGACTTCGACGTTGATCCTGATAATCATTCTTTACCTGGCCGCGATGTTCCTGATACTCGTCGAAATCTGCACGCCGACGTTCGGAATGATTGGCTTGCTGGCGGTAGGCGCAGCCGGTTGGGCCTTCTGGCTGGGATACACTGAGATCAATGAGCTGGTCGGGGTGGTTATGCTGATAGCCTCGCTGATAGTCCTGCCGATATACACCATCGCAGCCGTCAAGATATTGCCCAACACGCGACTGGGCAGCCTGCTGATTCTCAAACGCAGAATAGCCGAACCCGGCGAAGGAACCCCCGAAGCCGACGAACTGACTCGCCTGATCGGAAGGACCGCCCCGGCAGATAGCACCCTGCGCCCGAGCGGAACGATACGAATCGACAACAAGCGGATAGTCGCCCAGGCTCAGAGCGGAATGATAGAACAGGGCACGCAGGTGAAAATAATCAGCGCCGCCGGTAACCGCGTAATCGTCAGGAAAGTGCAAGAGGCCTGAATAAGTTTACCGTCTCCAGAAAACGAATCGGCTGGCTATATGGCATCGGCGAGCCTATAAATCATTTAAGTCATTCAAATAACCGGGCCTGTAGGCCCTTGTCACAGGGAGATAATCATGATGCTCGCGAACACCGCTATGTTGGTAGGCTTGGCAATAGTCTGCTTGATAGTTATTTTTCTGATCCTTATCATCGCACGCTACTTCGCACTCTGGATACAGGCGTTGTTCGCCGAGGCGAGAGTTTCATTCTTCAACCTGATCGGAATGAGTCTGCGAAAGGTCAATCCGCACGTGATCGTCCTGAGCAGAATCCGCGCCGTCCAGGCGGGTCTTGAAGTGGCGACCAAGGAAATGGAAAGCCATTTCCTCGCAGGCGGACGCGTTCCGAATGTCATCACAGCGCTTATCTCCGCAAACCGCGCGAATATCGATTTGACATGGAAGACAGCCACCGCTATCGACCTTGCCGGGCGAGATATCCTCGACGCCGTACAGATGTCGGTCATCCCGAAGGTGATCGATTGCCCCAACCCGGCAACCGGAAAGACAACCATCGACGCAGTCGCCAAGGACGGTATCCAGATCAGAGCCAAGGCCCGCGTCACCGTCCGTGCCAACATCGACCGTCTGGTCGGCGGTGCGACCGAAGAGACCATCATCGCGCGCGTCGGCGAGGGTATCGTCACCACAATCGGATCGGCGGATACATACAACCAGGTGCTCGAAAATCCGGATAACATCTCCAAGAAGGTGCTCGAAAAGGGCCTCGACGCCGGAACCGCCTTCGAGATTCTCTCGATCGACATTGCAGACGTGGACGTTGGCGAGAATATCGGTGCCAAACTGCAAGCCGACCAGGCCGAAGCCGACAAGCGTCGCTTCCAGGCCGAAGCCGAGAAACGCCGCGCAATGGCAATGGCACGCGAGCAGGAAATGCAGGCACTGGTCCGCGAGAACCGCGCAAAGGTCGTCCTCGCCGAAGCAGAGATTCCCCTGGCAATCGCCGAATCGTTCAGGTCCGGCAACCTGGGAATTATGGATTACTACAAACTGCGTAACATCCAGGCCGACACGCAAATGCGAGAAGGCATCGGCGGCGGTCAGGCATCGAAAGACAGCGACGGAAAGAAACAGTAGTGCTCGAGATAGCTGACATACTCGCCAAGGCCAAGGGCAGTGGTAAGCTGATCAACACCATCGTACTGCTCGCCATTGGCGTTATCTGGGCCATCTCGCAGGTGTTCATGAAGCGAGAGCGGGAAAAAACCGCGCAGAAAGCCGAGCAGGAGCGTCTGCAACGCGATGCCGAGAAGGCAGGTGGACCCTTCGCCCGGCCGGATGATCTGCCACGCAAGGCACCGCATCCGCCCATGCCCACCACCAGAGCTCAGCAGCCTGAACGCCAGTCGACCAGACGCGAGCCGGTGCCAATTTTCCCGCCGCCTATGGCACCGGTGCTTGTATCGCCGCAACCGGCCCGACGGCCTGCGCCAGTACCCGTGTTCCCAGAACCTCTTGGCCCACAAGCAGCACCTGCGCCCAGCCAGCTGGTAGCCGCCAAGTCAGCAGCACGCCCCAGCCTGCGGACGGTCCATGAGGAAATCACCCGCCTCCAATCGAAGCTCCGGAAGCTCGAGCATCTGAGCGTCAGCAACTTGGAAATGGAACCATCGCCCGAGGCCGATACTGCCGCCATCGAGGCACGGCTGATCTCGATCCGACCCGCCAAAGCAGACCGAGCCGTGGCGGGCAATTCATTTATCGCGGTAAACCTTTTGAATCCAACCAACGCGCGAAACGCGATAATAATGCACGAGATATTCTCACCCCCAAAAGCCCTCCGCAACCAAGACGAACTCTGGGACGCATACTAGAGACGTATAATATGTAACTTGTTGCAATCCCCACACCGCTGCAGGCAATCATGATGAAATGTCTCCGTTTAAGTGCAATTGCAACTTTGCTTATGTTTTTCGGTTGCTGCACACCTCATGTAGAAAACAACAAGCATACAATCACACTCTCTGATGATGTGGAGGTATTTCAACTTGCCGAGGGCATTTGGCTCCATACAACATATTATGAATTACCACATCTCGGTCGTTACCCCGCCAACGGTATTATCGTCATATCTGGCAACGATTCCCTGATGATAGATTTGCCATGGACGAATGGGCAGGCTGGAATTCTTTTTGATTGGATTGAAAACACACACAAAGCAACTGTCAGAGCCGTAGTGCCGACACATTCACACACTGATTGTGCCGGTGGGCTTGCAGAGGCTCACAAGCGTGGCGCTGATTCCTGGGCGTATGTTAAAACGATTGAGAAACTTGAAGAAGGAAAAGGAACTGTTCCTAAGAACGGCTTTGCTGAAACAAGAAGACTGGAGTGTGGAGATACCATCGTAGAGTTGGCGTATTTAGGAGGTGGCCACACAACAGATAACATAGTGGCTTGGATTCCAAGTCGCAATGTGCTATTTGGCGGATGTCTGGTGAAGTCGCTTGATGCAAGAACTCTTGGAAACACAAGAGAGGCTGACTTGGACGATTATCCCAAGACATTGAAAATGGTTTTACAAGAGTATGCGGGCGCAACAGTGATTGTACCGGGACATGGAAAGCATGGAAGTTTACAGCTAATAAAGCACACGATAGAACTATGTGAAAACAAGGATTAGTTTAAACGGTCGACAATCCCGACAAGTCGGGACCAACCCTACCGATTTTGCTCATTAAAAACTACGGAATGTCTTAGTTTAAGGTAGAAAGTTTTTTTGTTTTCTTCTTGCCTCACACCCGGACCTAGGCTACTATATAAGTGTCATAGGAAAGGGTAGAGACAAATGGACATCATCGAAGTCTTTGAAAAGTTCCCGACAGAGAATGATTGCATCGCGTATCTTGAGCATATCCGATGGGGCAAAGTTCCTGTCTGCCCTTATTGCCAATCAGATAAACAGACACCGCTCAAGAAAGAACATCGCTACCACTGCAACAACTGCAACACCAGTTTCAGCGTGACGGTGCGAACCATCTTTCACCATACCCATATGCCTCTGCAAAAGTGGTTCTTGGCCCTGTCGATCATCCTGGACGCCAAGAAAGGTGTGTCCTCCCGTCAGTTAGCCAGGCATATTCACGTCAACCGCAACACCGGCTGGCGCATTTCCATGCAGATTCGCAAGGCTATGTCCGAGCATGACCAACGGGAGCTTTTGCAGGGCGTCGTCGAAATGGACGAAACCTACATCGGCGGCAAGCCCCGCAAAGGTAGTAAAAACGACGGCAACGCTCCACGCGGGCGCGGCACTAGAAAACAGCCGGTTGTCGGCATGATCTCGCGAGGCGGCAAGGTCAAAGCAATTGTAGCCGACAAGAGTAAGGGCTTAGGCCACAAAAGACTGTCCATGCTAGTCAGAGAACACATCGACACTGACAGGGCTATTCTTATGACCGACGAATGGAGCGGCTACCGCGGGATGTCTAGATTGCTACCCCACAAGATGATCAATCATTCGTTCGAGTATTCCAATGGTGATATCCATACCAACTCGATTGAATCATTCTGGGCGCTGCTCAAGCGAGGCATCGTCGGCCAATTCCACAAAGTCAGCGTAAAACATCTACCGAAATACATTGACGAGTTCTGTTTCAGGTTCAATAATCGTGATAATCCCGAAGTGTTCAACTACACACTGACAAGGGGAGTGACTACAGGATGACGAAAGAACGGATTCTTAAGGCGAAATACAAGGGCATCTTGCCAATAGGTGGTGTCGAACTTTCTTGCGCTGTCCTCGACGACGGCACAAGGGTTTTACCAAGAAGCTCTGTGTTCACAGCCTTTGAACGACAAAAGCGCGGCTTAAGCAAAGAGCGAAAAGAGCTTGCCCAAATAGAGACAGATAGTGGGGTGCTCCAACTGCCCGCTTTTGTGGCTGCCAGCAACCTTAAACAGTTTATTGGGCAAGACTTAATCGGGGTGCTCAGCCCAGTGGCCTATAAAGACGGCACAAGGAAGATGTCTGGATATAAAGCAGAGATCTTGCCTGAATTGTGTAAGCTATATTTGGACGCTCGCCGTGCGGGCGTGCTAACCCCACAACAAGAATCACTTGCGATTCAGGCTGAGATACTCTTGTCGTCGTTTGCAAAAATCGGCATAGCAGCCTTGATCGACGAAGCTACTGGGTTTCAGCACGACAGAGAGTACAATGCTCTTCGCTTACTTCTGCAACAATACATTGATGACGAGTTGCGAAAATGGGTTAAGCGTTTCCCAGACCAATTCTTCTCACAACTCGACAGGCTCTACGAGAACCCTACCCTTACGCCGCGTAAACGCCCGCAATACTACGGCAAGTTTATCAACACATACGTCTACAAGCCTATTGAAAGTGGCTACGTCAAACAGGAGCTCGACAAATTAAACATCACTGACAGCGGCAAGAGAAAGGCTCGATTCCACCAGTGGCTATCTGAGTTTGGCGTTGGTCAATTAACCATCCAAATAGGCCGGGTGATGGGCGTGATGGAAATATCGGCGAACCTGCGCAAGTTCAAGGACAACATAGCTCGACAAAGCGGCTTGTCGCCCATTATTCAGCTCAGGCTATTTGAAGACCCTGACGATAATTAAATAAATCCTGCCGCCCCGATCATGGCGCGGTCCTAACGTCGTTGTAAACGGCACGACGGCCGCAGGCTGTTGTTGATGGTCACACGATGAAAGTGACTAATCTAACCATGAAAGGAGGTGAGCCTATGGGAAAATTTCTCAAGGTTTGCAAGGATAGCTTGCGAGTCCTGACTTCACTGGTCAGGCTCGCAATTGCCATCAGGCAGCTATTCTTGTAGTAGGTACGGGACGGCCCTTAGGGGTCGTCCCTATTAAATACTATCGGGTGTTCGGCTGTAAAAAGCAAATCTTTTTGATTCGCTTTAGCTCCACATTCCCACTACCTTAAACTAAGACATTCCGAAAAACTATCCAGGTCCGTGGCGGGTGGGGGTGAGTTTCATGTCTTCGGGTGCCATGCCGTCGCCCCGCGCCATGCCGTCGATTCGCGCGATGCCGTCGGCAACGAGTTTGTCCCAATGCTTCTGGTTGAACACGCAGCCGGGATCGGCGCCGTGAAGCTCGCCGAAGTAACCGTCCGCCCGCGCCCTGCACCCGCCGCAATAATTACCGAACTCGCAAACCTCGCAGTGGCCAAGCCGCTTGGTCCGGTCATTTAGAATATCCCAAAACACGCTCTGGCGGAAAATGTCCACGAACGATTTGTCGCGAATGTTGCCCATGACGCGATGCGGAATATAAACGCAGGGTGTAATGTCACCGTTCGGCTCGACGCATACATATGTCCGCCCCGCACCACAGCCGCCGAGATACTTCGCAACGACCCGCGCCTTTACCCCGCTGCCTGCGCCCGCATGAGAGCAACTCACCCGCCCGTCG
>SDBT01004568.1_pt1 | contig 23451 bp, 23 predicted proteins | sample 2277101 | NCBI WGS metagenome assembly SDBT01 (sample SAMN10404973, study PRJNA504765) | marine sediment metagenome | isolation source: marine sediment core GS10_PC15, 103 cmbsf | place: Arctic Ocean: Southern Knipovich Ridge | collected 2010 | reverse complement strand
TTATTTGGTCGGGGCGATAGGATTTGAACCTACGACCCCCTGGTCCCGAACCAGGTGCTCTACCAGGCTGAGCCACGCCCCGACCTCGGGGATTATATCAGATACTTTACTACTAAAAAGCCTCCAACGAGAAGAACAAAAAAGACCAGGGTGAGGAGGTTGAAGTAACGCTCGATGAATTTCTTGATGGAGGGGCCGAAAAACCAGATGAGGGAGGCCACGGCGAAAAAACGGGTCGAGCGGCTGATGACCGATGCGATAAAAAAGGGCGCCAGGGAAATGGAAAAGACCCCTGCGGCGACGGTAAAGACTTTGTAGGGAATCGGGGTCAGACCGGCGGCGAAAATGGCCAAGAAAGCGTTGGCTTCGTATTGGATGCGCACCGCCTCGAAATTTTCGGGAGTAAATCCGAAAGGTTCCAGATATTGGAAGAAAAAGTCCCCCACCAGATGCCAAGCACCCGAACCTATGGCGTAGCCGGCCAGGCCTCCCACCACCGAGCAGCCGGAGCACAGGGCGGCATAGAAGAATGCCCGTTTGGGCTTCGACAATGCCAGCGCCATCAAGAGGGGGTCGGGAGGTACGGGGAAAAAAGACGATTCGGCAAACGCCAAAATCCCGAGAGCCGGACTTCCGTAGGGAGTCTCCGCCCAGTGCAGTACCCAATCGTAAAGGCGGCGGAACCACTTCATCGGAGGGGAAGCTTTCTAGCTCTCGTCTTTGTCGATGGGAGCGCCGTTAAAGCTCAGGCCCCAGGAGGTCAGCTCGTCGAGGGCGCTGTAATTGGTGAAATCGATGTGTAGTGGAGTAACCGAAATCATCTTCTCCCGAACCGCATGGATATCGGAGACACCGTTACGTTCCCAGCGGCTGATTCCCTGCTTGATCCAGAAGTAAACGCGGGATCGCGGGTCTACCCGTTCTTCCACTTTCGCCCAGTAGTTTCGGTGGCCCTGGGATGTTATCCGCACGCCTGCGACCTCTCCCACCGGCACGTTCACGTTGAGGTAGGTGCGGCGGGGCAGCTTTTTGTCCTGTAGCACACGGGCGAGATGACCCGCAAATTCGGCGGCAACGCTGTAATCCTCGTCCGATTTCGAGATCAAGGACACGGCAAACGAAGGAATGCCGAGTATCGCACCTTCCATAGCGCCGGCGACCGTACCGGAATAGGTGACGTCATCACCCAGGTTGGCGCCGCGGTTGATACCGGAGACGATGAGGTCGGGACGCTGCGGCAAAAGGTTGGCAACCGCCAGATTAATGCAATCCGTGGGAGTTCCCTCTACGGAAAATGAGTGCTCTTCGAGCCGCTCATAACGAAGCGGGGTGGTCAGCGTAAGTGCATGGCTGACGCCGCTAACCTCGCGGGCAGGCGCGACAATCGTCACGTCACCCACCTCCCGGAGTTTTTCGGCGAGAGCGGCAATTCCCTTGGACTGGATCCCGTCATCGTTGGTTACCAGAATTCGAATGACTTTCCTCCTTTAACAAAGACACATACAGCTCACAACCGCCTCGAATGAGAGCCTCCGGTAGGTGGTCTCGACACGTTCGAGGCTTGTGAGCTTAACTATTTAATAGTGGAGCCCAGGTGGTCGGGACGGCGGGATTTGAACCCACGACCACTTGCACCCCAAGCAAGTGCGCTACCAGACTGCGCTACGTCCCGAAAGATAGCCTTTGGCCTATTCAATCCATTCAAATCGTAACACGCCGCCCGCAGGGGATCAAAGCAAAGCACCAAAACGATACGCCCTCGTGTACCGATAGAGTCACTTCTCCATCTGGCTGTCACCGGATTCGATGAAATCGAGAAGGTCCTGAAGCTCGGTCTTGATCTCGTTGATTTTCTCTCTCAGGGGGTCGGAACCGGCGGCATTCGGTGTCGAGGTCTTTCCGGTACTAAGCAGTTCTTTCATTTCCTGCTCGAGCCTTTTTTTGGCCCCCGCGATGGTGAAGCCTTCTTCATAGAGGAGACTTTTAATCCGAAGAATCGTTTCGATGTCCCGGCGCCGATAGATCCGCTGCCCGGAATTGTTCTTGGCCGGCGCCAGCAGAGGAAACTCTGATTCCCAATAGCGGAGGACATAGGGTTGGGTGTCGGTCAGTTCGCAGACCTCACCGATCTTGAAGAACAGCTTGTTTGGGATCTTGGGGTCCACGGTCAGCTAACGCTCTCCTCCTGCAAGAGAGACACACTGCTTTGAAAGGCCTTCGAGGGGCGAAAGACCACCGACTTGCGAGCCAAGATGGTCATCTCCTCGCCGGTTTGAGGGTTACGCCCCTTTCTTCCTTTCTTTTCCCTCACCACGAAGGTCCCGAATCCTGTAATTTGAATTCGCTCACCGCGGAGCAAAGCTTGCTTGATGAAGTAGAGAATCTGGTCCACCAGGCGAGCCGCTTCCTTGTTGGAGATCCCCCCGTGGCGTTCGTAAATGATCCTGGCAAGGTCGGCCTTGGTCATCTATTGGCCCCACGCCTTACCTTGCATGGACATCTAACGAATCCTCCAGGTCCGGATGCTGCTCAAATCCAGCGGATTTAAGCACATCTCCACAACCTGTTTCTAGCCCCTCACTCACTCCAACACGGCTCAATTTTAGCCAGAATAGTCTTATACTTTAGAGACTTGAGGTTCAACAATAGATCCTAAAGAATTATATTAGACTTTGAGCCGAAGTCAAGCGTGATCATTCACTTATTTGAGGTCCGAGACTCTCTTCTCTGGCGTATCACTACGCGGATCGGCGTTCCTTCAAATCCGAACTCCTCTCGAAGTCTACGGGCCAGGAATCGAACATAGGTTTTGTCGATTCCTTTCACCCGGCTGGCAAAGACTAAAAAACGCGGAGGGGCTACCCCATTTTGAGTCATATAAAACAGATTGACCTCTTTTCCACCCCGGGCTCGAGGCGGGTTGCGCGTCGCGACGGACTCCAGAAAGCGGTTGAGCTCCGGGGTCGATATCTTGGTTAGCTGGACCCGACGCACTCGATCGACCAGCGGAAAGACCGCGGACAGCCCTCGACCGGTGAGAGCAGAAACAAACGTCATCGGCGAAAATTTGAGGTGGTGTAGACAGTCCGGTACTTCCTTTAGAAAGAACTTGGCTTTTTCTTCTCGCTGGTTCTCCAGGTCCCACTTGTTAAAGACAAGGATCGCGCCACGGCCGGCATCGGAGATCTTGCCCCCAATGGAGGCATCTTCCGTGGTGATGCCTTGGCTGGAATCCAAAACCAGGAGGCAAAGGTGGGCCCGCGCGATAGCTCTTTCCGCGTAGAGCACTGCGATCTGATCGGCCCGGCCGACGGTCTTTCCGCGTCGTCGGATGCCCGCAGTGTCAACAAACCGGTAAGTCCTTTGGTCCTTTTGTATTAGAGTGTCGATGGCATCACGGGTCGTACCGGCTTTATCTGTAACGATTGCACGCTCTTCGCCTACCAGCCGATTGAGAAGGGATGACTTCCCCACGTTGGGACGGCCCACGATGGCGATCCTTGTTTCGTCTTCTGCTTCGGACGATTCCAGATCGGGTAGCTTCCCTACGATCTCATCGAGAAGCTCATTGATCTCCAAGCCGTGCTCGGCGGATATTGCAAAAAGGTCAGGAAAGCCGAGACGGTAAAAATCCGTGGCTTCTGCGGAACGTCCGAGATGATCGATTTTATTCACCACCAGCAGGACTCGATCAGAAATGGAGCGAAGCCTTTGCGAGAGAGCGATATCTTCGGGGACGATTCCGGTGGCCCCGTCCACCACCCAGCAAACAACGTCGGCCTCCTCGATGGCCATCTGGACCTGCTGCGCCACTTGCTGATCGAGCTGCGTTGCGGGCCTTTCAAAGAGCCCGCCGGTGTCAACCACCACGAACTCACGACTGCCCCAAGTCGTTGGAACGAAGTGGCGGTCACGAGTCGATCCCGCCACCGGATCCACAATGGCGCGCCGCCCGCCGATGAGTCGATTGAAAAGGGTCGACTTCCCCACATTCGGACGCCCAACGATTGCAACCTGAGGCAGGACCTTCAAGCGTATCTCCTTAAAATTCTTATAGTTCCAAGGACGCCCGCCAGTATAGCACCGCCCGAAAGGCAGGGCAAACCCGCTAACTTGACTGTTTTGAGCATGATATGGGGAAAACCGCTTGACATATCACAGCATAGCTCCCTATAATAATCCAGTAGTAATCCAGCTATCCCTTGGGAGGTCAATATGATAAAGGTGGACATCATCAATGAGGTGTCCGCTTCGGCAAACATCACCAAAGTTAAAGCCGAGCAGGCGGTGGAAGCTGTCCTGGATGCCATGAAAAACTCCATGAAGCGGGGTGAACGCATCGAGCTTCGCGGCTTCGGGGTTTTCCAGGTCAAGCCACGTAAGCGGGGAATAGGGCGTAACCCGCGAACGGGTAAAGAGGTAAAGATACCTCCGGGAAGGACCATTCGCTTCAAGCCCGGCAAGGACTTGCAAGACATTCCTTAACCCCACGCAGGGGTTGTTTATCCGGTCCTGCAAAAAAACGCAGACGATCTCCTGAGAAATCTCATCGCCTCTCCATCTCCCCCAACCCGTATCGAAGTTACGGGACCGGTTTATGAGCTCCAACCACCGTCGAAACGCCGCTTGCCCACCACTCAAATTGTTCTCTTTTTGTTGACCATCGCCTCCACCCTTTGGGTTGGAGCACTCCAAAGCGTACCGTTCTCGCAAGCTAACCCTCCCGAGCTATTTACCGGCCCCTTCCCTCTTCTCAGTCCAAAGACGCTCATCATCTATGGAGCTCCCTTCAGCGTGACCATCATGGCGATACTGCTTTCTCATGAGATGGGGCATTACCTGACTGCGGTTCGCTACCGGGTAAAGGCTTCGCTGCCCTACTTCATTCCCTTCCCTTTCTCTCTGGTCGGCACGCTGGGCGCGTTTATTCTCATCAAATCACCTTTTCCCAGTCGCCGGGCTCTAATCGATATCGGGCTTGCCGGACCCTTTGCCGGATTCTTGATAACCATCCCTGCTCTGGTCATTGGTATCGCTCAATCCACACCCGGTCCGCCCGTCGACGGTGGGCTCACGCTGGGAGAGCCCCTTTTGTTTCAATTCTTGAGCGCCTGGATTTGGCCGAGCATTGCGGACGATCAGGTGTTGTATATCAGCCCAGTGGGATTGGCGGCCTGGTTCGGCTTACTGGCCACCGCCATTAACCTCATGCCCATCGGGCAGCTCGATGGGGGGCATTCCAGCTATGCGCTCTTTGGACGCGGATCCCATAAGATTTCACGCATCGCTTTCTTTTGCCTGTTTCCCATGGCCTATTTTGGCCCGACCTGGCTGGTCTGGGCCATGCTTGCTTTGCTTCTAGGCGTGCGCCGACCCCATCCGCCCACGCTCTACGATGCGGCGCCGCTTCCTCGCAGCCGAATTTTCATGGGGGTGCTAGGTTATGTCGTCTTCGTCCTCTGCTTCACGCCAGAGCCTATCGTCTTCAGTTGGCAGGTGGTCTTCGAAGCCTTGCGGGCCATGGCGGCTGGCTGAGAACCGCTGGCAAATCTCTTGGGTCGCGTTTCTACTTTTGCTTTCGTTCGCCTCGCCGGCGGCGAGCGAGGGCCTTCGGTTCAAGGTCACTTTCCCCGCATCGGTTCGCTCCGAGCCGCTTGACGGGCGGCGGCTGCTCATGCTTTCGACCAAGCCCGATACCGAACCTCGATTTCAGGTGAGCACCGGGCTGGACACCCGCCCGGCGCGGACACCCAGAGCTGGAAATATTAGCAACGAGCCGACGGCGAGTTGTGCTAATATAGGCTGGTGCGAATCGAAAAGGAGACCAGCATGAGTGTTTCCGCTCCCTACGTCGGGCCACATGGCCTCAATCCCACAGCGATCACCCACCTTTCCCCGAACTTCGTTAATTGCATCTCCAATAACAATTGATAGGGGGCTGTCCGCGACAGAATCGGGCGGTCTCCGGAAAATATCAAAAGCTTCCCTTTTGGACCGACGGCTTGATGTGCAAGCCGTGGCAGATAAGCGATAAAGTTTTTTTCGCAAGTCAGCATTTTCAGGAGGTAGTCATGAGCTTTCAGCAAACGAAAATTCCGGATTCGTACATGCCGGTTCTGGATGTCAGGGAAACGGAAAAGGCGATCAAAAGCATCAAGGATTTTTTCCAAGATAGCCTCGCAGACGCCCTGAACCTAAACCGCGTCACCGCTCCCCTGTTCGTCGAGGCGGGGACAGGCATTAACGACAACCTCAACGGAGTCGAGAAGCCGGTGTCGTTTCCAGTCAAGGGCCTGGACGGACGTGTCGTCGAGGTCGTGCAATCCTTGGCCAAGTGGAAACGGCTGGCGCTCGCCAACCTGGGGATTTATCCCGGTGAAGGCCTCTACACCGACATGAACGCCATTCGGCCCGACGAGGACCTCGACCCCCTCCATTCCATATACGTCGACCAGTGGGACTGGGAGCGGACGATACTCGAGGAAGATCGCAATGTGGAATTTCTGAAACGGATGGTTCGGAAGATCTACCGGGTGATGCGGCGCACCGAGTCCTTCATCCACGAAAAGTACCCGGAGATCGGTACGCACCTTCCCGAGGAGATCGCCTTTGTCCATGCCGAAGAGCTCGAGGAGCGGTATCCCGACTTGTCCCCGCCCGAGCGGGAGAACCGGATCGCTGAGGAGAAGGGCGCGGCCTTCATCGTTGGGGTCGGCGCGCCCCTAAAAAACGGCGAGCCCCATGACGGAAGGGCGCCGGACTACGACGACTGGATTACCCCCAACGGCCGAGGCCGCGGATTAAACGGCGACATCATCGTCTGGTACCCGATCCTGGGGCGAGCTTTCGAGCTCTCCTCGATGGGGATTCGGGTCAATCCCGACACCCTCATGCAGCAACTCGAGCTCCGTGACTGCACGGACAGGAAAAACCTCTACTGGCATCAGAAGCTGCTGAACGGAGAGTTCCCTCTGTGTGTTGGCGGCGGCATTGGTCAATCACGGCTCTGTATGTATTTCTTGAGGAAGGCCCATGTAGGTGAGATCCAGGCCGGAGTCTGGCCGGAGGATATGAAGCAGGAGTGCCGGCAGAAAAACGTCGCTCTTCTGTAAGAAGCAGCTCAGCGACGCCGGCGTTTGACCTGGAACTTCTGGCGCGCTGCGATCTCTGCCAGCGCTTTTCGAACCTGCGCTTCGGTTTCCGGCGATGGACCGAGATCGAGCGAGTCGACCAGGTGTTGGAAGGCTGCAGTGGGCTCTCCAAAGGCATGGAGCTGGAGGAGGCCGGCGGCAGCGTGGGCCTCGGCGGCTCCCGGGCCTGTCGGGTAATCGCGGAGGTGTCTCTGAAAAACCACCAGCGCTGCTCGTGATTGGCGGTTTTGTGCCAGCCATTCTCCAAGTGCGAAAGCATCGTTCGGCTCCAAGAGTCGTCGGGATCGCTCCGACGGGACCGCGAAGTAAATCTCGGCCGCCTCTTTGAGTTCCCCGGCACCAATGGCCGCAGCAATGCGCTCCCCCGAGGTACGGATTGCCGCCTTGGGTGCAGGGGCGGCACGGTAGTCGGCCGGACGAGATGTAACTTGACGGCGGTTCAGGATCGCGGCGGCAGCCAGGCCGGTCAGAAAGCCTCCGATGTGGGCGCCATAAGCCACCCCCGCCCCTTGGAGGCCCCAGGTAGTAAGGAAGGGCAGGATGTTATCGACCAGAATGTAAAAGCCCAACACCCAACGCGCCGGGGCGAGGATCACGTTCATGTAGAACGGAATAATGAAGATCAACAGCCGCACCTTGTTGCGAGGAAACCAGACGAAGTAAAAGCCGAGGACGCCGGAAATGGCTCCCGACGCCCCCAGCATGGGGATCGCCGAGTGGCTGTTGAAGAGCGCATGGGTAAGGGTGGCCGCAATCCCGGTTGCCAGATACCAAAAGAGAAAGGCAATCGAGCCGAGACGATGCTCCACGTTGTCTCCGTAAATCCATAGAAACAACATGTTGCCGAAAAGGTGCATAAAGCCACCGTGCAGGAACATCGCGGTGAACAAGCTCAGCACCGAAGGTTCCACCGGTCGATAGCCATAGGAAAAGACGAAAAGATCGTAGGCCGAGACCTGTCGGGCCACCTCCGCGATGGAAACGCCACGGGGAAGGCTCCGGCCGATCGTCTCCAGGTACTCGAGAAACATCGGGTCTTGCGGATCGGCGGCGCGAGCGCTCAAGGGAAGGCACACCAGCACATAAACGGCCACGTTGGCAAAGAGGATGGCGTAGGTAATAAACGGTACGCCCTTCGGATTTGGTTGGTCACCGAGTGGCAGGATCATTTTTGACAGTCCCCCGGTTTAGGCCGGGGGATTCCGCGGGGGCGGCATTGTGGTGGTTCTTGAGGAGGACATATGTCGGTAGCATTTGCCGTTGGGGGTCTGTTTGTCAAGAGCTTGTACGTCTTGCACGTGGCGAATTGAACACTCCAGGAATGTTGGAAGACACTGACCATTTGGCAAGAGAAGATCACTGATCTCCTCGGTAGGACTGGACACCATTTGGTAAGAGAAGATCACTGATCTCCTCGGTAGGACTAAGACACTGAACAATCCTCCGCCACGGTTAGAGGATTGTTCAGTATAAAGTAAAAGGATCGACGTCGATTGCCATCCCGCGGGCGATGGAAGCGTCCTCAATCAAGGCGCGTAGTCTCTTTCTTACCGCACGGTGGCTGGTCCGGGGCAGTTTGATCAATACCTGGCAGCGGTAACGGCCGGCCACTTTGGAGCGAGCCGCAAAGGCAGGTCCTAAAACCTCGACGACCTCGGATTGGGACTCTCTCAAACCGGCGGCGACCCGGCGAGCCTGGCTGGTGGCTTCGGCCATGGCACTCGCCTCGAAGACGAGGTTGATGAGAGATAAGACCGGCGGGTATCCAAGCATTCGTCGGAATATCATCTCTTCTTCGTAGAAGCCCTGGTAGTCTTGAGCGCAGGCATGACGAAGGCTGTAGTGATCCGGCGAGAAGGTTTGAATGAAAACCTTCCCCGAACGCTCTCCCCTGCCCGCTCGCCCGGCCACCTGGGTCAGGAGCTGGAACGTTCGTTCTGAAGCTCTAAAATCGGGCAAGCCCAAACCCATATCGGCGGCCAGCACTCCAACCAGGGTCACCGCCGGAAAGTCGTGCCCTTTGGCCAACATTTGCGTTCCCACCAGCAGGTCGAGCTTCCTGGAAGCAAACCGCGACAACAAGGCTTCGTGGCTTCCTTTTCGGCGCATGGTGTCGCGGTCCATTCGCGCCACCCGGATACCATGGAAAAGCGACTGGATCGCTTCTTCGACCCGCTCCGTCCCGTAGCCTCGATGCTTGAGGTATTCCCCCTGGCAAACATCACATCGTTCGGGAGTCGGTCGTCCCAGACCACAATAGTGGCAAACCGCCAAAGTGCCTTTTCGGTGAAGGGTCAAGGAAACGCTGCACTCGCTACAGTTGGCCGCCAGTCCGCACTGCCGACAAATGAGGTGACTCGCGTAGCCTCGCCGGTTGAGGAGAATGAGGGCTTGCTCGCCCGAATCCAACCGCTCTTGAAGGGCTTCGCGAAGAGGCCGTGACAAAATGGTCTCGGGACCTTCTTCCCGAATCGCCTCCCGCATGTCGATGAGCTCGACAGCGGGCAGAGGGCGCTCGCCGACACGCTCGGGAATCAGGGCAAGGTGATATCTGCCTTCGACAGCATGGGTGTATGAGTTGAGCGATGGAGTGGCCGAGCCTAGAACCACCACCGCTCCTTCGTCCTTGGCTCTCTTGATGGCCACGTCCCTGGCGTTATAGCGAGGGGTCTCCTCCTGCTTGTACGAGCTGTCGTGCTCTTCATCCACCACCACCAGACCAATCCGCTCCAAAGGAGCCAGAGCCGCCGCCCGGGCTCCCACCACCACCTGTGCCTTCCCCTGCCGCACCCGCCACCACTCGTCACGTCTCTCCCCCACCCCCAGCGCGCTGTGGATAATGGCCACCCGCTCCCCGAACCGGCTGCGGAGCAGCCCCGCCAATCGAGGCGTGAGGCCAATCTCCGGCACCAGCAGGAGCGCCGAGCGTTTTTGTTGCAGTGTTTTCTCCACCGCCCTCAAGTAGACCTCGGTCTTGCCACTTCCGGTGACCCCGTGAAGCACGAGAGGGAAGAACTCGCCCGCCTCGATGGCCCTTTCAATCCGCCGGAGGGCGCGGCCCTGGGCGTCGGTCAAAGACTCGACCCGCTCGGCCTCTGAATCCATCCTCGGCCAGGGGCTTCGGCTAACCGTTTGCCTCTCGATACGGATGTAGCCCCGGCGCGTCAAGCTTTGAAACGGTCCCTGCTTCAAATTGAGCTCTTGCCTGATGGTACGGAGAGGAACCGCACCTTCGGCGATGGCAAGCAAGGTAAGCACCCGTGCCGCCTGCGGTCTTAGCTTCTCTGAGTCCAGGGCGTGACGCCCTGCCTCGGTGAGCTGGGCGGCTAGTACTCGGGGACGCGTCCCGGCTCGGCCGGAAAGGGTCTGAACGTAGCCTTCGTCAAAGAGGTACGCCAAGGCTCGCGATACCTGCTTGGTTCCGAGGGCGCGGTTCAGAGCCCGAAGGGTCATCGGCTGCTCGAGGGCCTCGAGCACCCGGGCCCGCAAGCTGCCGGCGCGCAGACTGGCTTCGTTGGCTTTGGCTGTTCGCTGGTAGCGAATCGTTTCCGAGCGGGGGGTTTCCGGGGGCAGCATGCCCCGGATGATTTCTCCGGCAGGAGCGATGTAGTAGTCGGCCAGCCATTCTCCGAGGGCGAGCAATTTCGCTCCCAGGACCGGCTCCGAATCCAAAACGTTGAGAAGAGGTTGCAGTTTGGTATTCCCCGGGAGCTCAGGGGGCTCATCAGTAAGCTCCACCACGCAGCCCATGAGAACCCGCTTTCCGAACCGTACCCAAACCCGACAACCGACCCGAACCTCTATGAGTGATTCGGGAACTCCGTAAGAGAACGTTCGATGGAGGGGAACCGGGATGGCGACTCGGGCGAAACGGCGAAATCCAGATCGACGGGGCTCGCCCGGTTGACGGTGGGGCGCAGCCGGCTTTCGGTCGGTCTTATCGCTCGTCATGGAGCAGGCGCCGGACGAGCTTCATGTCCTCCCAGGTCTCTCGCTTCTTCTCTGGGTACCGCAGCAGATAAGCGGGATGGTACGTGGGAACGACCACCGCATTTGCAAAAGAAAAGGTTCGGCCCCTGAGCTGTCGCAGGGATTTGTCGGTCGAGAGAAGGGCCTGAGTGGCAACACGGCCCAAAGTACAGATAACCCGAGGCCGCACCGATTGGATTTGCCTCACCAAGAAGGGCAAACAGGTGTCCATTTCAGCGGGCTCAGGATCCCGGTTTCCCGGTGGACGGCATTTGACCACGTTGGCGATATAAACATCTTCTCGGCTCATGTCGATGGCCTGGATGATGCGGGTGAGGAGCTGGCCGGCCGGTCCGACGAAAGGTATCCCTTGTGAATCCTCCTCCTGACCGGGTGCCTCCCCGACGAACATGAGGTCGGCGCTGGCATTGCCGACTCCGAAAACGAGGTTGCGACGTCTGCTGTGAAGCTGGCAGCGCGTGCAATCACCCAGATCCTGTCGGATTTGCTCCAGGGTTTCACGCGGCGCCGGTCGAGATACCGCTTCGGCCCTCGCCGGTCTTTCTGCGACGGGCAGGGTTTTCGGTTCCGGAACGTTCAGCCCGACCGAAGTCATCGAGCTGTAGAAATGCAGCCTTTCCTTGATCTGTTCAAGGAGCCAGGCTCTATCCTCGTCCAAGCAGCACCTCGATGCGATCCAAGACCTTCTCCGCTACTTCCCGTTTGCTCATGAGCGGAAGGGCTTCCGTCGGGCCTTCGCCGGAGACGAGAAGCACCTCGTTGGTATCCGTCCCGAATCCCGCGCCCTCCTTGGAGACGTCGTTCGCCACCACTAAATCGAGCTTTTTCGCCTGAAGCTTCCGTTGCGCCCGCACCTCCAGCTCCTCGGTCTCTGCGGCAAAGCCGACGATGATTTGCTCCGGTCGACGAAGCCGGCCGACCTCGAGCAAAATATCATCGGTGCGAACCAGTTTCAGTTCGAGAGGGCCTGATCCTTTCTTGATTTTTGATGTCTCGAGAACTTTCGGCCGGTAGTCCGCGACCGCTGCAGCCATCACCACCACGGTGGAATCTTTTAGGTGGGAGAGCACGGCTTTTTTCATCTCTTCCGCAGTCTGAATCCGAAGCACCTCGACCCCCGGGGGGTCGGGTTCCGCCGAAGGGCCGCTCACCAGCACCACTCGAGCCCCCCTATCGCGGGCCGCTTCGGCCAGACGAAATCCCATTTTGCCCGTCGAGCGATTGGTCAGCAACCGAACCGGATCGATGGGCTCGGCGGTGGGGCCGGCGCTCACCAGGAAAGACTCCCCTGAAAGTCCGTCCTTTGGTACGAGCTCGAGCTTCACCCGGGCTACAATTTCATCGGGCTCGGCCAGACGTCCCTTCCCCATCCACCCGCAAGCGAGCCACCCTTCTCCGGGCTCGATGATATCGACTCCTCGGTCACGGAGGGTGGCGAGGTTGGCTTGAACCGCCGGATGAGCAAGCATCTGGCTGTTCATCGCCGGCGCAATCAGAACCGGTGCCCGGTTTGCCAAAAAGTAAGTGCTCAAGAAATCGTCGGCGATGCCGTTGGCAAACTTGCCGATGATGTTGGCGGTGGCGGGGGCCACCAGCAGTAAATCGCACTCCTCGGTGAGGGATATGTGCCGGGTTCCCTCTGCCCGCCCTTCGCCGAAGAGCTCACAAATCACCGGCTTTTCCGACAGCGTTTCCAGGGTCAGCGGGGTGATGAACTCTCTGGCGGCGGCGGTCATCACGACTTGAACCGTGAAACCCTCCTTCTTCATGGCGCGAACCAGCTCCGCGGCTTTATAGGCGCCGATGCAACCGGTAACTCCGAGGACGATTTGTTTCATGGGTCCAGCTTGAACGATTCGACGATTGGCCCGATTCGAGACTCCATCAGACGCCGCCTGGCTCTTTCCGCCAACACGATCGAACGGAGCGTCTTGGTGCACCGGTCGATGTCATCGTTGATAATGACGTAGTCGTAGTCCGGATAACGGCTGACTTCTCGCCTGGCTGCCTTCAAGCGTGCTTCGATAGCTTCCCGCCGATCCGAGCTTCGATTCTTCAACCTTTGCTCGAGAACCGCAAACGACGGCGCCAGCACGAAGACGGTGATCGCTTCGGGGCAGGCCTTGCGAACCTGATCGGCCCCCTGGACATCGACGTCGAGCAAAACGTCGTTGCCACGGGCACGAATCGCGTCGGTTTCCGCCCGGCCGGTTCCGTAAAGCTTGCCGTATACTTCCGCCCACTCCAGGAATTCCTTCGCGGCCATCTTGGCATGGAAAACGTCTTGCGCGACGAAGTGGTAGTCAACGTCGTCCCGCTCCTCGTCACGCCGAGGCCGGGTGGTGAACGAAACCGAGAATTCCACCGCGCTCATGGAGGACAGGAGCCCTCGCACGATGGTGGTCTTGCCCGACCCGGAAGGGGCGGAAACGACTACGAGGTTCCCTGATCTGTCGCTCATTCGATGTTTTGTACCTGCTCGCGCACCCGCTCGAGCTCTGATTTGATGGAGATGACCCGCTCGGCAATATCCGCGTCCTGGCACTTCGCACCGATGGTGTTGACCTCCCGACCCATCTCCTGGACAATGAAATCGAGCTTCTTACCCCGAATGCCCTCCCCTCGAACCGCCTCGTTCCATAAAGAGAGGTGACTTCGAAACCGGGTAATCTCCTCCGCGATATCGCTCCTCTCGACCAGCCGAGCCACTTCCATGGCCAGGCTGGTGGGCTCCAACGAACCTACTTTGAGCTCGTTAATCTTATCGAGTAAATCCCGGCGTTTTTGTTCTCGGCTCGAGGCGGTAAGGTTTTCCACGGCATCGAGGTGCTCGGCGATATCTGCCAGGCGCCGATCCAGGTCCGCTTTGAGCTCCGCGCCTTCCGCATGACGCATGAGGTCATGCTCTTCGAGCGCTTGTTCAAGGGCGGGTAGCAGGGCCTGCCAGGCCTGGTCGGTTGCGGATAAATCTCGCTCTTTCATGGAAAACGCACGTCCAAAGGTCAGCAGATCGGAAATCTTGATCTCTCCTTCCACGCCGAGCTCGGAGGCGAGACTGCGGCCGGTGCGCACGATCTCTTCTACCAACGGACGATCCACTTCGAGCTGGTATGCGCTTTCCCCTTTCGGCTTCAACTGGACGGAAACATCGACTTTTCCTCGCCCCAACCGAGCCGTCACCCGGTCGCGGATTTTGGTCTCGAGCGACGCCACCGATGAGGGAGCTCTGACCTTGACGTCGAGATATCGATGGTTAACCGACCGCAGTTCCACAACCGCAGTGTAGGCCTCGTTTTCGGATTGCGTCCGGGCGTAGCCGGTCATGCTCTTGATCAATGAATTCTCTCCTGTCATCCCCGAGCCGGCCCTCCGACCGAAGGTCTTGCCGCCGGTTCCGCCTCCAGCTCCTCGAGAAGAGGGTCCCTTTCGGCGGCGAACTGGAGGCGATAAAGTCGGCGATAGTATCCACCCTCACGGCTCAACAATTCCTGGTGCGTGCCCATTTCTTGAATGGTACCGTCTTCAATCACCACGATCCGGTTGGCTCTTCTCACCGTGGAAAGGCGGTGAGCGATGACCACGGTGGTGCGGTTGGCCATGAGGTTATCCAGGGCCTGCTGCACCAGGGCCTCCGATTCCGCGTCGAGGGAGCTGGTCGCCTCGTCTAGGATGAGAATCGGGGGATTCTTCATGATGGCCCGAGCGATGGCCAGACGTTGTCGCTGGCCGCCGGAGAGTCTATGCCCTCGCTCGCCGATCACCGTTTCGAACCCTTGAGGAAGCGCCTCGATAAACTCCAACGCATAAGCAGCGCGGGCCGCCTCCCGCACCTGCTCGGTGGAAAAGGACTCGACCCCGTAGGCAATGTTGTTGCGCACGGTGTCATTGAACAGAATGATCTCCTGGGTTACCAGGCCGGTTTGCCCCCGTAGAGATGAAAGGGTCGCTTTCCGGATGTTCATTCCGTCGAAGGCAACGCTTCCCTCGGTGGGATCGTAAAACCGAGGAATGAGGTTGATAAGGGTGCTCTTGCCGGCACCGCTGGTCCCGACCAAAGCCACGACTTCGCCGGCCTCGATCGTGAGATTGATGTCATGTAGCACCGGTTCCGCGCCGTCCTCGTAAATGAAGCTCACCTGCCGGAGCTCGATTCGCTCCTCGAGGGGAGGAATAGCCACCGCATCCGCGGCTTCCTCGATCTCGAGGCGGGTGTCGAGTACCGAGAAGACCCGAGCCGCGGCTGCCAGAGCTTGCTGGAACGTGGCGTTGACTCGGGATAGCTTCTTCACCGGCCCGTACATCATGAAAAGCGCCGCCATGAAAGAGGTAAACTCACCGGTGGTCAGCTCACCGCGAGCGATTCGCGAGCTTCCATACCAAATCGCTGCCGCGAATGCCAAACCGCCTACCAGCTCCATGACCGGCGGAAGGATCGACACCATGCGGGTCAGACGCATATTGGTTTGGAACAGCCGGTTGGTGACTTTTTCGAAGCGATCGGCCTCGGAGGCTTCCATGCGGAACGCCTTGACGATGCGGCTTCCCGAAATGGTCTCCTGCAGGATGTTGGTGATGTCCCGCCAGCGACGAAGCCCGGTGTCGGAAGTTTTTCGAAGTTTGCGCCCCAGGATCACCAGGGGATAAACGGCCAGCGGGGCACTGATCAAACAAATGAGGCCCAGTTTCCAATCTAAGAAGAGCAGCAAGGTCGCATAACCGACCAGGGCGAAGCTCTGCATCAGCAGATCGCCCACCGCCTCGGAAACCGCCTGCTGTATCTTCTCCACATCCGTGGTGATATGGCTCATCAGCGTGCCGGTCGACTTCATCTTGAAAAAACTGAGAGATTGTCCGAGCACGTGACTGTAGAGCCGGTTGCGAAGGTCCATCACCGTCCGTTGGCCAACAAAGCTCATCAGGTAAGTGGAAGAATACGAAAACAACCCCTTGGCGAGATAAAGGACGATGATCGCCAGTGCCACTTGCTGCAAGTGGATCTGCTGAATCAGCACTTCGTCCAGGAGGGGCTTGATGAGGTAAGCGAGTGCGGCGGAAGTTGCCGCAAAACCCACCATCGACAGGCAGGCCAGCAAGAAACGGTTTCGGTGGGGCCGAGCCAGGGCTAAAAGGCGGCGAAGATCCTTCACAACAAATATCTTATCACCAACACAGGCGTATCTAATGAAATTGCTTAGATGCGCCTGTACTAATAAATAAACCTTCCGAAATAAAGAGTAATCTTAAGGCTCGTAAATGAAAAAACGGCCGCTAATCCACAAATCGGTACTTGAGCAGGACCCACAGCGCTTCCACACCGTCTTTCCAGGATATCTTCTTCCCCTCTTCGTAACCGCGCCCCTCATAAGTAATGGGAACTTCGTAGACACGGCACCCCATTTTGAAGAGCTTGGCGGTGATTTCCGGCTCGATCCCGAAGCGATTCTCCCGTAACGTCAAGCGGCGCACCACATCGCCCCGGATGGCTTTGAAGCAGGTCTCCATGTCGGTGAGCATCGTGTTATAGAGGATATTGGTCACCAGAGTAAGAAAGCGATTGCCCAGGTAATGGGTAAAGAGAAACGCCCGATGTCTTCCCATGAAACGGGATCCATAAACGGCGTCCGCCTTGCCCCGAACGATCAAATCGATGAGGTCCGGGTACTCTTCCGGCGAGTATTCGAGATCTGCATCCTGGATGATGACGATGTCCCCGGTGGTTTTGGCAAAACCGCGTCTTACCGCTGCTCCTTTTCCTTTATTCTTTGCCTGCAAGAGAAATTGGAACCGCTTCTTGTCGGCCAGGCTTTCCAGAAGCTCTCGGCTGCCATCGGTGGAGCCGTCATCCACCGCAATGAGCTCCACTCGTAGAGACGAGCCAAGAATCCGGCAAACGATCTCCTCGAGGGTTTCTCGCTCGTTATAAACAGGCACCACCACCGAAACGAGGGGGTCGGTTAGTATCCTATCGGTCACGCTTCGTAGCCTCGAGGTCGATGAGATTTGAATCGCCAGGCGGTCTCGATGATCTCGTTCAGGGAGGAAAAGCTCGGCTTCCAGCCAAGTTCACGGGTTACCTTCCCGCTGGCGGCCACCAAACGGGGAGGATCGCCCGGGCGGCGCGGAGCATTTTGAACCGGAACGTCCTTCCCGCTGACCCGCTTGACCGCCTCCACGACTTCCAGAACCGAGTGACCGCTCCCGGTGCCAAGGTTGTAGCTCGTAGACGCCGCCCCGGAACGAAGCGCCTCGACTGCCATGATGTGCGCCGAAGCCAGGTCAACCACATGGATGTAGTCGCGAATGCAGGTGCCGTCCGGCGTCGGATAGTCTCGACCGAAAATAGACACCGCCGGCCGAATCTTCATTGCCGCGTCGCAGACAAGAGGAATGAGGTGAGTCTCGGGCCGATGATCTTCTCCCAGATCGCCATCCGGGTGAGCCCCTGCGGCATTGAAGTATCGCAAGTTAATGTGGCGTATGCGGTAAGCGATCTCGAAGTCTTTTAATGCCTGCTCGAACGCCAGCTTGGTCCTTCCATAGGCACTGACCGGTGCCTGCGAATGCTCTTCAGGAATGGGAATCGTTTTCGGCTCCCCGTAGGTAGCGCAGGTGGAGGAAAAAATAATAGCGGGAACACCGTTTCTTGCCATGGCGGCTACCAACTCGACACCCCCGCCCACATTGGTCCGATAGTACTTTTCCGGGCAGCGGACCGACTCTCCTACGTAGGCGCGGCCGGCAAAGTGCAGTACCACATCGAATGGCTCTCTCTGGAATAGACGGTCCAGGGTTTTTCCGACGCCGGGAAGGTCGGTCAGATCGGCCACCACCAGCTCGACTCCCGGTAACGCTTCGCGGTGCCCCTCGCTCAAATTGTCCAATACCACCAGCTTCTCGCCTCGGTGTACCAGTTCCCGAACCGTATGCGAGCCGACGTATCCCGCTCCGCCGGTGACCAAAAGCGCACCCACGGTTCAACCTCGCCCCACTCCGAAGTAGGTGAATCCGAGCTGTTTCAGCCGCTCACGGTTGTAAATGTTTCGGCCATCGAAGATCACCGGCCGACGCAGCAGTGAACGGATCCTCTCGAAGTCTGGATTTCGGAACTCGTTCCACTCCGTAACAAGCACCAGACCGTCCGCGTCTTTACATGCCTCGTAGCTTTTCTGGCAGTAAGTGATCTTGTCGTTCCACTGTGCAAGAACCTTCCGAGCTTCCTGTATGGCTTCGGGATCAAATGCCCGCACGCGCGCCCCGGCCCTGACCACTTCGCGTATCAGAGAAACCGAGGGAGCTTCACGCATATCGTCGGTTCGAGGCTTGAAAGCAAGTCCCCATAACGCCAGCGTGACACCCTCGAGGTCTCCACCAAAGAACTTTCGAATCTTGGGTACCAGGACGAGCTTTTGCGCCTCGTTCACCTTCTCGGTTGCTTCGACCAGTGGCAGGTCGACTTTCAGCTCTCGGGCCGTCTGTATGAGGGCACGGACGTCTTTTGGAAAACACGAGCCCCCGTATCCCACACCCGGAAATAGAAAGGCGTGTCCGATTCGGCTATCCGAGCCCACCGCGCGACGAATCTGTGAGATGTCCGCCCCCGATTTCTCCGCCAACCGAGCCATTTCGTTCATGAAGCTGATGCGGCTGGCCAGCATGGCGTTGGCGGCATACTTGGTGAGCTCGGCGCTGGCGGGATCCATCAGCAGAATAGGATTGCCGGTGCGGACAAAGGGACCGTAGAGCTCTCTCATCACTTCCGCCACTTTAGGATCATCCGTGCCGATCACGACCCGATCCGGGCGAAGAAAATCGTCGAGCGCCGCTCCCTCCTTCAAGAATTCTGGATTCGAGACAACGCCAAAAGAATGGGAAGTCAGCCTGTCAATTGTTTCACGCACCTTTTGGTTCGTGCCGACCGGCACGGTGCTCTTCAGGATGACGATCTTCTGCCCATTCATCGAGCGGCCGATGGTCTCTGCTACATTGAGTACGTGGCGCATGTCGGCCGCGCCGTCGTCTCCCGGCGGGGTTCCCACAGCGATGAAAATGATATCGGTGTTCCGGATCGCGGCGGGTAGATCGGTGGTGAACGATAAACGTTCCTCCGCCAGGTTTCTCTTGACCATCTCTTCGAGGCCGGGCTCGAATATCGGAATCTCGGCCTTTTTGAGCCGGTCGATCTTGTCTTCGTCGATGTCGGCTCCGATAACACTATTGCCGTTTTCAGCCAGGCAAGCTGCCACCACCAGCCCGACATAGCCCGTACCCACAACAGATATCTTCATGTAGCAGTCGATCTCCTTGAAGTAAAGTTACTTGATTCGCGTTTCACGGAAGCAAAAAGCTAGCATGGGGGGGCGATGCAGTCAACATGGGAGAAAAGGGGACACCCCTTTTTTCCCTTTTTTCTAATAGACTTCCGAACAATGAAGCGATCTCAATCATCCCAGAAGGCTAAAACCCCCGACGATAGTCGGGGCACATCTTTATCGTCCTTCTGGGGAAGGCAGAGATCTTCTCTTCATCCAAAAAGCGAGGGTTTTCAGGAAAGGTGGCCGAAAGGCCGCAAAGGGAGGAAGACCATGAGCATGTCCCGACGAAACTTCATTCGCACCGGCGTTATCGGAAGCCTGGCAGCCACCACAGCTCCGGTTGCTTGCCGGACCGGTGATTCCGGAAGCCCTGGTGAGCAACCGTTGTCATCATCGCCTCCGGCTTTCGATCTGGAGGAGATCACCGTTGGCGAACTTGCCGAAGGCATGCGGTCGGGCCGGTTCACCTCGCGGTCTATTGTCGAGCTGTACCTGGCGCGAATCGAACAAATCGATCGGCAGGGACCGACACTGCGCTCTATCATCGAGACCAATCCTCAGGCGCTGGAAATCGCCGACTCGCTCGATGAGGAACGCCGAGCCAACGGCCCCCGAGGCCCGCTTCACGGGATTCCCATACTTCTCAAAGACAATTTTGAAACCGCCGATCGGATGACCACTACCGCTGGGTCCTATGCCCTAGAAGGCTCCATCCCGTCCCGGGACTCTTTCGTCGCTCAAAAGCTCCGTGCCGCCGGAGCCATCCTTCTTGCTAAAACCAACCTCAGCGAATGGGCCAACTTTCGCTCGACCCACTCGTCCAGCGGATGGAGCGGTCGCGGAGGGCAATGCCGCAATCCTTATGCATTGGACCGGAATCCTTGTGGCTCGAGCTCCGGCTCGGCTGCAGCGATCTCCGCCAACTTGGCAGCAGTTTCCATGGGTACCGAGACAGATGGCTCCGTCGTTTGTCCCGCCAACGCAAACGGCATCGTCGGCATCAAACCGACTTTGGGCTTGGTGAGTCGCTCGGGCATCATTCCCATCGCACACAGCCAAGACACCGCCGGCCCCATGGCACGAACCGTTACCGATGCAGCTATCGTTCTGGGTGTGCTCACCGGGATCGACCCCAGGGACGGCTCCACTTCCCAAAGCGAGGCAAAGGCCTTCACGGATTACGTGCAGTTTCTGGATGCCAAGGGTCTTCGAGGTGCCCGGATTGGCGTTGCACGCAAAGCGTTCGGTTTTCTCCCCAAAGTCGATGAGTTGATGGAGTCTGCTATCGACGAGATGAAGCGGCAAGGAGCCGAGATGATCGACCCCGCAGACGTTCCGACTTGGGACGAGCTCGAGGCTCCCGAGTGGCAAGTTCTCCTGTATGAGTTCAAGGCGGATTTGAATCAATACCTCGCCGGACTAGGAGAAGGTGCGCGGGTGAAAACCCTTGCCGACATCATCGAGTTCAACGATCAAAATCGTGACCTGGAAATGCCTTACTTCGGACAGGAGATCTTCATCCAAGCCGAATCCAAGGGACCTTTGACCAGCCGGGAGTACCGGCAAGCGCTCGAGAAGAATCACCGGTTGTCGAGGGACGAGGGGATTGACAAAGTCATGAACCAGCACCAGCTCGATGCCATCATCGCTCCCACCGGAGGTCCCGCCTGGACCACCGACCTGGTAAACGGCGATCACTTCTCCGGAGGAAGCTCAACCGCCGCCGCAGTCGCCGGATATCCCAACATCACCGCGCCTGCCGGGTATGTCCACGGCCTTCCGGTGGGAATCTCGTTTTTCGGGAAAGCCTGGAGCGAACCAACACTACTCAAGCTGGCCTTCGCCTTCGAGCAGGCCACCCGCTTTCGCCATGCCCCGGGTCTCAAACCCACCGCGGATCTTTGAACAAATAAGGAGCCGGACAAAGGTCCGCATAATGGCGATGTTCACCTGCACGGGGCGCTCGCTCCGCAAAACGCTGGCGAGCATGGCGACGCCCGGCTCGGTGAAGGCGAAGGCGATTAGCGACGGCCACCCCACGACCTTGAGGTCACAGTTTGTGACCTCAAAGACACCCATTCTTTCCTACTAAGCTGAAAAGCGAAGTCCTCGGGGAAGCGGTCTATATTTCGTTTGAAGGCTTGGTTGAAAGCTTTGTTGGGACGTCGTAGAGTTCAGATAGCTCCTCGTCGAGCATTACCTTCGCGGGACCACCTGGCCCCTCTGACATCAAGCTCAACCAGACGACTGCACCCGATCGACCTTCCTGGTTGCCTGTTCTTGTCCCCCTTCTGGTGCCTGTCATTACTCCACTGGGCAGTAATTCTCGGCCCCTGGATCACCAATAGCTTGATGGTGCTCCAACTCCAAGCCTCAAGGCGATGTGCCCTTCCGGGTGGAGACCCTCTCTCAAGTTCTGGGGACCTTCTTTGCGGAGTTCTTTTCTTTTTCCCTATTGGTTAGGTGCCGCGCGGGACGAATCCTAGGTCGATTGGGGAGGTTCGGGAGGATTGCGCCTTTATCGACGACGTTGTTGAAAGCATGAGATCGCAAGACCCGAATGCCAGACCTGGGTCAATTGAAGACATACTTGGTGAGATTGCAGCTCGCAGAGAACTTGCGGAATCCGCCCGTAGCGTAGCCGCTCTTCAGGCTTCCAAGCTCGACCCCGACCAGCCCTACGATCCTTTGTTAGCTGAACCAATCTCGCTCGTTAAGGGTGGCGCAGGTTACAGGGGTGGCATTCTCTCACTGAAACTGAGCCAATCGGTGACACCTGCCTGGGGGCAGTCGTTTCACCAGCAATCTCACCACCATTCAATACTGGAAGGTGCCACCGCGAAGGATCCTCGAAGCTTTAGTTTTGCAGGTGACGTCATGACGGTCCAGATCGCCGCAAGAAATGTTGATCAGCTCATGCCCTATGTGCGGGAGTACCTGCGTGACGGCAATAGTCAGTACAAGCGTGACGTAGACCAGCGAAGACAGACCGAGGAACAACAGAAGAAGGCTGCAATTAAGCTTTATCCGGTACCGGCGCTTACCCAAGTTGGAGTAAACCGTCGAACCACATTCAAGGTTCTGTCAAGGCTGGCCGAGTTTTTCCGAGCTTCTTCGGGGTCCCAAAATCTCTGAACAAAATCCACGAGTCGGCCGTTATAGTTTGGCCCCTGCCAAGAACTGATCGGCGTTCTTTGGTGAAATCTGGGGTAGAGCGGCTTCTCCCACAGTGAGTCCCCCATCAAGGAGCTCTCTTACTTCCTGCAGATCTGACGCCACCTGCACCTCGGTTCCCTCTGGACCTGGTGTGAGGAGCAAGATCTCCTCGCCCCCAATTCCTCGGTCCGCAAGTAGTTCAGAGCTGTGTGTGCTGAGGATTACTTGCCTCTTTCTTTTCTTCGTCAAGCGGTGGATCAACGCAGGCAGCTTGCTAACGATGGCGTTGTTCAATTCAAAGCTCGACATCAGGGTATCGCCTTGCCGCAAGGCATCGGATCTTTGACAATCCACCACGGTCAGCCACGGCTTTCTGCAAGCCCCCACCTTGTTTAGCGATGTCTCGTAAGAAGCGAAACGCGTCGAGAAAGTTGGACTTTCCGGATGCGTTGGGCCCTACAGCAAACACGCGGTAGCCCAGTTTCACATCGACCTTACGGAAGTTGCGCCAATTCTTAAGCCGGACATGCGAAACAAACATGGCATGCGCTCCTTCGGCAGTGCCTAGTCCCTAACGCGGCGTAGCTGCAGCCAAATAGATTGCGACTCGCCGCGAGCTATCAGCCATCAGCTTTCAGCTATCAGCTTTTGAAGATCTTGACCGTTTTGGCAACAATCTCACAGATAAGCGCCTAAAGAAAACCATCCAACAACGAGTATTCAAATCTGGGCAACCCTGGGGAATCGAAGTAGTCCATCGGAGCCACGTAAGTAGCGAAAACAGCCCGTATGCTTGGTAGCGGGGGGCGGACTTGAACCGCCGACCTAAGGGTTATGAGTCC
>SDBT01004567.1_pt1 | contig 23458 bp, 8 predicted proteins | sample 2277101 | NCBI WGS metagenome assembly SDBT01 (sample SAMN10404973, study PRJNA504765) | marine sediment metagenome | isolation source: marine sediment core GS10_PC15, 103 cmbsf | place: Arctic Ocean: Southern Knipovich Ridge | collected 2010 | reverse complement strand
CTCGATGGGTCAGATAGTCCTATAGAGCAGCAAGAATTTACTACAAGTGAAGAAAGGATGGAGCAGAGGAATTTATCGCGCGCAGCCGTGGGTGATGAACCTATCGAACAGAAACCCGAAATAAGTACGGTGGTTTCACTAGAACAATTTGATTTTGTTTTAAGTATATTTCCCCCTTGTAACAGTATAAAGAATCCTGTAGATACTAATATTTTATGGAGTATTCAAGACTTCGGCTTTCTTTTTGACGTAGAAACACTTATATTTAAAGTGAATGGTTTGCAGGTCCAGGACTCTTCTAATTTTACCGTGGTTGCAATTGCTAACGGTTTAAGTCTTACATATAATCCTCCTGCCAATTTTGACTATGATGCAAAGGTGACATTGCAACTATCTATTAGCGATACGGCCCCTACCCCGAATAATTTTACTTATATTTGTACTTGGCAAACCGTTGAGGATAGCCGCCCCCCAATCATTTCTTTGATAAGCCCGGAATGTGACTCCGTTGACGTTAGCGTGACGGAGCCGGTGGTATTTTCTGTTTTAGATGTAGGTAAGGGAGTAGCTCAAGATTCTATTAAATTTTCGGTAGAAGGATTATCAATATGTGATGGATTATCTTTTGATGGTATAACAACATCTTCGGGTTCTGGATTTACCGTGACTTGGGATCATTTGGATTCTCCTTTTAGATATGACTCGAATGTAAGTGTGGCGGTCGAAGCTGTGGATCTTTCCCCCTTAGAAAATTTTGCACTGTTTGTGTGTTGTTTCCAGACTGAGCAAAGTCAGATTCCTGATTTTATTAATTTCGATCCCGCCCTGTGCGCTAATTTTGCAGACACAGACACAGGTTTAACTTTTGAAGTTTATGGAAATGTGGATGGGGTTGATATAACTACTTTAGAAGTGAGAGTTGATAATAAATTACGAAAGGTCACTGTGAGACCTAGAATATTGCGATCAGAATAGGAGGGTTATGAAGTGGTTGTCCAACAAGGCCAATTAAGCGCAACAGACGCTAATACATCTATGGAAAATTTCTACAGCGACGCTGTTGTAGACACCATCACTGATGTTGACAGAATTATACATAATGGTACGCAGTTTGTTAGGCTGGTTTTGCAAAGGCCGCAGGCTGTGACCGGAGCTGCTGGAGCTTCAAGCGCTCCTGATATTCTTACCACTACTCCTCATTACATAGACGGGCAGTTTACTTCCAATGCTACCTCAGGTGTTAACCTTATTCGTATCGGCTTTGCTAATGGACAGCAAATAGCCACAACAAAGATTACTCTTTATTCTTCAACCGCTATTGATACGGTTGCAGGTAATTGGGAAATAGCTACTAGTTTTAACGGATTAGATTCTGAATTTACTTTATCTAATTTCAAAGCCACAAGCCTTTCAATCGCAGAAACCCCCGTGACTTTAGATTCTTTATCGCAGTTTAAATACGAGCTTAGTTTTATTGCACCTGCAATTGGGGGTTTAACTTACTGGAGGGTTACTCACACTGGCTCTACGGCATTTGACAGTGTTACAGAAATGGAAGTTGTAGAACCATTAACGCCCACACTCAGTTATTTTAATACAGGCGGTACGTTCGCTAGTTCTAGTCCGTTTGCTAAATCGAGAATCTTAGACGCAGCTTATGATAATATAAACAATGTATTTTATACTATTAGATTTAATTCAGATAGCGTAGGAAGTTCAAATATAACCATCGATGATGATTTCGGGGATGCAGACGCGGGAACTGCCTCAGGAACAAATAATTTTAATACAGGTCGGTGGCTTGAGAGTGCCACAAATAGTGCGTTTTTAAGATTAGCGGATCAGTTGTCGTATAATACGGCCGCGGGTAAAGGTCAGTTAGAAACAACCTTTACGTTAGATAATTTCCAAGCCACTATAGATGTGCTGCCTCAAACCTTAACAACGGAAAATATGTGGTTTGCCATCCGCGCTTTGGATAGCGATAATAAAGTTTTGATTCAGGAGGGAGTTGGATTAGAAACTTCCCCGACTAGTTCCGGGGTATACTTTGCTAGCTCTGTGGATAGTTTTGTAGACTCTGTTGGAACTGCTGATCTTAAAGAACTTCGTCCGCTGTGGCACAATACTTCTTCAGGTACGGATTCTTTTACTATTACGTTTAATGGGTCTGATTGGGCAGTAACAGGAACTCAAACAGGCCTCTTGGCAACTAACGCAACAACAGGTGTTCTTTACAACGAATCTGTGGAATCGACTACTCCAATAGAGTTTTTAATTTCTGCAGACTCCACGCCTTCAAATGGTGAAAACTTTACCTTTGATTTAAAGACTGAGAATATTAAACGTGATCCGCTGGCCACAGGAACGTTGCAGTTAGCGAGAACGGGTTCTAACTTTACCACAGGCTCCGTATTTCAAATTCCTGAAACTATAAATGACGATAATGTTACTATCGAACTTTATGGTAGTACTAACGGTACCGTAGATGTAAAGGCCGATAATTTTGCTATTGTCGGCAGTGGTACTTTCCCAGGAGTTGCGGTGTTTACTGTAGAAAGGACTGATAACGATGGGAATCTTGATTCTGGAAACCCTATCGTTATTGAGTCTTTAGATGTTATAGGTAATCCAAGTTTAACTTACAATGACTTTTTGGACGGAAAAGTTCAGATAGCCGCAACCGCTTCTGGTTCAGGTGGTGGTAATATTTACCTTAAGATTAATAATACGCTTTATAAGTATCCGAACGGTGTCTCCTTGACAGGTCTTAATGATGGTTCCGGAGCTACTGAAAGTACTGTAGGCCAAATAGCCACAGAAGGAACGCATAGTTTCGCTTGGACACATAGATCTACTACTGGAGGTATTCCTTTTCTAACATATATTGAGTATGATTCAGATTTGGATATAGTGCATTTGCGTACCTTGGATAAGGATAATCTTATCGATACTACGAATACCAAAGAACTCTTGTTAGATATTCCTAATTATACCGCTGCCCAAGAATTAAGAGTATTTTACGATCAGAACGATTTCGATACGCTTAGATTTGTGGATACAGATGATGCGCTTAAGTCTTGGAATATTGATGATAGAATATCTGCGTTTATGGCTGTGAATGCTGAGGATGTTACTTTGCCTGCCGGCACTGCCCAGCAAACTTTTGTTAACGCAGACGTTATTAACGCTTGGGGTGAAGTTCTGGCTGGGAAGACAGTTACTTTTACTATTACTGCTGGAGATGGGGCCATTTCTCCATCTACAGATTCTACAGATGTGACAGGAAGAGCGACGTCGCAGTTTGTGGTGGGAAGTACGGTTGGAACGAGTACTATTACGGCAACAGTTACTGAGACATAAAGCGGGGTATGTGTGGTCAAAATTGTAACGTCTACAGTTATACTCGCAGGTGATGATACTCAAGCCGTAGTTCAGGAATTGCAGTACGGCTCCACTACTACTAATGTTATCGCTGTTCAAGGCGGGGCAATTGGTGCCACAAATGAACAGATTCAGTTTGGCGGATCAGCTATAACTGGTAGAGTTCTATCTTATGAGGGTATAAATGAATTCACTAATGTAATAAATCCTTCTGCAACGACGGCGACTTCTTCCGGTACTAAGATTACAGTTTTTTCGACAGATTTTAGTCGTGGTGTTTTTATAGCCGCTGCTTTGGGGGTGGCATCAACGATAGAGCAGGAATTTGATAGATCTCCGTTTTTCTTTACTCCTTCGGAATTAGATCCTAATACTCTTCGAGATTTGAGTGCTGCTCACCAATTTTTAATATTTACCACTACCTCTATTACCTCTTTTGACCCGTACCGTAATAATAAAAATACCATGACTTTAATTACAGATAAGGGAGATGAATTTTCTACAAATCATTTAGTGCCGATCCCAAGCGTTGTACCTGTACAATTGCGGAGAACGAGCACCCCTCTTTCTATATTAACTAATAATCCTACGTCTTCAGGTCTTCCCTTTGTAGTATCTGGTAGTGACGGCGTAGTTCAGGTTGATTTGTTACCACCTTTCTTTGATGAAACCAGTCCAGCTTCAGGTACACGTAATGTACCTCAAGGCACCAGTTTAGGGTTCCACGTTAAGGATATCTCGTCAGCATTAAATGAGGGAACTATTAATGTTAGGATTGATGGGGAACAAGTAATTAGCGCAGGCTCTACTGTTACGGGAACTACTTGGCCTGTATCTTTTAAGACAGTTTTAGCACCAAATAATATAGAATATTCTTTTCAGCGCGCTGCTTCTTTTACTCCAGGTTTGGCGGTAACAGTTAGTGGTGAATTTGCGGATCTGGCCGCCGTTAGTAATTCGGAACTTAATGCGTCCTATGAATTTAATGTTGTAGGTTCTGACGAATTGGCTGTGACTATATCGGGATCGGCCGACGCCGACCCCCCAAGCATTACACCTACAGAGCCCGCCTCTTCGGCAACCCAAGTGTCTTCTGATACACAGATTCAGTGGACTTTGACAGACAACGCTACTGGAGTAGACCCATCGACGGTTAAGTTGTTGTTAAATGGGGCTACTAAGTTAGAAAACGATGTAGCCAATGTCGGAAGTTTCTCAAGAATAGCTAATTCTTCCAGAGGCTTTGATTACACTTATACCCCAGCCGCCCCTTTTACTTTTGGCTCGACAGTTACTGGTACTATTATAGCTGGAGATACCGTCGGTAATACCGATTCTTTAGAATATGAATTTACAATAACTCCAGATGATACATTATTTATAGAGGGATTTTTCTTAGATGTAGATGAGTCTGTGAGAATAACTGCCACGGGCACTACTATGTCTGTGGATGTTGTAGATTTAACTCATGGAGTGGCCAGCGGTACTACTACCTTGACTGTTAATGGAGAAATTCCCCAGGGACTTATACCTACGCATAGCGGGGCTGGGCCAGATAGAATTAATTTTTCTGTTTTAATGGATCCTTTGGTTGATTTTAGAGAGGATTTAATTGTTCTTGTGCACGCAGAGAATAAATTTCCAGGTAATTTCCCAGTAATTCAAGAGCAGCAGTTTACACTTCGCCCGGGATATGATGTGGAATGGTATAACAAAGAAGGTACCGGTCCTGAACAATTATTCTCCCAGTTAACTACTGTTCAAACGTTGATAGATGTTAAGAATTTTGCTAAGAACTTTGGTACAGCTTCAGAATTCTCTAGATTTTTTACAGGCGGCCAAAATTCTAAGAATTTAGGAGCCTCTCTTGTTTCTAACATTAAGATCGCGGATTTATCCGCGAGCTTGAATAGTATTAACCCCTTCTTTGAGTACGGCAAGACGATGACTTTAGAAATCGAGGCTGACGATCTTGAAGGAAATCAGTTCCGATTAACACATATTTTTACAATAGAATCTAAACCTTAGATAGGAGGAAAACCTTATGGTTGCTGTAAGTAGATTTGTGGAATTTTCGGCCTCAGCGGCCGCAACTTTTGTTGGAGCGCCTGGCATCGATAAAGTTGGACACGGTACTAGGGGCTTCAGCAGAGGCTCACTGACAGCCAAAGATAATTTTGACGTTGTCAAAGATTCCAATGATAATTTAAAATTGGAAATCAACGGAGAAGGCGCGATTACTATCGTTCTTTCTTCAGGAACAGATCTTGATCCGAGATTTGTTGCTCGTGATATAGAATATAAAATACATTCTTCGTCCGGCTCTGCTCTCAATTCGTACAAATTTGCCCAGTGCGAGTGGAGAAATAGTGGGGATCCGGTAAGAGATCTGGCCACGAGTACTGCTAATACTACGACTGCGTTTATTATTTATACTGGACAGTTAGGAAATAATAGTGGAGGTAACTTAGTTGCTGTTACTGCCGCGGCGCAAGATGACGCACGCGCACTCCTTGGTTTTGATAGTGTAACCGAAGTTGCCGGAACTGATTGGGGCGATGAGAACGTAGGTGAATCTTATAATGGTACTTTTGCTACGTCGGGAACGTATGGCGGCCAGTTTGATGATATGTACACGATAATGATTGGCGACGGAGAAACTATTTCAGACGCGGCTCCGACAGGTAGTTTTACCGGAACTACTGTAACTGATGGTATATTTGCAGGAGACGCTGACGATACCTATACAGTTTCTATTAATACCACTAACGGTTCCCAAATGAATGGGGGTACGGGTAATGTGCCTACTATGTCTTGGATCGGGGCTACTGACGGAGATAATTCAGTTACTAACATCGAATTACTTTATGCGGATCATTTTTATGATGTAGGAACTCGTGGATTGATGATGTCGTTTTCGGATGGTGTTTTCGGAGCCACCGATTCTTTCTCTGTGGCTGTTGCTACGGCTACCGGAACAGTTGGTGCTCCTGGCTCTGCCAAGTATATCTATTCTTCTAAGAAGGGAGATTCAACTAAGAAGGAAGGTATTGGGGCTATAACAACTAGTAATTCCTTTACGCAGCTTGGTAAGAATGGTGCCGAAATCAGTTGGAGTGGCGCTACTACTTTGAATCCGGGTGAACTTTTCCGCGTAATGTGCCGAGGCCCTCAGCAACTAAATCCGGACGTGACCCAGTTGAACTTTGGCAATGTTACTGTTTCTACTAACAGCGCGGTGAAAATTGTTTGGTTTGAGTTAATTAGTGGTGCGTCTAAGATGTCCACTGTTAAATTTAGTTTGCAAAGTGACGGTACTTTCCAACACCATGACCAGGGAGATAATAATACCTTCTTCCATTTCGGAACAGTTGGTGGTGGTAATAATGCTACTGCGGTCGCCGCTGGTAGTCAGGTAGAGTTTCCTGTAGATAGCAATGGTGTCCAAAGAATTGTAGCCACGGACATCAATAGCGATAGTGCTCCTGATTATTTATTTTCTACCAAGGCAGATTTACCAGTGGTTAGTTCAGCTGACCTTGCTATATCTATTGGTAATTTCCAAGGAGCAGTTGTGAGTGATTTTATTTACTTGGCGATAGAATTAGGCGCTAATGAAACTGGAGCCAATTCTACGATTAACTATAGAATGTTTTTTGATTTTGCATAAGGAGATTACTAATTATGGTTTGGGTTAACGGTCAACATATTTCTATGCTCCGTGGTTGGGTTGTATTATATAAAGATGGTACAATTATCTGTGAAGACCAGATGCGGTGGGCAAAACTTCCCGGTCATAAAAACATAGAGAGAATGTTTTTAAAATGGGAAGATCGCATGTGGAGTATTGACCATAAAGAGCATTATATCGCACCAAAGATAAGGGGTTATATTGATGTAAATACTGGAGGCGGAAGCCAAGGTATACAGGCTCGTAAAATAGGCTATTATGATATGGAAGATAGATGTAAAGTATACATGTGCGTAGACGAAGCTACAGGCACCATGACATATGAAACAGAACCATTTTAGGTGGAGGGTAGGTGATCAGTGGTCAAATTTCTATCAGGAGGCGGACAATATAGAGGTGCTGACGTACCTTTGTGTAGTTTTTGGCGTAATGACTTAAAGACAGACCCGTCTCAGGATATTGCAAAGATAGAGAGTACAGGTCAGACTTTTGCTCAGGAGGGTAAGGGTAAGGATAGTGCTATTGGTTCATTCACCGGCCAATGTATAGCTAACGCTTATTTTCCTAAAGATGATATCACCTGTTTTAATGAAGGGAATTGTAATAACGAAGGTAAATGTTTACCGTGTTCTAAGTATCGTTACGGTGGTATGAAAATGGCTATTAGTCATTCTCCGCCTTTGGATATCCTTCGTTCTTTTGCTAAAGGTTTAACTGAGGCTGAGGTTCAATCCCCTAATTTAGCTAAATTTCCTCCTAGTGCAGTTAACTTGGTTGAGCAGGACCAGTTACCGTATCACATACTTATTAGAAATATACAGGCTGAGATTGCTAAATGCTGCCATTGGAGCGGGGGGGATGGTGCCCCTAGTAAATTCTATTTGGCGGCTATAAGAAATGGGCCTAACACGGCCACTATCACAGGAGCAGATGGTAAGACACAAACACTAAGAGGGATTTCAGTAAAACATAATCAATTTCCAGACCAGGTTGGTACCTTTTTCCCGGTTGGCACTGTTGTAGTGGCTGGGTTCGAGGACCAACCTTCTTTTTATCTGGAACCCCGTACGGGGCTAGTTAAGTTGGGTGCAGATATCCTTTATGATTTTGAAACTGGTGCTGGTGCTGGAGCTACTGCGGTTACTCAAATTGCTAAATCTACCGCAGTCGATACTAGCGATACTATTGTACATGCGGTTCGGTCTGCGGGATTAGCTTGTGTAGAAGCCGGCCGTAGATTAAATACGGAAACTTCTTTTCATAACAACGCTTTGAACACTAACGATCCTTCTACTATAGCGTCGGCCCAGGCTAAATTGACGGAAGCCACTACTAACGAGAGTCTTGCGTGTACGGCTGCTGCGGATTCAACAACCCAAGGTGAGGAGGCTTTTTCTTTTATTGCCGAGGTGGTTGAGGCTGAGGATGCCGTAACTCTGGGTACGGCCGCTGAGTCGGCTGCCGACAAATTTGACGAACTCGCAGACACCGTAGAAATTGCGGCATCTGCAGTCGGAGGTAGCTCGGCGGCTAATGAAATAACTGTACAAGTTAGATTGTTGCGAATATCCGCAAGGCAACTTCGTTACTCTGCCAAAGGGGGAGTAACCAAATGTTCGTTCTTTTTTGAAACTGGAAATATTGCTCGGATTTGGAATTCTCCGGAAGACGGTAGTCTCCCTTGCAATGGTGTCCGCACGGATTGTGCTTTTTATACCGGAGAGGCTTGGCAATTTGCTACTGATCCTAAAATGGAACTTGGCCGTCCTATACTGGCTGAGCAGATACAGGAGATTAGATTTCGTTCCGATGATTGGGATAGATTTGGGCAGCCAGAAGTGGAATTTCAGACGCGCTTTACGACTCCCTTTATCTGGGCTTTTGAGGGTTATGTAGATGTCGGAGGGGAACCTGATGTCGAAGATATGCTTTTGTATAGACCTAAGGTTCTTTTTGCACGTAGCACTTCTGTAGCAGGGTATGAGACGCTGGAACTTAATAAGGTAGAAGTATCTGATTTTACAAATTTCGCTGTTGCAAAGACGCGTTCTAGAGTTCAGCCGGGGTCTGATACTTTAGATAAAAGTAAGGCTCCCCTATTCCCTTCTGTAATTTCTAGACCCGTGGTACCTACAGCTACGCGTTTAAGCATTACCCACCCTAGACCGGACACTCCTTTTATATATAGAATGTGGAGCCCGGATAAGAATAAGATAACTTTATTTGGTAAAGCTAGTCCGGAACAAACAGTTTATATAATAAATGATACAGCTTTGCGAAGAAGAAATGACTACCATGTTAAGTTTGGAACTAAGGATTTTTTTGATGTCCCTTCTGCTATACCTTTAGCTCCCCAATTTATAGGCTTAACGGGAACTGAGCTATTGAGTTTAACTGATATTTTGCAACAAGAGAAACTTGCTAATTTAGATATAGAGGCCCCTTTAGGCTTTGATAGAACGGGTTCAAATTTACAGGGATTTTGGGAATCGGTGCAGGAAGTAGATCTGGTTCATAATTCTCTTAATGATATTTATGTTTTTCTAATAGCTGAGGAGACTAGGATTTTATCCGCTAGAGTTACTGTTGATTGTAGGTTTTTACATAGTATACCTACCCAAACCTCGTTTACGGCTACTGATTTTTCTATGAATAACATAGGGACAGAGGATAGCGATCTGGGTACAAATTCTTCTGATACCACGACGAGCGCTATTTTGGAAGTTTCAAGTCAGCAGATGATAGGTAACAGCGAGGAAACTGTAGGTTTTGGTTATGGCTATTACGCTTGGAGATTTAAAAATCGAGGCCTGAAGTTTGGTATCCTCAATGCAGATAGTGATTTGACGGTACAAAACCCAGTAGCTGACGATGTGTTTGAATTTCTAATAACTGAGGCTGCCCCTAGTGAATTTGTTGTAAATGTATCTTATAATGTAGTACAGTATTCTAAAGAAAACGTTGAGGTGACTGACTGGTATGTCGTGAATGATTGTGGTTTTATTATGATGAATATTCAAGATTTAAATATTCATAGAGTTATGCCACTGCCAAGTCAACAAGGAACTTTAAAAGCTATTCCTGATATTTTTATTAACTCTGGTGGTATCGGAAGTGAGATCGCTCAGTGGGGCCTTACTAAAATAATTTTAACTACTCAACGAGGAGAGCATGAATTAGTTCAATTTTATAGAGATCCGGACGGATTTGGCTTGCCGGCTAACTATGTTCTTGTGGGACCAGCGCTGGATGCAAGTGAGCAAAATTCTTTTGGTAGACCTAATCCTGAAACGGACAGTTTGACTGTGTCTTTTACTTTCTTAAGACCTCAAAGTACAAAACATTCCTTCGATGATACTTCTGCTGGAGATCCAACAGATACTCCTGTTTTAGATGAGACAGTAGTTACTGAAAATTTTTATAATGACGGGTTACGTACTCACCGCCACGCCTTTGCTTTTAGTGATGGCTCTTTAACAGCTGGTGGTTCTGTGGAGGAGACTAGAATATCTCGAGATCAGCAGGACTACGTATTTGTATACACCGATTCAGAAGGACGGCCTATAGGTAGAAAATACTCTCAATTTTATGTGATGTACTATAATTTGTCTTGTTTGAATGTTGAGATATTTTATAAATGGTCGGCGGATTGTTCTACGTATGCGTTAATCCCGGATTTATTTACTAGGGTTGGTGATTCTGGGGGCACTATGTCTTCTCCCCCTGATGCTACTTTGGATCCGGAAGATACCCGTTTGGATTTGGGATTTAGAGTTAAGAATCTTTTAGGAGATAGGGATTGTACTTTCCAGCCTAATTGTGGAGACCACGAATTTATTCAATTCGGACCTCTTCGTAAAGAATTTGAAGTTATTGCTAAAATATCTGAGGATGACGGTAGTACTACTTTTAAGGCTTTTTTCCCTAGCGCAGGTCAGGGTGTGGAGGGTGAGATTATTTCTTCCCAGCGCCCTGGTTCTCAGTTTTTAAGACGTCACGGACCTATGTGGTTTCCCTACACTGTTTGTGAACGCCCTAGGTATCAATTTAATACAAATGGCCCTCTTTTTACAGACTCTACAGAGTTGATAAATATCACTACGGAAAACCCTGGAATTGTTTCAGACGGTAAGGTTATTTTAGAAGCCGGTGTTGCTTCTATTGCGGGCCAAGGCGGTAGTTTTGGGGGTTTGCCTGATGCAAGTTGTGAAGCTTACCATGGTCCGGATCAAAATAGTCCTCAAATTTTAGATATCCACCCCAGCTTAAGACCTTGCACCTCTGCCTACACTTACGGTAACCAAGTTTTGAAGGGTGGTAATAATAGGTTTTCTGGATATGCTAGAAAACGTGGCATTATAGATCAGACATTGTACGCAGGGGCTACTTGGAAAGTACCGCCTTTTGGTAACCAAGGACGAGCTAGGTTATTATTTGAACTTAGTACCGAGCGTGGAGATTTTATTGGCGGCTTTACAGGGCAGCAGATCGGACGTAGGTGGATGCCTATGTTTCCTACTCGTCCTAATTTAGGTGCGACTGTGGGTTCATTTAGTGAGGAGTTGGAATCGCAGGCTGTTAGAACTATATCCCAGACTACTCCAGTCGCGGCAATATCGGAAACAATACCTACGTCTTCTACAGGGGGTTTAAATACTTTGGGAGTTGTTAGACACACCCATAAGCAGTTACTAGTTAATAAAGCTGGGGCTTCGATAAACTTTCCTTTCTCCCCCTACTTTCCAATGTTTCTTCCTGATACGGATATCGGAAAGGATCCTGGCCCTGGACGTTCGGCCGTAGAGTCAAGTTCCCGATTGGGACCTATAAGTACTATGTGGGCTTGGAGAGAGCAAGAAAAGAATATTCAAAGAGGTGTAACCGGAGGAGAAATACTACAGGGTATTAGTTTGGCGGTTCCAGATTATTTTATTGATAACCGGAGGATGGAGGTACGTTTACGTCCAGAAGAGGCTACTTATGTTTTGCGTTGGTTTGCCCCTACTTATAATTTAGATGGAACAGTTAAGAACAATGCGTTTTTACAACTAAGCGATGGTCCTCGGAGAGAAATAATTATTGATTTTGCAACGCGTACATTTGGGATAGCTATTCAGGAAGATACGGTGTATGATTCAAGTAAGCAGTTGGGGGATGTTCCTTTCCCTTGTGTTGAGGATACTCCTACGGATAATCTTCAACAGAGTGCGTTATGTTCATGCATTACTGACATAACTGACTCAACCTTACAAGGGCCTCCGGTTAAGTTGCCTTCCAGATTTATTCATCTTGACGAGTTGGCTCCTGATAACTTTACATCTTTGTATTCGTCTTCGACTATGCAGACTCCTTTTGCGCTGGATATTCCCAGAAAAACTAATTTAGATCCTTGTTGCATGTGTAATTACTATATACCTGGAATTTTCTTTTCCTTGAATAGTGAATTTTTGCCGTCCGTTACTAATATAAATCCGGTTTTTGATTCCAGAGTTAATTTACTGTACACTTGGAGTAGGGTCCCTCATGGTGCTGCTACCGGGGTTGCTGTAGACGGCGTATGGAATAGTTTTGAGAACCGATCGGAGAACTTGATATCCGCGGATCAGGGTGATATATTTACCAATCGAATTCTAAGTAACCAAGGGCGGTTAGATCCAAGTAGTGACGGAGGTGCAATATTCCCATCTAAAAATTTGGCGGAAGGTCTAGCTGCTGATGATCAGGGTATTGGAGTTACGGGAGTTTTGCCTTCGGGACATCCTAAATTACACGGCGCGAGGTCCGTTGATGACGATGATAATTCTAGAGGCCAGGACGAGTCCATAGTTATGACTATGTTGTTTGATACTTATGTGAGAGTTACTAAGGTGGAAGTAACTTTTTATGCTGGCGTTGGTTTTCAGGCCCCTAAATATCAGTTGGGAGTAGTTCCTTTTGAAGAGAGGCTTCAACCGGGAGGTATTTTTTCTAATAATACCACATTAATAATAGGTACGACGACTGCGGAAGCTATAGATGGTGATATAGGAGACAGTGAGAATAGGTCAGCCGAAGATATAAAAGACGGCCGTGCTAAATTTGTATCAACCATTATTCCGTCATATGCATCTTCTCCTTTTTGGTTATCCTATGGAATGGAATGGAAATTAATATTCCCAGCCCGAGGTTTTTCCCAATCGATGGGGATTGCTTCTATTACTTTGACTGTAGATGGGGTCCTAGATGGCTTTGAAAATACAGAACTTATTGGGATTAGAGAGAGAAAGTATTACCGATCTACCGGCACGGTGCCGGGGGATTTGAATCCGGAAAGATTTTTATCTTCGTTAGACCAGGCTACTGTTTACTGGCGTACTTCAGAAATTGGTAGCTTTGAAGGGCATAATCGTCACCGGGCTTATGCTTGGGGAAGTCAATTTATAGATAACAATTTTGGTATAATTGAAAGTTCTGATATAGAGTTTTTGGAATTATTGCAATCGGAAGAGTACGATAATGCCCGACAGTTATTATCCTCACCCTATCAGTTTATTATGGCGGGTTTTACCCCTTTGGACGAGCAGGTGTGGTTAGATTTTCTTAACGAAGGGACGCCTAGTTGGACTTTAACTTTAATAAATTCTGTGAGCAATGTGGAAGGAGTACTAGTTCCCGGCCGCACTGAGAATCCTCAATTTTACGGTATTATTCCCAAACGTGTTAATTTTAATGCGCCCGGACATACGTGGGTTCATAGTTTTGAGGAATCTTATATCCCTTGTTGTTTAGGATGTGCAGATTCTCAGGTTATTAATTTTGATTTTCTTCATCTGCACGATAACTTATCCCTTGTTGAGACAGCTGCTTTTTGGTCTGAACTCCCTAGTGGCTTTACGAGATTAATTAGGTCCACCATTATGTTACCGGATCCCACTCTTCAAGGCGGAGAAGGTGGAGTAGGTAGCACTATTTTGTTGCCTGCATCTGCTTTTCAAGACCCTCAAGGTAACGCTATTTCTTTGGATGTGTTGGAAGCGGCAGGCTTTTCTAGAGACCCAACAACAGGTCAGTTATATGTAGACGGCGGCACACCTAATTCAGGAGTCGGCGGCCCAGCGGGGATAAGCAAGGACGCATGTTAGGAGATTATAATGCCTTATTTAGAATATTTGTTTTGTGAAGATTGTGGTACACAGGCGCATTTGGATCTGGACGCTCCGTCTACTTTAGAGGCTTACAGTAAAGACGGTAGGGAAAATCCTGCGCTTTTACAGCCAACTTTTATTTGGGATTATTTAATTTATTCTTGCGGTATTTGTGGTAAAAACTTTAAGTACACTTACAGGGACGTGGAGAGAAGAGTTAGGCATTATTTTTCTTCTTTGTCTTTGGAGTACAAGACCTACTTTGATAACGTTATTTCTAAATCTGAACAAAATCAAGATGAATACTTTGACTCACCGTTGGTTAAGATAGAGTTTGAAAAACCAGTAGAAAAAACTATTAATAGAATAAAGGATCTGTATACAGCTAAACCCTAATGACCTATAGCATACTAACTGAAGCTAGGATAAAAGGTTCGGTGGCGGACCTTCAGCCAGAAGAACGGGGCTACTCTGTGTATTGGACGGAGAACGGAGATCTCGAAGGCTGGGATACCACTTTAAATCTAGATGTGGTGGGAGTATGGAATAGTTTTTTGTTCGGAACGAAGCGAACAGCTAATACAGGATCGATTGGGCCGTCTAATCCGTTTGTCCCCATAGACGCTAGAGTAAATTCGAAGATTTTTTTTAGATTAAAGTACGATAAGCATCCTAAAAATAAAAGTGCTACCAGTTTAGGTAAGATTCAATTTACTACCGCTTCCGATCCTGTATTTAATGATGAAAAGTCTGTTAATTTTGAAGTTATTCCGGACGGTAGGTGGAAATTTTATGAAGTAAACATGGGAGAGGTTTCCTCCTGGGTTGGAGAAGTTAACAGCGTTAGATTTTTTCCTTGCATTAATGGGGCCGTTAACGATGAGTTCTTTTTAAACTTCTTTGAAATAGGATCTAATGATTTTACTTTTTCTTTTGAAAATCCTAAGGCTGGCGTTGCGGCCCAAATTGTAGGAGACCTATCCCTAGATACTGCCCTTACTATCACTCAAAATGTTAACGATAGGTTAGTAGTAAACATTGATGGGTACGGGGATGTTCAAATTACATTAACTCCTCAGGCAGCTCTCCCAAAAATAATAGCTAGGGATATATCTTTGCAATTAGGAAAGGTGGGTATAGGCGGTTATATTAGATCCGAAGCTTTTATTGAGGAAGATACAAATAAAATGATAATAGAGTCTGGAATTAGGGCCGTGGATTCCTCTGTTGTTGTGAAGGACGGCCCTCAGTCTGTGGGATTTACTTTAGGATTTTTAAGTAATGTGGGGACAGCAATAGGCACCTCTATTGCTGGGGCAGATCCAAATCAAGGATATGTTCCTCTGTCAGCGTACCGCCCAACGACTCTAGAAATTATTGCTCTATTTGATAATGATTCTATTTTGCCCGCATTTTCTCTAGATCCTCAGAGTTATGTTGTAGAGGGAGGAAGAAGAGATTTCGGTACTACGAATAGGAGACTAAGTGCGGTTGTGGTTGTAGAAGGCGGAGCTAATAGTTTTCAAGGCCAGAAGATCACTACGGAAGGAGTATTCGACGGAGGTGCTAAGACTTTAATTGATATTAACCACCCTTTTTCAGACGACGGTACTCTTGATAGGATTTTTATTAACGGGGTGGCTGATACTGGAGGCGCAACTAAGTGGAAAATATTTAGACCTAATTTAAATGGTACTATTACTTTAGTTATCGAAGGTGTAATTGGAAAGTCTCCTACATTCGGAACCAATGAGGTATTAACCGCTGACCCGGGCGTATATTCTACGGATTTGTCGGGTCTTAATATTAAGGTTAGGCGTGGAGATTTATTAGGTCTATTTAACGCAGATTTGCATGTAAGTTCATTTGGTGTGGCTAAGGTAGACGCCTTATACTATTCTATTTCCGGAGACGTAACGGGTACGGTGACCCCTCCGACTCCTTCAGGTGCAGGTGAGTCAGGTTTACCTATGTACGCCCGGAGCTTGGCTAAGAAGAATAAAGCTGTTGTAGACATTGATTTCAGGAAGCGTTTAAACTTGGACAAGGTGCAGATATTTGGTACGGAGGATATTAGAGATTTAGAATACAACATTGCTATAGCTTCATCAGCCTCATTTATCGTAGATTTAGAGGGTAGTCATACTGTTTGCTATAACGTCACGGTTGATAATAGGATTTGTTTTCCTAGAGTTACCGAAGCATTTAATAAAGATGCTTTGAATGATGATGTGGTGTTTGCTGAAAACGGAGTTGCGGGATTTGGGTCTCCAGGGCAAGGGGGTTCTGGCGGTGCTGATGCTGACGGAGCTACTTATTTTTATGTAAACGGTGACGGTGAGTTTATGGGGAGTCAAGAATTTGTAGGACAAAATGCCCAGCCTTATGATTTTAATAGAGATCCTTTAGGAATAGATTGTTTTTTTAGCGCGTCCACTCCGCGTACTGATAAGCCTATTGGTAAAGTTGTTATTTATTTTAAGGATAAGAAAAACCAACGGACGTGGCAGATAGAGACTGCCCAAGAACGAGGCTCCACAGGTTCGAAGGCGGGGTTCTCTCTTATCCCTGAGTCTTCTATCTCCCGAGTTGTTATTGATAATAAACGTATAGAGATTCCTAAGGGTTTTATTACAACTAAGAGTAGCTCTGACGCGGGAAATATTCTTTTAAGAAACCCTGTTATTTTGGATGTAGTAGCGGCGGATGGGACAGTTAACCCCCAACAAGGAGTGGATTTTACACGTAGCGTGGCAGAATTAGGTGGAGTTAATTTTAGAGAGCAGGCTACATTTTTGAACTTCCAATGGAATAGATTTGAATGGAATTTTGATGCTATTAGAACTACTGCATTTAGATGGTACAACTCTTTTCATTGGAGTACAAAGATATCAGAGTTTCAAGTTTTCGCGGTATCGACATCGTTTGAATCTTTAGGCGATAATACTCAGGTTTTATTATCCTCTAACGGAGAGAATTTTATTACCGCAGATTTGCTGAGATCCGACGCTAATGATGCCGAATATAAATTAGGGGCTTCTCCTCAATTTATGAGGTTGATATTTAGGCCTACTCTTCAGTTAAATTTAAACGACGTTCGTTTTGAATTCGAAGACGATCAAATCTGTTTGGGTGAAGAAGGCAGATTACAAGGCGCTTTAACTATAGAAGACGCTAGAATAGGAACTACTGGGATTGCTACTACTTTAGAAGTTACTAACAGTACTAATAAGACGGCTGATTTGGTGTTAGATATTGCCCCAGACATTTCCAGTTCTAAACAATTGCTATATTTTAATAAACTTAATAAAGAAGAAGACATTCTTCTTCCACAAGTGGGTCCTCCGGGGAGATTAGATTTAGTTCCTGATAAAATACTTGAGGAGCAGGAAAATATAGCTATTAATGCACGCTGCTGGGGCTTACTTAGTTTAGTTAGCGGCACGGCGAATAACTTTATTACGGACAACCAATTGATTAATCCGGGTTTTGAAAGCGGTGATCTTACAGGTTGGGATTTAGTCGTAGTTCGATCAGGTATTGCTGAGACTGTGGCTGGAAGCACCTTCCAAGTTCCAAGAGTAATGAATATAGATTCGGGAATAGATGAGGACACGGCTCAAGATATTTTTCAGTCTGGGGATTTTGTATTTGGGTTTAGTATGGATAAGGATATTCGAAGCCAAGATGAGAATTTTACACAGATAGAGTTTGAATTGTCTCAAACTATAGATGTTTCTGAGTTTGCAGAACAAATAGATACTGGTCAAACCTTCTGTAATTTAAGTTTTAAATATATTAGATTTTATGGAGGAACTGACCCCACTGTGTCTATTTTAGGAGCCCCTACGTCAGCAGGAGCGCGGGCCGCCGCAGATACTTTGGTGAGCCCTTCTTACGGTACTAATACCCTGAGAGCGGGATTTAGTTTACAAGATTCTAGTAATATTATAACGCAGTCTTCAGAAACATTAGATTCTTTTACGGCTCGTTTAAAATCAGACACTAGGTTTGTACGTATAGTACTAGAGATAAATGCTACTAATCGTAAAATAAATATACCTAACGATTTAGAAAGACAGAAATTTATTTCAGATGATTACGAACTTACATTAGAACTCCCTAACCCTACTTCAGCCAAATGGTATAAGAGTTGGAGAACTGGAGTTATACCCACTACTTCAGGGGATCAATTTGAAGGGTGGACGGACTCTTCTTTTAACGAGGTAACAGAGTTTGTGGCTGTTACTGGGTCTACTCATTGGTACCAGCCCTATGAATTCGATAATGCTACCGGCCTCCCCTCTGTAACTCAATTCATAGGTTTTAGTACCGCTTTTTCTAATGATCGCTTTAAAGGGTGCCAATCGTTTAGAAGAATGACGATGACGGACCCTGGGGAATTGGCTGCCCAATGGTCCGGGGAGAAGGAAATAGTTGGATTTCGTATTATGATGCATTCCGAAATCCAAGCTCTTGCTAATGTTGATTTAGCTTCTTCTTGGCCGCATACAATAATTGCTGATGTTTTGTCAACTAAGGATGAGTTGGGGGGAATAGACCCTGATATAAATAATAACGATCATTTTAAAACAGTTAAAATATTTACAAAGATAGATCCTTTGTCCGAACCGACTACTGTTAATGGAAGCCTTAGTGACACCGACGGACCTTGGTCTAAGATTACTACCTGGCTTTTTGATGGAGCCCCGGTGCGTACTGAAGGCTTAAGAGTCCGTTTCACTGTGTGTTGTGATAAATTTGAAAGAGATGAATACCCACCTAACGGATCCCCTGATTTTGGTAATGTCGATTTTGCTTTGGCTACAGGTTGCCCCTCTGACAACTCTTTTAGTTTTTTTGCGTGGAACTCTGACCTAGGGATAGGTGCAGGCTTCTTTACTCCCTTGGAATCTGTAGGTAACTCAGATCTCCCTATAGATAATGTTATAGAGCATAATATAGGTTCTGGAAATCATCCCAGTGGAAATATGTATATAGCCGTAGATTTAGGTAGGCGTCACAATATAAGTATTGAGGAAGATTTATTTGAGTTGATAGCTTCGACCCCTTCCCAAAATGAATTTAATGTAGGTTCGGCTTTATTCAGTAAGGATGACACAAGTGACCCTAACCAAGTGGTGTGGGCCGGTAATTCCGCGGATGCTCGTTGGATACGTTTCATAAGCACCGGGGTCTCAGAATTTGAAAAATTAGATAGCTTAGTGAATAGTGATGCTTCCTCTAGTGAATTGTATGTGGAAAGTATCCCCCAATCTACGGTATCGCAGGCTAGAGTATACCCAGACCTGCTAACCACTTTAGGTCCAGGACCTACAAGTGGTTACAATAGTAGTTGGAAAGATTTGGGAATTACTGTGGCGGATAATAAGACCGTTACAAATATATTCTATTCGGATCATCCTATCATTGCTATAGATTTGGGTAGACGGTATATTATAAATAATGATTCCACGATATTTCGTAAGAGGCATGATTTAGTGGGTTTGACTGTTGCTGGAGGTACGGGAGATTTAAATTATTGGATTCCAGATACAGAAGATAATTGGACTTACGGAGATTCGTGGTCGGACAGACCAGAGGTGGTGGTATATAGAAATTTTGGGGACGGAGTTCCCGATACGAGAGTTCGTTGGGTAGCGGTTAAGGGAGCTTTTCCTCTTTTAATTAGCGCAGCTACCCAAATTCCTAAATCCTATAACTTTAAAACCTCGGGGCAAGTGTTATTTTATATGACTATCAGCCCTCGTACGCCTCAAATATTTACTGAGAATGCTCAGTGGTTTAGTACCGAGAAAACATCGTTAGTGGATGTTTCTACTTTTAAATTTGCATTGGGTGCTCCTATTTCAGTAGCTAATGGGGTGGATTTTGGATCAGCCGCGGGTAGCAGAGGAGATAGTATCCCCACAGGTGCCAATAATATAGGAGATCCGTTTCTTGCTTTTGATGGTAAGTTTGATGAGCTGGGTGCGGTGTTGGACGTTTGGGGAGTAGAGACTAGGGATATTATTACGGGCTTAGATAACGTTGATGACGCTTTTCCTCATTCAATTTGGCGTATTTTTAGAGACACCCAAACTGAAGTTGTATCTACTAAGGTGATTAAAGCAATTAAAATTAGAGGTTATAATGAGCAGTTTTATCCTACTACTTTTTCATTCCAATTCCTAGAAGAAGATTCTTCGGGTAACATTAAAGATCCTAATTTAAACAGCAGCTGGACTGATATCGAGGGGGCTACTTTTTCAAGTATAAATACTTTCCAAGATGGTTTTGGTTTCACTCACATATTTGTGGATGCAGTGGAGACTAAAGGAATGCGTGTTAGAATTACCGCTAGCGTATATCCAGATGATAGTGTGGAGTCCGATATAGACACTATTGACGGTACTGGAAATATTAATTCTACTTTTCCTCAAACCAGTAGTCCTCAAACTAGAGTAGTTGAAGTTATTATGTATGAGGAGCAAACGGAGGCTGCATCGGCCCCTGGCACGATAGAGACTAACCACATGGCATCTGCTTCAGTTAGTTCTAATACGTTTACCCCGGATCATGGTACGGACAAATTGAAAGATGGCGATATTTCCTCCTTTTGGCAGTCTACGGGATTCTCGGACACTATTACAATTACGTTACCGGGAGAGCGTCCGATAACTCATTTAGAGTGGGAATTGGATTCAGCTTTGGGGGCTTCCACCGCCGGAGGGAGCACTGGGGCCCCTCTTGATTTTTCTCTCACCGGAACAGTGAATGGGGTGGAACAAGTTTTAGTTGCTGGCTCTGATGTTGTGTCTGCTACATTTAGCGGAACCTTAGCTGGCGCTCCGGTCACGGCAAAAGATTTTAAGTTTAACATAACTGACGTGCAAGGGCGTGGAGAGGATGCCAATTCTATCCTGATAAGTGAATTGAGATTGATCGAGGTGTCTGAAAGAACTGAGCCTCTTGTGGTAATTAGTGACGTTCCACTACGTCGTCCCGGTGGTACTAATAGGAGAGTTACTAAAATTACGTACGCGTCGGATTCAGATGAAATAACTAGGGTATCTGGCGACGGGTGGGATGGTAATAACGATGCCTTGTGGTCCCAGCGGGATTTCTTTTCTTTGTGGGTTCATGTGAATGATATAACTTTATTGGATACTACTTTTGGTAACATTAAGTTAGGAAATGATCCCCAAACATATTATCGTTGGGACATTTCTGGTATGAATTTGGTGAGTGGTTGGAATGAGCTGAACCTGCAGTTTAGGACCGCGGATGATACTTCGCCTATTGTTTTTCAGCCAGGATTTCAATTCAACTCGGATGTTGGGGACAGTCAAGTGGATTTTATAACCCCAGATATTGAGGTGACCACAAGTGTTGATGGGTCTTTTTCTAATAGGGTTTTGCAGGCTCCGGGAGTTAGGTTTTTTGAATTAGAATTTAGAGGATCTCGTGGAGCTGCCTCTCTGGAGATTCTTTTGGATGATTTTCGTTTTATCCGTAATAAATTTGAAGATAAATGCAAGTTTAATTCAGGGCTGTATTTAAATAATAGTGAATTGTTTACTGTGTTTTTGGAAGGGTTGGATATCGCTACAGGTACTGTCGAGTTTTATATCCAGCCGGATTGGGATCAGGGAGGACGTCTCGCGGCCGACCGTCCTATTATACCAGCTATTTTTAGAATTATGCGCCCCGATGGGAAATTTTTGAGCCTTTTTTATAGACCCAATCAAGGATTTATTCCTATGATCTATGACGGAACTCAGCTTTTTCAATTTGTAACTAACATAAATCTTTATAAATTTGAACGTTTCGAAACATTTCATGTGGCGTTGGTGTGGAATGCCGATGGAGGTGTAAGTGGTCCTCAAGGAGAAAATGCCTCATTAGCACTTTACATTAACGGAGAGGCCGTGTTTGGAACGAGTGAGACTTGGAACTCTATTCGAGAAGGCGGCGCTTCGGTTATATTTGGTGGGGAGGTGGGTCAAAGATTTGCAGCCACCCCTGATAATTCTACGGCTCTTTTATTTACCGCAGTGCCTACGCAACCTGCTAGAAATACCGCATCTGTTTGGGGCCTTTTAGAAAATATTAAAATGTACAATTACGCTAAGTCTGATTTTAGTGATATTAATTCCGCTGATTTAGAAAGAACACAACTTATAACCCCTGCTGAATTAATTGAAATATCTACAGATGGGATTACTTTTTCTAAGGTGGGTGTCCCCTTAACCGTAGAGAACGTGGCTCCAGGAGAATCTGCAACAATTTACGTAAGAACAATTATTCCGAAAGGGTTAACGTCCGATGTATCAAGAGATGCCTCCCTTTTGGTTAGATGGAAAGTACCTTTAGAGGACTGTGACTAATGGTTGAACGTAATCTTATACAAGAAGGCTTTGTATTTAATACCTTAACTTCTAGCGGTGTTGTTTCCGGCACACAAACTGTTTCTATACCGCAGATTAATGAGTTAGTGGATGATGATTTCTCCACTACTGCTTTAACTATCAGCGGAACATTTTTTACAGTGTTGGATGCGGACCTCGGCGCTCGCTGGAAATTAACTCAGCTAGAGTTGCACACAGATGATTCTAGCGCAGCTAATTTTGACATGTTGGTTAGTGAAAACGGATTAGATTTTGTTCCTATAACTATGACAGGTTCTGCAGGTTTGTGGGTTGGCTCTATGTCTGGGCTTACAGTTTCTGGAGCCCCTAGGTATATTAGATATGAACACCGCGCCCCTAGTGCAGATGTAGATATACAAGAGTGGCGCGCAACTAATGATGAAAGTTTAGTAGATTTTGGTGCTGACGGTAATCAAACTGAGGCTGAAATACCAGACGCTACTATAGGTAGTCCTTCTCCCCCACTTACTTTAACTTTATTTAATAAGTTCTCTACAACCGCTCAAGGATTTGTGGTTATTGAAGATACTGGCAATAAGGGAGATGATAATATAGAAATAAGTTTAAATTCCAATGGGCCTTGGGTTGGTAGAAAACTTCAAAATACTAAGCAGCCGGACAGTACCCCTTGGATTGAGTTGGATTCGTTTGGAGATTTGCCGATAACCCAGACTTTTGCCGGTGCTGAGGTAACAACAGGAGGCAGCAGCGGAGTAGCTAGCGTTGCAGAGGACTAGCACCGGTGCTGGTGTGGCGCGACGCGAGCTCGTTTCTATAGCGTTTCTTGTGCTGAAGGCGCCGGATGTGGACGAGCAGGATACGGCCTT
>SDBT01004566.1_pt1 | contig 23466 bp, 34 predicted proteins | sample 2277101 | NCBI WGS metagenome assembly SDBT01 (sample SAMN10404973, study PRJNA504765) | marine sediment metagenome | isolation source: marine sediment core GS10_PC15, 103 cmbsf | place: Arctic Ocean: Southern Knipovich Ridge | collected 2010 | reverse complement strand
AAGTACGGGGCGGCTGGCCGCCGCATAGGCAAGGGCGACGAAAATAAAAGCGATGGTCGACCATTAAATAATCGTTGCGATGCCTAATGACGATCAGCTAAAATAATAAGTATGATGCAGATGAACGTACACCTGCATCCCTACAACCCAAGACAGTCAGGAGATACCTAATGGCAGGAAAGAAGAAGGCCGCGAAAGAGGCAGAAGTAGCCACGAAAGCATCGGCGACATCGGGCCGGGGGCGCGCAGTCGTTCTCAAGGACGGTACCCTCCGTGTCGACTACATCCGCAAACGCTACTACGACGAGGGCGCCGAACGTTCGGCGATCCGCAAGGAGCTCTGCGAGATGACAGGGCAAGACATCCCATATCAGATCGTGTTCGCCGGCACCAAGGTGGGCCGCGAGGACTACAAAGCGGCACAGAAAGAGGCGAAGTCCGCGAAGTAGCCGTCTCCCTCTACGACCCCGTGGACTAAGACGAAGAAGGGTGCACCCCCCTGCACCCTTCTTCTATCGCCCAGGTCCGGATATCGCACACGATCCCACAGTACGAGTGCGGCGTACGCATTAGCGAGGACGGGAATATGAAATATGCAGTCAGGAAGGTAGTATCGGCCAAGAAGGATGTCACACTCGGCTACGGAGTCTTTCCGGACTATCAGGTCGTGAACACCGCTGAGACAGGGTCAATCAACATCGCTGCCTGTTCCGCTCTTGATGACGAACGTCCCCTACACGAGCAGCACAAGAGCTACAGGCTGAAAGGTCTGTACGACACAATTACCGAAGCGGGGACCCACGCGAGGCGCCACGGCACGGTAAAGGTACAAAGAGAATGACGACAACGCCAAACGACGGCTACCCCCCAACATGGTCAGACGTGCTCGAACACCTAAAGCACAGCCCGCCTAAGCACGTGCTTGCGTTCGACCCTGGGGAGACTACGGGCTTCGCGAGGTTCGAAGACGGCTACCTAACGTGGAGCGAACAACTTAACACACCAACAGTTATGTCCTCCGCTACGATGCTGAACAGACTGATCACTGCAGGCCCGTACGGACAGGACGGAAGGTACATACTGCCGGAGGTCGTGGTCGAGAACTACCAGGTATTCAAGTGGCGTGCGAAACAACACGTGGGTGATACTTTACACACGCCGAGGATGATCGGCTGCATTGAGACCATTTGTGCCTTGAAGAACATAAGCCTTACTAAACAAACGCCCCAAAACGCGAAGACGTTCGTGACTGACGACAAGATGAAGGCCTGGAACATGTACGTACCAGGACAACCCCACGCACGCGATGCCATCCGGCACGGCATCTTCTACGTGCTATTCCACAAACAACTCAATTCCAACCCCAACTAAGGAGACCTATCATGCCTAAGGGTGTTTACAAGCGTAAGAACTCGAAAAAGCCTAAGAAGGCCAAGATGGTCAAGAAGATCAAGAAGATCAAGAACGTCGCCAAGCCCAAGATGACCACCAAGGTCATCGAGGCGCTCGCCGGACGCATCACGGCCGTTGATCGTGCTGGCCGGCCCCTCAAGGACGCACGAACGAGAAAGGAGAGGCTCGCTGCGGGGAGGAAAGCGAACGAGAAGATATTAGCGGAGAGGCTAGCACGTAAGAGGGCAGAGGCCCACAGCAAGGTCGCCTCGGACGCCCGAGTCAACCCAAGCCATTATGCTGACGTCGGGAACTCAGGGCAGGAAGTGATTGACGTCCTAGAGGACTTCAACCTAACCGACAACGCGTACCGATTCGTGGCGATTCAGTACATGTTCCGAGCTGGACGCAAGATCGACGGCGATACCATCGTCGACCTCCAGAAGGCGAAGTGGTATATCGAACGCGAGATCGCGTTCATCGCAACAAGAAAGGGCGGACGATGAGAACTGTCACAAACATACTGCTGATAAGCGCCGCATTTGCCTTGGCGGCTTGTGAGGACGACGCTACTATCGCCTCGCGCAATCTGTCGAAGGCGGCAGATATGTTCGAGATCGAACGCCGCATCGTGTTTCTCAACGGCATCACCGACAGGTACATCCTGATGGTCGAGGGACGTTGCTCCATTTCGGGGGGTCGTACCACGCAGCTCGCGGTTACCTGCAAGACCGGGCCCGACGCGTTCAAGAAGCACTTCCTCGGGCTGAGCGACAACGTGACGTTTTTCGCTGAGCAACTTGAGGCCAAGGACGTGAGCGTATACCACTATCGGGTCATTTTCAAGCCACAGACCATCGTACCCGATATTGACTTCCGTGGCGATGCAGGTGCGTTGGGCAAGGCCCTCGTACCGGACAGTAGTGATTAACCCATGAGTAACCACTAATGCCACCAAAGGCTGTTAAGAAGCGGAAGAGGGGGCGCCAGTATAAGGATCCCATCGTCGGACAGAAGTTCGGCAAGCTCCTTATTATGAAGCGCCTCCCCGACCGCAAAACAGGTGCACGGAACGTACGTGCGGTTGTACTATGCCAGTGTGACTGTGGAACGCGCATTGATATACCGCGGTACTACATCATGCGCAAGGGGAACCCTCGAACGCATTGCGGGTGCGAGACAGGAAGCTCGATCCAGAAGAAGTTCGCCCCCGAGTTCGGGATCTGGAAGATGATGCAGGTAAGATGCTACGACGAGACCCACGTAAGCTATAAGGAATATGGCGGACGTGGGATTCGTGTGTACTTCCTCTGGCTGCAAGCCTTCGAGACCTTCCTTCAGGATATGGGTCCCCGGCCAACACCGTTCCACTCAATCGACCGTAAAGACCCGAACGGGAACTATGAGCCCACGAACTGTCGTTGGGCAACCGCGACCGAGCAAGCAGCAAACAAGAGGAAGAGCAAATGAAGACGATCGAAATTAGCGACGCTGTTGCCGATGCAATAGAGAACACGAAGCAAGAGGCAGTCATCAGTACTCTCATAAGCCTATGTCAGGAATTCATAGACGTAACCAGCGTTGGTGCTCCTCAGGGGCAGAGAGACTACATTCACCGTCTGACTGGCGAGAAGCTGACGATTCGAGCTACCTGGACCTAAGGACAGTGACATGGAACTCTATCATTGGCAAGGACTTGCAATAGCCTACAGTGGAGTAGTACTATTGCAATTCATATTGGGCGCATGGAAGAACTACACATGGCTCGAGAACTTCATGCTGGGCATAGTGGCATGGTTCGCTATAGGGGCACTCGCCATAGGCTTCGCAGAACTGGTCGTTTTGGCAACACAGTGGTTGGAGGGAGTCTGATGGCTAGAATTACCAAGGCTGACCTCGAAGCCGACATCGCAATGCTGCGCCGGAGCAACGAGCAGCTCCAAACGGATAACTCGATACTGCGTACCGAAATAAACACATACCACGAGGCGTACGGCGTGATGGTAAAGCACGTGAGTACCATGACAGTTGGCAATGAAAGGCTCGCTGATGCACTAAGTCACGCAATCGGCTTCGTCACCGACAGGAGCCGGCTCGTCGGAGGACGTAAGCCATGAGACCGATGTTAGCATCGACACCAACGCCAGAGCACCTTGAGCAACACCTCTCAGAGGCTGTCTACCTACTTGCGTCGGCTAAGCTTGATGGGATACGTGCCCTAACGACTGAAGAGGGTCTGGTATCCCGATCGCTCAAACCCATCCGAAACACGTTCATCCAAGGAGCACTAGCTGATCTTCCTTCTGGATTGGACGGTGAACTCATAGTAGGATCGCCAACTGCCAAAGACGTCTTCAACAGGACCACCTCAGGTGTGATGTCTAAGGACGGATCACCCGCGTTCATATACTACGTATTCGACTTCTGGAACACCGACGATACCTACGCTGTTAGGCTCACGAACCTCCAGTACCTTATGCACTCCTACTTGCACGTACTACCGCAGAGTAACATAGTGTCTATAGGACAACTCGGTATCCTCGAGGAGAGCTTCCACAACCAGGGGTACGAGGGTATGATCGTTAGGAGACCGGACGCTCCGTATAAGTTCAACCGTGCGACCAATCGTGAGGGATACCTCATGAAGGTCAAGCGGTTCGTTGACAGCGAGGCTACCATCATAAAGGTCAACCAGAAGTACCACAACGCGAACGAGGCCGAGATCAACGAACTTGGACTCACGAGTAGGAGCTCCTCGAAAGAGAACAAGGTACCGTTAGAGCAGGTAGGCTCGTTCGAAGTACGCGATCTGGAGGAAGGCTGGGTATTCGAAGTACATGGGTTCTCGCATTCGGACGCAGCCATCTGGTGGAAAGCTCGTGACAGTCTCCTAGGTAGGATCATCACGTACAAATACCTAGCTATCGGCATGAAAGACGTCCCAAGACACCCAATCTTCAAAGGGTTTCGCGACCCCGACGACATGGAGATGAGTAGAAAGCCATGACAGACGAAACTACCCCCGCAGACCCAGGCGCGATTGACCTGGATGAAATCAGAGGATGTTGCAGCGATATTCCTAAGTTAAAAGCCGCCGTCGAGGCGCTGCGGGCGCGCGTGGATGCACTGCTGCGTAGTCTATCTATGGTGTATGGAGAAAAACAAGCCATAGAGACGCGCGTGGACATTTTGTGGGAGACCGCCGAGCAACAAGCCGAGATGCGAAAAGCCTCAGAGGCGCGCGTGAAAGAACTAGAGGCTCTGCTAGAACGTTGTGGGCCGAGAGGGGACATGGGATGAGCGAGCTCTGGCCGTTTCAGGTGAAGGGCATTGAGTTCCTACAGACGCACAAGCGTGTGATACTCGCCGACCAGATGGGCGTCGGCAAGACACGCCAAGTGATTGAAGTTATCAAGAAGGGAGTCCACATCCACCATTCGGTACTAGTCGTGTGTGCCAGAAAGAACGCAATGTACGTTTGGGGGAAGGAGCTCAAGAAGTGGGCGCCCGATTTAGCAGCGGTGTTAGCCAGTACAGAGGGCAAGAGCCCGCCCCAACGACAGGCGATCTGGGAGCGTATGGGCTTCGTTATCGCGACCATACAGTCGATGCTACGCGACAGAGAAGTAATGCCCAGAGAATGGGACATAATCATATTAGATGAGCCCCATACATGGCTACGCAACCGTAAGACAGCGTCGTTCAAGTTCATGAGGACATTCCGTTCCGAGTACCTAATCATCATGACAGGCACGCCCGCGTCCAAGGGGGCACAGGATCTCTGGCCAATGCTGCATTTGTTAAACCGGAAAGTATTCTCCAGCTACTGGAGGTTTGTCAATACCTTCTGCTACGTAGACGACACCCAATGGGGAAAGGACGTCTATGGGACGCGCAACAAAGAGGCTCTCAAGGATCTGCTAGCCCGATACATGATCCGCCGCCTGAAGGCTGAAGTATTCCCAGAGATGCCGCCAAAGCTCGTCGATACTATACCCATAACCATGAGTACGTCGCAGCACAGCTTTCATGACCAGTTACGTGACGAGCTCCTAGCGATGCTAGGTGACCAGCTTGTCATGACGCCAAATACTTTGACGTGTGTACTACGGCTACGTCAGGTTCTAGTCTGTCCTAAGCTCCTAAACCCCGATACGGACTACGGAGCGGGCATTGAATACCTACAACAGGTAACCTCCGAGATGGATCCCGACGACCGTCACTTCGTGGTATTCACACCCTTCAAGGCTGCCCTAACATTCATAGGCGAGGCTCTCGCCGATGTAGGGGGTAAAGTTGGGTACTTATATGGTGGGATGAGCACTGACGACCTAGACCGGTCGATCAGAACGTTCGAAGAGGAACGTGGCATTATGATATGTGTCATTAAGTACGCCGAGTCATTCAGCCTGGCCTCGTGTAGTCTTGCCTACTTCCTTGGGGCTGAGTGGGACTACACTGAAGACGAACAGGCCGAAGATCGTACACATAGAGCCGAGACCAAGGAGACCGTCAACATCCACTACCTCCAGTACCTCAATTCGGCGGAGGAGCGGGTGATGGAGGTACTATCAACAGGACACTCTAATGTTAGTCAGTTCCTATCAAACCCTCGGAGTCTACAGAAACTCCTACTAGGAGACAAGCCATGACTTGGTTCTTCTCTGCGCGCTGCGTTGAACTCTGGAGAATAGGAGATCCGCTAAGCTGTATGACTCCAGCGGACATGTTCGTAGCCACCGGCCTGGTGATAGTAGGAGCGCTACTACTCACTAAGATCATGTGGAAGTAGGACCAACACGATGATAGAGAGATTACAGGACGTGCTTTTCTGCCCAACAGTTCCACACACGGGGACGACCTTCCTTATTGAGTTCCTACGTAGCGATCCGGCGATCGTAGACTTCAAGAGCCTACGGGGGTTCGAGAGGATGCACGGAGAAGTGGAGCCTGGGTTGAATCTCGTCCACACGCACTTCGAGGAAGAGTTCCTTGATCTCATTACCGTACTTGCCTCGCGCTGGCCGATCATCGTCTCGTTAAGGGACCCACTACTGTCAGTGTTGTCCGCCTACAACCGGAACGTGCGGGACCATACGTACCTAGTAGAGCAATTCGTTAGGCTTGTAGAGATGATAGACAAAGGGTTGACGCGCTACACGCCAATTTACGTGCCGGTTGACCTCATGGAAAAACTGCCGCTTAGGAGAAGGGTACAGCAGTTCGTAGACACCCTAGCCCCGTTAGATTACTTGAACCAGGAACACTGTCTAGCGTGGGCACGTCGGTGGCCCCGTATAGAATCCCAAGGGCCGTACTCGTCCAAGTCTTACTACAACAACCGCCAAAGAAAGAGGATCAGCCGACTCATTCCAAAAGAATGGGACGCCCTAGTTGCCGCAAGACCCGTCCTGCAACCGTTCCTCGAGGCGCAGGGCTACAAAGACCTCTTGTGGTGGAGCGATCGCTAGAACCTGCGCGAGGTTTCAAAATTATTTTGTGGTCGGACACATAGATTCCTATTGATTTGCCTCGAGACCATCTTTATAATAATTGATAATGTTGCTTCTAGGGTACAACCCCCTTGGCAGGGACCCGCAAACGTGAACCAAGTTGCCCCCGACGAGATCCGTACAGCTGTCATACGTACCAGTGACCGATCCACGCGCCGGCGTTGCAAGCGTTTATGGGGGTGGTCTTCACACCTCGGCAGGGGTCTAGAGTCCACAATACCAGCATTACCCCTTTGGATTGGTACCGGATTCCATTACGGCTTAGAAGATTATCACGGCTACCAACATTACGGTACCGGCGCAGAGGCATTCGCTGCATTCGTCGACGCGTGCCGTAGAACCCCAGAGATTAAACTCCCGGACGATTGGGAGGAAGGCTTAGAGCTCGCAGCCGCGATGCTCGACTACTACACCCAATGGGAAATAAGTCGACCCAAGTACGAGACCTTATGGATTGATGGAATCCCACAGGTCGAGATCGACTTCGAGATCGAGCTCCCGTTCGACGCTACCAAGTTTGGGTACGACAGAGTACTATACCGAGGGACCTTCGACAGGATAGCGACGGACGAGTATGGTGGGCTATGGGTTATCGAGTATAAGACGGCTAAAGCATTCGAGACACGCCACTTCATGACCGACCAGCAAGTATCGTCGTATGTATGGGCAGGGACCGTCGTATACGATAAGCCCGTAATGGGCGTCGTATACCAACAACATAAGAAGGTTATCCCACTAGGACCCAGAGTCCTTCGTGCAGGCCAGATCTCGACTGCAAGCAATATGATCTCATCCTATAGACTATACAAGACCGCCCTCGAAAAACTCTACACCTCCGTAGAGAAGGCCCCCGGCAAAAACCAACGGTTCCTTGGTGACCTAGCCGCTCAAGAGACAGAGCATCGGGACGCCTATATCATGCGTGACCTAGTTACTAGGAACGAATATCAGATAGCCGCAGAAGGTACGAAGATCCTGCTCGAGTGCGAAGAGATGCTAAACCCAGATCTACCTCTATATCCCAGTCCCACGAGGGACTGTCATTTTTGTTCGTTTATGGATCCGTGCATTTCATTAGATGATGGAAGTGACTGGGAAGCAGAATTAGACGCAATGTCACAAAGCAGAGCACAGGAGTACAATACATGGCGACCCCATCTACAACTACCAAGCCCACCGTGATCGGCAAGGCAGCCAAGCCAGGTGACACGACCACGGCTAAGGGGGCGGTAACGACCAAGGAGGCAGCACGTCCCAAGGTCACGCCACTACGACCGCCTGCCTTTAAGATCGAGACCTCGCATAAGAAGTCCCGATACTTAAAGGGTCTATTCTACGGTGATCACGGGGTCGGCAAGACTCGACTTGTCGCTACGAGTTCGGGTGTACCTGAGATGCGCGACGTCTTCATGATCGACGCAGAGGCCGGCGACATGACCCTCGAAGACATGGGCGAAAAAGACAAGTTCAGGTTCGGGGACATCGACATCACGCGGATTACAACCTTCGCGCAGGTGGCGTCAGTACAGGAGTTCCTCAAAACGCACTGCCGCCTACGCGAGGAAGATAATACCGAAGGACTAAGAGCCCTCGAGGCAAGGTTTAAGAGCGTAGAGCCGTCGGACATCGACGAACCTAGACGCTACCGTACAGTAATTTTGGACTCTCTAGGTGAGATTGAGTCCCTCCTCATATATCAACTGCTGGGGGTTACCGTCAACACTGCACTCGACGAGGAGATCCAAGCTGAGGAGTGGGCCGAGTACAAGAAGAACAACAACATGATGAAGCGCATGATACGAGAGTTCAGGAATTTGCCTGTACATCTACTCGTGACTTGCCCCGAGAAATATGCACAGGACGAGAACAAAAAGATGCAATGGACCCCGGCCCTAATAGGTCAGCTTTCTAGACAAGCTCGAGGTCCCTTCGATATCGTTGGCTACCTCCAAACGGGCGTAGCGGAGTCTGAGGAGGCCCCGCTCCCAAGGCGACTGTATGTACAACCCATAAAAGGGAAGAAGTTCGTCGCCAAGTGCAGGTTCTCATCATACTCCGGGGCATACTTCGACGACCCCACGATGGGGGCCATCATGGAGACAGTCGGTCTGTCTTCACCTACTACCCAACCCAAACCTAAGAAAGGTCCTAAGTAATGGCAGGAAAGAAGAAGACAGACGAAGCCTTCGCCGATGCCGAAGGTGTTGACGCTGAGGAAGGCGAAGAGGGAGGTTCAGTAGTAGTCGACCTCTCCGGCGTTGATGAAGACGCCGGTTTTGAGGTGCGACCACGAGGGAATTACCCAGTCGAGATCATCGAGGCCGAGTTCAGCTTCAGCCAAGCCTCTGGCAAACCGATGTGGACGTTGGTGCTCGAGGTCGAAGAAGGTCATGAGCACGCAGGGGCACGCTTCTGGCATCACGTGTCATTCTCCGAGAAGGCGTTGCCTCGTACGAAGAAGACCCTCTCCGTGATCGCCCCCGAACTCCTCGAGGCCCCGTTCGAGCCGGAGGAGATTGCCGACGAGGGAATCCTGTTGGGACGCCGGTGTACTGCAAAGGTTAACATCCGGCGCTACGAAGGTGAGAACCGCAACAACGTACGGGAACTCACCGCACCGAGTGAGGAAGCCTTTGCCGGGTAACACGACATCTGGTATCGAACACCTCCGGCAGCGGGGTTGGGTATCTCTGAATCAGTTTGCTAAGCTGATTGGGGTATCCTACCCTACTGCTCTCAAGATGCGTGAAAAAGGGCAGGTAGTTGCTATTCACGTAGGGAGCACTTGGCGTATCTACACTTCCGAGGTCAGAAGGTTCATGACCGAAGGTAACGCAGATGAACCGACTGACCTCACTCAGCTCGCCAAGGAGTTGGGGCGTGAGATGCCGCGGATGTCGGTGGAGGGAGAGGGCAACCCCGCCCTCTCCCCCTTCTCTAACCCCCATATCGAACCAACCCCAGAAGAGGAGGCCTAACACGTGGCTATTGATCAAGAGATCGAAGAGGAGGCCTTCAAGTGGCGCGAGGCCGAGCGCAAGGCTGCTATGGCAGGCGAGACAACAGAGGAACACCTTGCACGTCATTTAGGCCAACCAACAAGCCCGTCCCCTGATAAGCACCCCGATCTCGAGGACAAAGCTTGTAAGGTCGACCCCGAGGAGGATAAAACCCCGAGGGCGGTTGTGCTCCATTCGGGGGGTATCGACAGTACAACATGTTTGTTCCTCGCTGTACGCGACTTCGGCAACAGAAACGTCGTGGCGCTCTCAATCCACTACGGACAGCGACACTCGAAGGAACTAGAGCACGCCCAGGAAATATGTAACAGCATCGGTGTCGAGCACCACATCGTCGAAGGTCCTGTACTTCCCATGTCGATGCTCACGAATCCTGATGTCCCAGTACCATCGGCAAGCTACGAAGAGCTCGGCCCTGGAGTGTCACCGACGTACGTACCCTATCGCAACGGGAACCTCCTGAGCCTGGTCGCGGCAATCGCCCAAGCCCAAAGCATGTCGGCAATCTACTTTGGGGCGCACGCAGAAGATGCACACAATTGGGCATATCCAGATTGTACACCCGAATTCATTGGTGCACAGGCAAACGCCATCTACATAGGGACCTACCACCAAGTGAGGCTGGTAACGCCACTCGAGTGGCTAACCAAAGCCGACATCGTTACGCTCGGCACGGGCCTAGGTGTCCCTTGGAAATTAACGTGGTCCTGTTATAAGGGTGAGAAGGTCCATTGCGGCACTTGCCCAACGTGTTTGGCGAGGCATGACGGCTTCGTAAAGGCTAACATCACCGATCCAACTGTGTACCACAACACACCTAGATGAGTGCCACGTCATGGCCAAGAAGAACCCGAGCGGGTCCAAGCCCAGCTATGTAAGACGGCTGGGCTTAGAAAGAGCCGTGAAGTCAGGCTTCCACATCTTCGTCAAAGGGAGGATCCAACCTAGCGTTGCCCTTGGCATGGCCCGTAAAGTAGTCCGAGAGCTCGCTGAGAAGGCTTGCCGTACGAGAGTGAACAAAGAGAACGCCCTTGGAAACCTAACGGCCAAAGCGAAGGTGCGACATCTGAACCAACAAAAGAGCAAGTTCAACGATATAGTCAACACCATGACCAACAGACAGCGGACTCAGTGGGCAAGAGCAGGGTATAAGGGACTAAACCGAAAGAACATCAAAGCCCTGGAGAAGTTCATGGTCGACAACCCCAAGTGAAAGGCAGTCTACATGAAGATCACACTTTGTGGCTCAACCCGCTTCATAAACGAATATACCGTTTGGAACCAGTACCTCACCTTACGGGGGCATACCGTCTACACCGTTGCAGGGTCTGCCAAACACGGTTGGGAGATAACAAAAGACGACAAGGAGACTCTCGACCTAGTACACCTCGTGAAGATCCTAAACTCGGAGGCAGTCTTGGTTATCAACTGCTATCTGCTCCCAACCCAACTTACTAAGACACGCGAGGAACGGATATTCGCCGCGGGGGAGACGTACATCGGGGATAGTACGAGACGAGAGATCAAGTGGGCTAAGATGCTCAACAAGAAGCTGTCGTACACTTCGAGCATAGGAGGGTCGGATTTCTGATGGTATATACCATATCACGTGAGATTGGAATCGATGCAGGGCATCGTGTTCCAACCCACGGATCGAAGTGCAAGAACCTTCACGGGCACCGCTACACGATCCAAGCCATCTGTGAGTCGGAAGGCCTGCACGAGGAGGGCGAGCAAAAGGACATGACGCTCGACTTCGGCTTCCTGAAGCAGGAGATGATGGACGTCATCGACTACTACTGCGATCACGGGCTCATCCTATACATGCACGACGTCCTTCTCCAGACATTCATCCTAGAGGAAATCGACCTTGGGATGGCAATTCATACCGCGATGGACAAAGGCTGGCATGCTGTACCATTCGATCGGAACCTCGTTGGGAAGCTTTATATCATCCCTGTGATCCCGACTGCTGAGGCGCTCGCAAAGCACTGGTTCGAACGGCTGGAGAAGCGAGTGGCCAAGAGGTCCAACAACCTCGCATGGCTTGCCAAGATAGTGGTCTACGAGACGCCCAATTGCTGGGCGATGTACGAGAAGACGATCTCGTTCCAAGGGCTGGAGATGGGAGACACCCCACATGAAGAGAATATCGGGAGGTAGCGTAACTCTACCATGGTCGATGGCGATTATCTTTAGCGACGGGGATAAAGAGTTCCTGGAGGACTTGGCATTCATCCACGGGGGTATAGGGATTTCGACCTTAGTACGAGAGCTCGTTAGGGCAAAACAGAGAGAACTAGAGGACGAAGTACATGTCATCCCAGGACGGCGAGACCGACCAGAAGACCGAGACCGAATCCAAGAAGTTCCCAGTAATGGAACTATTCGGCCCGACCATACAAGGCGAGGGAGCCATCGCTGGACGGAGATCACATTTCATCCGTTTCGGTGGCTGTCCGTTCCGTTGCAAATGGTGCGATTCCATGCACGCAGTGGACCCCGAGAGGGTCAAAGCGAACGCTAAGTGGCTTACTGCCGAACAGATACGCGACGCGGCCGTTGGGCTAGATCCCTCTAGGTGGGTCACGCTGACAGGGGGTGATCCTGTCATGTGGGATCTAATAGATCTGGTACAGCTGCTGAATTGGAAGTACCTCATTGCTGTAGAGACCGAAGGCGTGTTGTACCGTGATTGGCTAGTACATTGTAGCCTGATTACTATATCTCCCAAAGGTCCTAGTTCAGGAATGCTAGACAAGCTCGACCACGGCATGCTCGAGGGACACTACGCAGCCTTGATACCACTTGTGGACCATGTAGTCATGAAGATCGTGGTCTTCGACGAGGAGGACTTTGACTTCGCGAGGATGATGTTCGCACGGTATCCGAAGTTCATACCATACCTATCTGTTGGAACGCCTTTAGGCGACCCTATCAACTTCACACGGGTCAGTATCAGCCAACGTACGAGATGGCTATATGAGAAGTCCCTACAACATGCTGACCTACGCGACGTAATAATTCTACCCCAGCTGCACGTACTGGCTTGGGGTTCAGAGAAGGGAGTCTAACATGGCGAACCTACGACCACTGACCAAAAGTATCACGAACATGCAACAGCACGTACAGGGCCTCTTAATTGAAATGGGTCTAGATCCACGCGAGGCCGGGTTAGCAGAAACACCAAGGCGTGTCGTTAACTTCTTGTGCGAGTTTATACAGCCTATCCCCGACAATATTTGGACCGGCATCTTTGACGCAGAGGGGCATCAAGGAATTGTTGCACTGTCAAACATCCCATTCAGGATGATCTGTGAGCACCACTTACTTCCTGCATTAGGGCACGCTGCTATAGGGTATATCCCTAACAAGAAGATCCTCGGACTGAGTAAACTACCCAGGCTCGTCGACGCAGTCGGTACAGAGCGCCCGAGTTTGCAGGAAAAGATCACCGACAGGATCTGCGAGCTCATTGAGAAGAACATCGAACCGCAGGGCGTAATCTGCGTGATTAAGGCCGAGCACACGTGTATGGCTAGTCGAGGCGTTGCAACGCCTGACATCACTACAACGACCTCCTCAGTACGGGGGCTGTTTAGGAACGTACCACCTGCTCGAGAAGAGTTCTTCCACCTGATCAAAGGGGACAGATAACATGCCTAAGAGTCTAAGACCTCCTTTGCCCGACGTCGAGCGCGAATTCCTTGGAGTAGTAACGCTGTCGACGGGAACTAAGCTCAAAGTATACATACCGACGATCGGAGACATGTACGGTCTGGACTTCAGTACAGGGGATGCGATATTCGAGTTGGCGGCGAAGGCGTGTGGCATGGGTATAGATGAGTACAAGGCGCTGTCCATCGTTGACGGGATGTTGGTCGTCAGCAAGTTATCCAACGCCGTCGAAGCCTTAGGACTCTTAGGAAAGGTTAGGTAACATGTCCAAGTTTGCACCTGTCGCACCGCCACAGATGCTCCTTGACCTCAAAGCGAAAGGGGCTCTAGGAGACTACCATCTGTTGTTGGCCCACGACGTCGTGAAGCAAAAAGACCTGTACAAGGAAGTGTTCGGCGACATCGAACCGGCTCCCTACGTCATTATGGATAACTCCGTGATTGAACTAGGTGAGCCCGTTAGTGGTGAGGTCATGGAGGAGGCGAAGAGCATCGTCAAGACGAACCTCGTCGTGCTGCCGGACGTCATCGCCGACTCGGGGCGAACCGTAGAGATGGGTATTGAGGCATCGGTAGCCTGGACCTACTGGGATCTCGGCCCATTTATGGCCGTACCACAAGGGAAGACCATAGACGAGTTTCTGAGCTGCGCAGAGGGCCTCATGCACCTACCTGGGGTCACAGCTTGGGGCGTTCCAAGGCACGCGACCGCGAAGTTGGGATCCAGACACACCCTGACATACCGACTGATGGTACTGAAACCCATATTTGGCATACACCTACTTGGGTTCTCCGAAAACTTACAGGACGACATCTCAGTAGCGCGTACTGCCTGTATCAATGGTATCGACTCAGCAGTACCAATCAGACTGGGACTTCAAGGTGTTCCTTTCCATACACACCTCGATAGCCATCCGCCAAGAGGTGACTACTGGGAGACCGCGACCACCGCAAACTCCACAGTCCTCGAGAACCTAGCCAAGATCCGCGGCTGGATCACGCCATGACGCCTAGGGAACGGGCGATAGCGCCGATCGTAGCAGCCAAGAAGAGAAACCGGAAGCCGAGGCGGCCGAAGGGGTGTGAGAAGTGCCCATTCAGAGGTATAAAGGTAGGAACTCGTGGGAGCCCCCGTGCACCATTAATGGCAATCGGTGAGTCACCAGGAGGGCAGGAGCGTGTAAAGGGATACCCGTTCATAGGGCCCTCGGGGGAGGTCTTCTACTCTGCATTTCCAAAGGACGTGAACGTAGATAAGGTCGCGTACATTACGAACGCATTGCAGTGCGTACCAAAGAAGACCGAGGGAGTAAAAGACCAAGCGAAGATGTGGCACGCTGTACAGTGCTGCCATGATCGTCTGTTCGCGGAGATCGATAAGCACCCACGTAAGGTAATCCTCGCAATGGGGAACCCTGCAATGTGGGCTCTAACAGGTGACCCATCCCTTAAGATCACCCAGGAGAGAGGCAAGCTGCTGTACTCGCCGCACGCCGAAGTTGGGGTGATCCCCGCTGTACACCCCGCAGCGCTGCTACGAGGTACTGGGAGCTATCGTCAGTTCGTTGCAGACGTGCGATACGCACTAAGCCTATCCAAGGGTGGGGAAACTAAGAGGTACATCAAAGCGAAGGTCTACGTCGTCGACACTCCAGGGTGTGCGAAGGCGCTCGTCAAATTCCTGGTAACAAGGGAGTATTTGGCTTGTGATATTGAGACGTCTGGCTTCAACCGGCTGCACGATAAGGTTCTGTGCCTCGGTATTGGCTACAAGCCGGAGACGGTTTTCATGTTCACACCAGAAGTCATTAAGCACTTAAAGCCGTTGTTCAAGAACAAAGGGCCACGGTTCATTTGGCAGAACGGGAAGTTTGATATTGGGTTCCTAAGGCGTGATGGCCTAGCTGCACGCGTCGATGAAGATACGATGTTGCTCTCCTATACACTGGACGAGATGGGAGGCATCCACGGCCTGGAGCAGATATCGTCGGACTTACTTGGAGCCCCCGACTACAAGTACATGGTCAAGCCGTGGGTACCAAAGAGGAGCGACTCGTACGATAAGATACCTAAGCCCATACTATACGAGTACTGCGGGATTGACGTCAGCTTAACGCTGCAGAACTTCTACATTCTGCGCGCGTGGGTACGAGAGAACGAGGACCTTGAGAAGCTGTACACCAAGGTATTGATACCAGCTTCCGAGATGTTGTACCACGTCGAACGAGCGGGCATCCAGGTCGACTTAGAGCATATCGAGAAGATCGAGCGTTTCTACCGGATCAAAAGGGATGCAGCTCACTGGTATGTAGAGCGTATCACTGGTAAGCCGATCAATCTAAACAGCCCTGCACAGGTAGCAAAGTTGCTCTTCGACGACATGAAGCTCAAACCCAAGAGGCGTAGGGATCGCTCGACAGCGAAAGAGATCCTCGAGAAGCTACCGCAGAACCGGATCGTCAAAGCAATCCAACGCTTCCGTAAGGCCTCCAAGGCGTATTCTACCTACGTCGTGGGCATCTACAACGCTGTAGACTCTGAAACCGGACGTGTGTACGCGACGTTCAAGATCCATGGAACGCGAACGGGCCGGCTCTCGAGTGCGGGCCCCAATTTACAGAACATCCCACGGGAGTCATTGCTACGGGGGATGTTCGTAGCCCGCCCAGGATACAAGCTCATCGAGGTCGATCTCAACCAGGCAGAGCTGCGGTCGCTAGCTTGCCTATCGAACGACCCAGCGCTGATCGAGATCTACACCTCCACAGATAGGTCAATCCATGACGAGCTAGCGATCTACCTATTCGGTAAGGACTTCGATCACGAAGACAAGATGAAAGCTAAGATGGTGAACTTCGGGATCGTATATGGGCGCGAGGGACCAAGCATTGCAGAGCAGTTTGGGATCTCCGTACGTGAAGGTTGGCGCATGGTACATGGGTGGTTTGATAGGTTCCCCACGGCTCATAACTTTATCAAGGCGTGCCGCGGATGTGTAATACGTGCAAAAACGATCACAACAACGTTTGGCCGAAAGAAGCGGCATCGCATCGTCGCGAAATCCAACCTTAAGGCATTACAGAACGAGGCATCGAACTTCCCGCATCAGTCAATCGTCAGCGACATTACACTCATGGCGGCCATACGCCTACGGCCCATTCTGCAAGCGATAGGTGTAGAGATCGTTAACTTGATCCACGACTCCATCCTTATCGAGGTCCCTGATGATCCGGCGATCATTGAGCAGACCAAGAAGCTGACGATCGGGGTAATGGAGAGCATTGCGCCCGAATGGGGGCTTACAAGAGTACCGTTCAAGGCCGAGGGTAAGATAGGCGATCGTTGGGGTGAAGACTACATGAAGAGCTTCGAGCGTCCTAAGGACCCAGTAAAGAGGGCAGCATAATGAACAACCTCATAGCCATGCTAGACAAGTTTCTAGACTTCGTCATCAACTGGCACTTTGTTGCTGGGTGGATCTCAGCAACGTTCTTCGTACTGCTTCTATTAACCATAATGGGGTATGAGGTGCCCGTGTAATGGACATCGACGAGGCTACGGCTATATATTGGGAAGTCAAGCGTGCGTACTACGGGCGTACTAGAACGATGACCACAGAACAGGCTCTGAACCACCTCCGAGAGGTACTCGAAACCACAGGCCCTCATCATCCACTCGCCAGCCAGGCTTTCGACTTACAGCAATCCATTATCACAGGGAACAAACCGTCATGAAGGGTTCGAGCACCACGTCACCTCTGGAGTTGGCTGAGCAACTCAAAGTAGATCCAGTACACCACAACATGGACATCTTCGAGCAGGAGATTACGAAGGACGTCTGGCGGGACAAGTACAGATCGGGCGAAGAGGAGCATCCGATCAACAGCTTTGCGCGCGTCTGTCGGGGCGTCTATAAGAACGACAGTAAGGAGCACATGGAGGGGGCTCTGGTGGCGATGGACCAGGGACTCTGGATACCAGCTGGCCGTATCCAAGCTGGTGCGGGTACCCGGAAACACGTCACGTTAATGAATTGCTTCGTCAACGGGAAGCTTGATGACTCGATGGAGGGTATTTCTACCGGGCTCAAGACGAACATGATGTCGTTACGCATGGGTGGTGGTATTGGTACGGACTTCACCCCCCTACGCCCAAAGTACGCGAAGTTGGGCCGTTTAGGGGAGGGTGCATATTCTTCTGGGCCTGTGTCCTTCATGGAGATCTGGGACGCAGCAGGGAAGACCATCATGTCTGCTGGTTCACGACGTGGTGCCATGATGGGCACCCTAGCAGACCATCATCCCTCGCTACCGGAGTTCTTGAAGGCCAAGACGGTACCTGATGTCCTTACACAGTTCAACGTGTCAATACTCATCTCTGACGCGTTCATGGATGCTGTTAGACATGGAGAAGATTGGGACCTATACTTCTCCGTGATACCTACTAACAAGGACCCCATTGGGGAGTTCGTGGACGACCAAGGAGTCACGCAGTTCATATACGAGCGTTGGGATGCACGAGAGCTCTGGGACTTAATCGTAAAGACGACCTACGAGTACTCCGAGCCTGGCGTGATCTTCATTGACCGTATCAATGACATGAACAATCTCGCGTACTGCGAGGAGATCCGCTGCACCAACCCCTGTGGTGAGCAGCCTCTGCCACCTCACGGGTGCTGTCTCCTAGGTGCTATCAACCTCGCGAGGCTAGTAAACAACCCATTCCACGCCGAGAAGTTCTCCAAAGTAGGAGCTCCAAGATTTGACTTCGAGGTCCTTAAGGCGGTCGTCCACATCGCCGTCAGGTTCCTAGACAACGTCATCGATGTCACGAAGTACCCACTACCCGAGCAGAAGGCAGAGGAGCTCGCGAAGAGGCGTATAGGTCTAGGGATCTCAGGGTTAGCCGATGCTATGGCACAATTAGGACTGAAGTACGGAAGCGAGGACTCAGTAGCATTCACGCGACGGGTAATGCGCACGATCGCAATCGAGGCGTATACCGCGTCCGCCCTACTCGCCAAGGAACGAGGGCCGTTCCCGCTCTACGACGTACGCGCGTTCGCCAATAGACCTTTCGTTTGTAAGTTGCCACATGAGGTACGAACCCTAATCGCGAAGCATGGCATTCGTAATGGGGTGCTCTTGAACATTGCACCGACAGGTACGACCTCATTGTACTATGGTGATATCTCGTCAGGGATAGAGCCTGTATTCCGTCACAAAGGGTCCCGCAAAGTCCTACAGCCAGACGGGTCACGTAAGGAGTACCCGACGAAGAACTACGGCTTGCGACTGTTCGAGGAAGTCCAAGGACTAGTGCCCGTACTCCCGGAGTACATGGTCTCGGTGAACAATCTGTCGGTAAACGACCACGTACGTATACAGGCTGCTGCGCAGGAGTGGATTGACGCCTCAGTAAGCAAGACCATCAACTGCCCTGAGAACATGACGTTCGAGGAGTTCAAGGAGGTCTACACGCTAGCATACGACCTAGGCTGTAAGGGGTGTACTACGTATCGACCTAGTCCCACTCGAGGATCAGTACTAGGAGACGCCGTCGTACATCCCGCAGGCGAGATCAAACCTGGGATCCCAAGGCGCCCTGTAGCTCTAGCAGGTTGTACGTACAAGATCGAGTGGCCCACCCTACCCTCAGCGCTATACTTGACGGTTAACCGATATAAGGAGGGGGGTGGGTACCCATTCGAGGTATTCTTCAACTCGCGGTCGAGCATCAATGCCGAGTGGATGACAGCCCTGTCGCTTATGATGTCCGCAATCATGAGAACGACCAACGACGTGGAGTTCATTGCAGAGGAGCTCCAACAGGTAGTCTCCGCACATGACTCCGCTTGGATTGAAGGTACGTACTACGGATCCCTCGTAGCTAGGATCGGCAAAGTCCTAGAGGACCACTTCAAGGACGAAGGGATCATCAAACCAAAGGGTGGCGAGCCTGTAAAGTGGCCGAAGAACATTAAGTGGGTAGAGGGTACAAAACCAAAGCTCGCGAGCGAGAACGTAAGCGAGGAATACACGATACAAGAGGCAGGTCCGGTAACCATGGTCGTGGTCCCAACGGTGCCCAATCCGAACTGGGCTCTGTGCCCGAGTTGCAACGCGCCTGCGTTGATCTACCAAGAAGGGTGTGCTAAGTGCACCCAATGTGATTACTCCAACTGTGGATGAAACCCATGAGCAATGTAGAACATATAGAGAAGGGTATCGCAGCCCTACGTACCGCGATGTTAGACCTAGACAAGATGGTCATCAAGCTCCTCGACGGTATTAAGGCGACAGCACCGAACAATCCTGACGAGATCGTGTTGGGCGTGTATAACGGGCCAGATCTCATAGGCCTACAGAACGCACACCGGTTTGCCGTACCAATCTACGTCACCGACATCAAGTTGTCGGCGGATCACGTAGGACCGAGTGCCCAGGTGACGCTCAGAGCAGGACACCCCCCATCATGACCGAAGTAACCGAAGCGAGAACCAAACGGCTGGTGATGTCGTTCCGAGCCGCCGTACCTCCTCAGTGGACGAGGTTCGTGAAAGAGTATCCATTACCGCAACAGTGCGATGCTACTTTTCCAGGGGAGCGAGTGATATACACCGCCCTACGCTGGCGTCTAATGTGTGCCGTACAACGGGAAGTCAATGAGATTATGGACTACAAGCACGACGTGGACGGGGATCACTGGCAAATAATGGTAGAAGGCGGTAAGGGTGACTGTGAGGACTTCGCGCTTACGAAACGTACCCTCCTCATTGAGGCAGGGTTCCCTCCTGGGTGCCTATGGCCCGTAATGTGTAAGAAGGGCGATGATGGGCATATGATACTGGTAGTCGCTACCAGTATAGGTGACTACGTACTAGACGCCATCCCCGACTGGATCTTCCATGCCCACGAGGCGACGGACACTAAGTGGTTGTCCGCTTTCGACGGTAAGAGCTGGCGACTCATATCCCTAGTCTAGTCTCCGTCCTAATCGGGAACTCCCAATGCGCCTGTTTATCGACCCCGGCGTTAACATCTACCTTCGCCGTGTATAGGTCATCGACTACGAGCGTTAGGGTGTCCTTCAGTACGGCTCTGTACAACCCATTCGAGGCCGCTACGTAGTTCATCGTGAGTGGCCACGATTCGCCGACGACGTTCACGTCGTCCTTATCGACTAGCGTGACGGTAACCGTAGCTGAGTTAGCGAAGGCGTCAGCCACGACGTCCTTTAGGTCGATCAACTCGAGTAGGTTGTCATTCAGATTGAAGATTACCTGGGTCACTTCTTAAGCTCCCTCATGTCTGGATCGCCGCTCAAAGCTGGCTTGGTGTCTAGCGTTGCACTCAAAGCCGGATCGCTACCTAGCGTTGCACTCATTGCAGGCTGTGCTTTAAGGGTAGCCTGCAATATTACAGGGGGTGCTGATGGTATATCGCGGTTCCAATTAACGAAGGTCTGGTATCTCAGTCGATCAGCTACAACCTCGTCGGCTCGAGTGAGTATTCTCGTCCCAGGGGGCAGGATCAGGGAGGCAGGTAACGCATGGTCGAACCAGATGAAGTTCTGGTGGCGTCTTGAGCGTTCCGCGACAACTTCGTCAGCACGCGTGAGTACCTGCTGCCCTTCAGGAAGATCAAGCGGTGCCGCGTGGTCGAACCAGATGAAGTTCTGATAAAGCCTTGGACGATCTTCAACAACCTCGTCGGCCCTAGACAGGAGTCGCATGCCTTCCGGCAGTGCATCGGCGATGGTTGAATCGTTCAGGAGGAACGACTGATACAGTCTAGGCCGATCAACTACGATCTCGTCGGAGCGCCCAAGAACTGTCTTGCCTTCAGGTAGGACTGAAGGTACAATCCGGTTACGGTCGAGGAAGCTCTGATACCTTACGGGGCGCTCCCGAACAATCTCGTCAGCCCTAGAGAATACCTGCTTGCCTTCGGGTAAGACGAATACATCTGGGAGCTGTTTGTTTCGCTGGAGAGATGTCTGGTATTCACGTGGCCTGTCAGATACAATCTCGTCTGCACGCGATACGAGTTGCTGCCCTTCTGGGAGAGCAGGGATGGAATCAGGAACAGCATGGTCGTACCACAGGAAGCTTTGCAGTCTAGTCGGGCGTTCAGATACAATCTCATCGGCCCTAGATGCTACCTGTCGACCCTCTGGGAGATCAAATACATCAGGTATCTGCCTATCCCAGACGAGGGTTAGCTGGTACCTCTGTGGCCGTTCGGAAACCCGCTCGTCCGTACGCGTGAAGGCCTGACGTCCTTCAGGAAGATCGAGAAGTATGGCGTCGGGAGTTGCATGATCGTACCACAGGAAGGTCTGTACCCGACTGACCCGTTGTGATACAACCTCGTCGGCTCGAGTGAATACGACCGCGCCTTCCGGCAGTGGGAACACATCCGGGATTGCATGATCGCGCCACAAGAACGACTGGTAATCCAGCGGGCGCTTATCAACCTGTTCATCAGCTCGAGAAGTAAGTCTCTGGCCTTCAGGCAGTACATGCGGTACCTGACGGTTGTAGTCGACGAGTGTTTGGTACCTAACGGAACGCTCTTCGACACGCTCGTCTGCCCGAGTTGATATCTGTTGCCCTTCAGGAAGGGCGAATACATCGGGTACTCTCCGGTTATAATCAACGAACGTCTGATACCTTCGAGTCCTCTCTCCGACCGGTTCATCAGCCCGTGTGAACAGCGATTGCCCACGAGGTAGAGCGTCCGGTATGGCGTGGTCGTACTGGAGGCTGCTCTGGTACGACGTAGAGTGTTCAAGGACTCTCTCGTCCGCCCTAGACAGTAATACTTGCCCAGGTGGAAGCTCGAATACGTCTGGAATTGCACGGTCGTACTGGAGCAGGCTCTGATACTTAGCAGAGCGTTCGGATATCCTCTCATCGGCCCGAGTCGCTACCTGCTCACCCTTAGGTAGGACACTTGGTGGGGTTCTAGCTCCGTACCAAGTAAAGGTCTGATAGTTCCTTACTCTCTCAGCGGTAACTTCGTCAGCCCGCGTGAATACGACCCCGCCTTCTGGCAGGGCTGCAACACCAACATCAGGAATTTGACGATTGTAATCGACGAGGCTCTGATAACGCCGAGACCGTTCAGAGACCTGTTCGTCTGCACGCGATACGAGTTGCTGGCCCTCTGGCTGATCAACAACCGGCGAGGGAAGAATATGACGTAGTTTGTAGACACGGAGGGCAAGCTTGTCCACCTGCGAGAGGATGGCTTGCCCTTCCGGTAGACCGGGTTCAGCAGCATCGGGAATAGCACGGTCGTACCATAGTAGCGACTGGTACGAACGTGAACGCTCGCTGACTAGCTCATCAGCCCGAGAGGTAAGTCTCTGGCCTTCAGGCAAAGTGTCGGGGATCTGTCGATTGTAGTCTACAAGTGTTTGGTATCTTCGGGCTCTCTCCGAAACGATCTCATCCGCTCGGGTATCCAACCCCTGGCCCGGCGGGAGTTCATCTGGGATTTCGGTATCGTACGTAATGTGGTATTGGTACAACCGCGGGCGATCTGGTACGTACTCATCGGCCCTAGTGATTAGCGTACGCCCCGCTGGGAAATCGAGAGGTATGACGTTCGGTATCGCATGGTCGTACCAAATGAAGCTCTGGTACCTACTAGCCCGCGCGCCAACGACTTCATCAGCCCTCGACAGCAGCGTCTGTCCGGGGGGTAGTGGGTCGGGAGGCGGTAACCCCCCGACCCGTGACTGATACCACTCCGGATGGAGACGGCGTTGCCAATAAAGGAAGTCGTTGGCCACGCGAGTTTACTCGTCCCAAGCGATACCATACGTGGACAGGCTCAAGCCCACGATGTTGCGACA
>SDBT01004565.1_pt1 | contig 23469 bp, 16 predicted proteins | sample 2277101 | NCBI WGS metagenome assembly SDBT01 (sample SAMN10404973, study PRJNA504765) | marine sediment metagenome | isolation source: marine sediment core GS10_PC15, 103 cmbsf | place: Arctic Ocean: Southern Knipovich Ridge | collected 2010 | reverse complement strand
GGCTTTTCGAGCCCGCGAACGCTTTTAACTTTGCCGGTTAGTTTGCCGATTTTGGCCTCACCGAGCAGATGAGTATTCACAATGCGTGATGGGTCAAACCCTTCAGTCACTTTAACCAGGGCCCAGTCTTCGGCGCTGCAGCCCCGGTTTTGGAGGATTTTTATCTGCTCTTGTGTAAGAGGACGATAGGATTTTTTGTTTTTCATAATCGCACCTTATTTGGCAAGCTGGAAAGTATCATTTGCAATGGCTGCTTCTTCGTTCGTCGGAATAACAAGCACCTTGACCTTGCTGTCCTGCATGCTTATTTGACCCTCTTTAGCAACTGTGCTACGATTTTTGTTTAGGTCGATTTCAATACCTATCTGTTCAAGGCCGCTTAGAATCTGCTGCCGCACATCAACGGCATTCTCACCAATACCACCGGTAAATACGACAGCGTCAACCCTGCCGAGGACGGCGGTATAAGCACCAATGTATTTTCTGACTCTGTAGCAGAATATATCTATGGCAAGTTTTGCCCGAGTGTTGCCTCTTTCAGCGAGTTTGCTCAGATTTCGCATGTCATTGGACAGGCCCGATACACCTAACAGGCCGCTTTTCTTGTTGCAAAGGGAATTTAGCATTTTTGTATCGTAGCCTTTATCAGCAAGATAAAACAAAACAGCTGGGTCAAAATCACCCGTGCGAGTTCCCATTACTACCCCTTCCAGCGGGGTAAGCCCCATAGAGGTATCAACCGATTTGCCGTTTCTTACTGCGGTTATCGAGCAACCATTGCCCAGGTGGCAGGTAATCAGGTTTACATCATACTTTCCTTTGCCCATCAATGCCGCCGCCCGGCGGGCAACGTACCTGTGGCTTGTACCGTGAAAGCCGTACCTGCGGATGCGGTATTTTTCATAAAGCTCGTAAGGTAGAGCATACATATAGGCAACTTCAGGAATGGTTGTATGAAAAGCGGTATCGAAACAGGCAATCTGTTTTGCTTTTGACAGCTTGTGCTGCGCCGCTCGGATACCTGTGAGATTTGGCGGATTGTGCAAAGGAGCAAGGTCGGCGAACTTTTCAATCGAGGCAATTACCTTCTCGTCGATGACTACAGAGCCGGTAAACTCTTCTGCTCCGTGCACGACCCTGTGACCTACGGCGCCGATCTCAGAAACGCTCTCTATCACACCCACATCTTTGCTGACAAGCGTGCTCAGTATCAGTTCCATCCCTTCTTCGTGATTTTTGACCTTTGCGTCAATAGTGCAGGTTTTGTTGTTATAATGGTGCGACAGTTTAGATGCTTCCTCTCCAATTTTTTCGACGACACCTTTTGCTAATACCATTGCCTCCGGCATCTGATATAACTGATACTTGATTGAGCTGCTTCCTGCGTTAATAACAAGTACTTTCATTTTGCGTGTTGTCCTTTCGGACGTATGGCTTATAATAATTGGGCCAAAGTCAGCACGGTAGTTGAAACTATGTCATTCACAGTCGCTCCCCGCGAAAGGTCCGTTATGGGTTTCGCGAACCCTTGAAGAAACGGCCCAATCGCCCGGGCACCGGCCATATACTGTGTAAGCTTGTAGGCGATATTGCCCGCATCAAGGTCTGGAAAAATAAGGACATTTGCCCTGCCCGCAACGCTGCTTTGCTCTTTTACTTTTTTGGCGGCAACTCTTGCAACTACAGCTGAGTCCACCTGAAATTCGCCATCGATAGCTAACTCAGGCTCGCGAGAGCGGGCTATTTCAAGGGCTTTTACGACCTTGTCCACGCTCGGACTCGAAGCACTTCCCCTGGTCGAGAACGACAGCATAGCCACGCGTGGCTCTTCACCAAGGAGCTTTTTGCCACTTGCGGCCGACGCCAAGGCGATATCGGCAAGCTCATCAGCGGTAGGGTCGATATTGACAGCACAGTCCGCATAAATAAAGGGTTTGTTCTTTTCGCCGAGAAAATCCGGAATGACCATCAAAAAGTAGCTGCTGACGGTTTTAATTCCCGGCATTAAGCCGAGGGTTAAAGTACCTGCCTGAATGACCGTTGCTGTCGCACTAACTGCGCCGGCAACAGCCGCATTTGCATCACCGCACGCTACCATCATACCTGCATAGAACAGAGGCTTGGCTACCATACGCTTAGCTACTGCGGCAGTAATGTCGTCTCTTCCCTCTATGTATTTTTTGGTGTAGGCGTCAAGCTTATCACTTTGTTTTGGGTTTATGGTCTCAATGTCATCGAGAGTAACGCCAGCCTTTTCGATTGCCGCCTGCATCTGCTCCGGTTTTCCCAGAATCACAGGTTCGGCAATAGCTTCGTCTTTTAGCCTTCGCGCAACCCGGAGTATACGCTCATCCGCCCCCTCAGGCAGAGCAACTCTGAAATTACGCTCTTTAACCTTGCCTGTGAAAGCTTCTATTAGCCCCATCACTTCTCCCTGTGCGGAATGATAATGACAACAGACCTATACATATTGATACACAGATCACGAAAAGTCAATGTAATTTATATTTTATACAGCATACGTAGAGGAATGTACCTATAAAACACTTCGCTTAAGTCTGTCTTAGCCACGGACGGGAGAGCTTTTCGAAGCTGTCCTGAACAGCCGAAGGTTTGGCGGTCGGTTTGGATTGAGCGATTAGGTCAGCCCAGCCGTGCCGGGCCAGAAAGCGATAAACGTACGGCATCGAGACTTTTCTACCCAGCTTTTTCTCGATGGTTTGCCTTATTTGGGTTGGTTTTGGTGTATCGCCTGACCGGGCTTTCCGAATAAAAGGCCTTAGCAGCTCAGCTTCCTGTTTTGGTGTCATAAAGGCCCATCGCCTGCCACCTCGGCCGGTTCGCTCAAGACCGGCAGGACCATTATTGTTATACTGCTTGACCCACAGCCAGACCGCATGGATGGATACACCAATAGTTTCAGCTACCTTGTTTGCATGAAGTCTGCGGGTATGGGTCAGCCAGATAGCGAGTCGCCGTTTGTAAGATGCTTCATCAGGGGCATTTTGCAGCCACCGAAACATCTTTTCGGTCGATAACCAGGGTTTTATGCAAGCCGCCGGACGCATATATGGTCCTTTTTTGATAATTATACTAAACTACACGTGTGATGTATATAAGAAAGTAAAGAAAAGAAGATTTTCCGGCCGTCCTTTGTTTTACTCGAATTCAAGGGGGCCGAAGTACTGAGGTAAATGAAAATTAGGTGTAGAGTTGTCAACAAATGACCATGTCAGCCAATGGGGATGAGATGTTTTGTCTGCACACTTATAAAAATTGGCTCTCCAGATTACACCCGATTGCGGCTTTGTGATTTCGCCGTACTTTGCAATCACATCAAACGGTAGTTTATAACTTAATGTCCAAACAACTGGTTCTGTTATTTCATCTGCTATTATTTTAGGCAGCGAATGATAGACTTCCACTTTTTGGCAGTCTGCAGCTTCTACGTATTTTACCACATTGTTTTGTTTATCGTTATAACAGAATAATATAGTTCCGCCACAATTGGTCTCCAGGTTAAAATAAATATCTTTGAGTTCCGCATCAGGTGTAAAGAAAAACTCTACACAGCTATCCTCCCAAACTTTTCCGTTGGTTTTCTCAGCAACTGCCCGAACATATCTATCTTCTACCCTGAAAAAAACATACAAATTATCTTTGTCGTAGAGAAGCTTGGCCTGTGTTTTGGGAAAATGCTCCGGCTTATCCCCCATATAATTTGTCAGTTCAAGAACGTCGACATCCTTCCATTGTCCTTCATTCCATTGACCATTCAGCTCTATTGTTCCTAATACAGGTTTAACCTTGTAGCTCATTCTCCTATTTCCTGTACCATCCTGAATGCTATGCTCATCTTTTTTTGAGCACGAGTTTAATGTTACAGCCAACAAAGCACAAAACAATACTCGAAAAATACTCTTAAACATAACCCACACCTTATCCTTGTTTGAGAACGATTCAGCTGACAAACTTATTGCCGACTTTACTGGCATGCTCGGCCCTGTCAGGATTGTGCTGGTTTTGTCAATCGCTTCTGTATCAGGCGTTTCCATCATCTCACGGACAAGACAAATTGCGCAAGTTTGACACCCATGTGAAAACAGGGAGCAGTTTTATTGCTGAGGGTCATTACATCTGAGCCAGTCATTCGCAAGCGTTATCAAATCCAGCAGGTTAACTATTCCGTCTCCTTCTATTGGTGCAATGTCAGCTAGGCTCTCATCGCCCAGCCAGAACTCCGCAAGCCTGTTCAGGTCAAGAGTGTCCACTTTACAGTTCTTATCCATATCTGCTCGCATGCCAAATCCAAAGTTCCAGACCTCCTGACAATTAGCAGGTTCACCAACTTCGCCGACAGGATTATGGGTTATATCATCTATGTACAAAGTGGTATCTGCGTTAGGGCCAAATATCTGAATTGAATCCAACGTGAACTCTGTCTGCTCAACCACTCCATCACCGTTAATCCATCCTTCCCACTCATTGCTGTCTTCAAGATTCCACTGACAGAGATGCCACTGCCCATCTGCTACTAAATCAATGGGTATGCCTCGTTCCATTGTCGATTCATTATCAATTGCCAAAGATATTTTTAGCCCTGAATCCGAAGTCTTAACCCAGAAGCCCGCATAACCGGATACCGGCCGAAGCACGTTCTGACTTGGATTGGCCAGCGAACCGGAAACCATCCTGACAAACCAGCCGCCATCGGGGTTTTCAGGAACCGTCTCTACTAACGGGTCGTCTTTTATATATATCTTCCACGACCACTGACCGTTTTTGGCTTCTGTATCCACGGGGTCGGCGGTCGATTCGGCATCGATGATGCCGTCAGTACTCCCTGAGTACCCCGGACGATAAGAAAAAGTTCCCTCATCAGCCCCTTCAAAGTCATTGAATATAAACGTACAGGGAATCCAGGTTGCAAAAACAGCCAGATTATTTGCTGTCTCCCTTTCTGTACCTGGTTCATTACCTACACCGACAGGCACATTTACCAATCTCGGATATGGGTCGGTAAAAACCATCGTCGTTGAACCGCCTCCGTCGAGGTTAATGCCGTTATATACCCCAAACTCTATAAGCATATCTGCTACCTCCAAGGTATACATTCCCTCGCTGTGCCCCGGGTTTCTGCCATCGACAGTAAACAGAACCAACTTGTTATCTTCTGTTACTCCCGCGGCGGTTCTCGGATGCAAGTCCAGATTTAGGTGGTAATCATCACTGGTAACATTCACTCCCAAGTGAACTATCCGTTCGCTGCCGGGGAATGCGTTATATATAGCCGTACCCGGCGGCCAGTACCCATCCGGCTGCCATGCATCGTAGTTAATAACCGTTGCGATGTTGTCCTGCGAAATATTAAGCGAGACAAACGGTTTCGGGAAAGCGTGCCAGGTGTCAAATGGTGAATAGTTATCGCCGTCAGATGCAGCAAACCCCATAACATCATATCCAGTTCCGTTCCAGTAGAAAAAGCCGGCGTTAATCGCTATCTGGGCATTATGCTCTATCAGAAAGTTCCGGACAGTCTGTATATCGGTCTCGCCTGGTGCGGCCCCGTTGGATGGCGTTACACGGAAGGAAAGACCCTGAGCACTTAAATCTATGATAAGAATATTAATATCCAAAAGTCGCGGCTCGGTTCTGGTCCGATGGATATGAGTTACGCCAACAAAGGGAGTCGATATCTCATCTGCTCCCTGCAAGTGAGATAAATTCACAAAAAGAAACGTTAGAATTAATAAAAAGCAAAAATAGCGACACATAGTACTATCCTCCATATTAGGTTAAATTACTCTCAACTTTTGTTATTGTGAAAAACCCGGCCGTCATCAACTTCATCAACTATTTCGCGTTTAAGCCGGTTGAACATTTTCTTCATATCGATTATGCCGCCTATAGCGAACCATACTGTAATCACGCTTCCAAATACGAAAAAGACCCACAAGTAGTATTTCCAGAATGTAATCCACCAGCTATCTTTGACGTCAGCCGTCAGATTGTAAATCGTGCCAACAACAAATATCGTCCCCAGTGTAGCAATCCAGGCCGTCATGCCCATATAGATAATTTTGTCACGACGATTAAAATCTTTACCCATTCCCAGAAGGGCAGTCAATCCTTTTACCGGCTCCGAAGTTACTCTGGTATTGTCGTCTTCAATGGCGTATCTGCCCCTGTGAAGCATCTTTTCAAGATTGAAAACTTCCCTTTTGCCCGCCAAAGAGAAAACTATATAACTTACGATAGCTCCCACGGCGGACCAGAAGCTCAGAATCGTACCGTTGAGAGAGGCGATATAAGAGAGAACCTCATTATCAAAAGGCAACAGTTGGTGTATCTGCTTTATAGCAATGCTGCCGACTGCAAGCGTTGCGCCAACAATCATTCCCGCCCAGGCGCCTGCTGTTGTTCCCCTTTTCCAGTAAAGACCGCCAATAATAACTGAACCTGCTCCGCCAACGAAAATCGCCGCTGTTATATTGAAAAACATTATGATGTACTCAGTCTGCTTGAACAAGCAACTGAACAGAAAGATAAAAGCGGCAACGCCAAAAATCGACCAGCGGAGCCATTTTATGTGTTCTTTTGGACTAAGCGGCTTCTTGCGGAAAGGAAGAATCACGTCCTGAACAAAAACACTACCCCACGAGTGCAGATAGGTATTATGAGTGCTTATAAACGCTGCGAGCATAACCGCACACAATCCGCCCATAGCGCCTGTCGGAAGAATATACCTAAGCGCTATCGCAACTCGCACCTGCTTGCGAATTACCTCATTGCTGACAGCCCCTATGGCTTGCTTTGCCTCGCCGGCCAGAGAAGCGAAATCACCGTGATGAAGAAACGTATACGCGCAAATCGGCAAAAGCACCATAAACACGCTCTGTATCAACATCCGCCATGTAGCAAGACTTTTACCCATTCTGGCCTCGTGGGCGTTACGAGCAGCGGCATTATATCCTTGCGTACCCTGCCAGGATAAAAAACCGTAAGCTGCCGTAAAAGCTAGTATAAGGTAAAAGACCGTATTAAAATCTTCTGCCCCGCTGATTTTGAAAGGATGCAGCATCGAAGCGTCTGCTGGCGCCCGGGAGAGAACTTCAATAATCTGCTCCCCTCGAAACATAAAGAATACAACCACCACGATGACTACAAACATTATGTTACAAAACACCCCCTGTATAAAATCAGTTACCATAACGGCAATCTGACCGCCCATAAGAGTGAACAACAAAGAAAAGGTGAGCAGGATTATCATTATCAAAACATAAGTGAAAGTGGAGTACGGAATTGCTAAAAAATATATGAAGAACCTTGCTCCCACCGCCGGAAAGATGCCAAAATTTACGATTCCGGAAAACCATATTAGAAGACCGCTGAAAATCCGAAACTTCTTGCTGTAACGCATCTCGAAAAACTGCGCCAAGGTCAACGCGCGCGTCTGTCGAAAACGATAAATTATCCAGCCGGAAAGACTCAAAACCGTTGGAATAATCATCATCCGCATAATGTCCCACCAAACTACCGGGAAACCAGCCTGATAATACATCTCGAACATCATTACAATAGTGATAGCCCCCAGCCCCGCCATCCCGTCACTGATACAAAGCAGATATCTTCCCGCCGACCTGTTGGCCGCCAGAAAATCAGCGACACTTTTTGTATAACGACGGGTATATATAGCCATTGCGGTTATTAAAGCCAATAATCCGCCAACAATAGCCCAGTCAATCCCGTGCATATTCATAAATAACTCTCTAATAATAAAAATTGGATTCGAACCCCAGGCGAACAGACAAAACCAGACAAAAGCAGTTTCGGCAAAAGAATTCCATCTTGCAATTTTGTCGACCTGAGATGTCTCCCAAAACAACTGTCATATCGATACCAGCTATGATAACGTATCGGTACGGGGTGTTCAAGCAAATTCTCAGCTCGTATTAAAATAACCGATGTTAAAATAGACCCCTTAACGATACGTTATGCAAAATCGTCCCTTACTTAGCCAAAATCCAGGTAAGTTCCACTGACCGGTATGGATACACTATAAATAAGCGGGTGTAGCCCATTCTTCTGGTGCTTAAAAACAGGCAATCTGTAGAACATAGGCAATGGCGAAATTAAATTGCAGGGGAATTAATACCAAGAATTAGACGCTTTTCCTGCCCCCTTTTCATCGCTATTCACCAGTTTTAAGTTCTTAAGAAAATCTTGTTATGCGTAAATAGACTAACAATAGAGGCGATAACCAAAGTCAACACTACCGCAATAACAAAGCCCAGCCAGGGTTGATTTGAGTAAATTGAATTAACGACGGGCCGCAACCCTGTAAGAGCTAAAACAGGAATTAACAGATTAGAGTTACTAACGTAGGCAATCATCGGGTTCTGACCATTGTTAATCAGCAGTTTAAGATATTTTCGTTTCCTGAAAATATCGATGGTTATGCTAAAAGCTATTAAGAGAAAAATTGCTAATCCGGACATAACAAAGTAATAGCTCATCGTGTTTGGATCCTTTTTTATTCCGCCTTCATAAGGTTCAAATAAAAGCCCCAGTATCAGCCAAAATATTCCCCACAGATACATCCTATTCAGCAGTCTTTCCCTGTTGCTTTGAGGATTTCTAACAAAGAATAATCCTGTGATGCCCATACCGGCGCAACATAGAAATGTGGCCAAGCATAACCTCACCTTGAGACCAACCAACACAATTAAAATAAAGCCGAGCATTATACAAACAATGGCCGCAAGTCTTATCTTACCCCATCCTTTTCGTAGATGGTCATTTTCATCCTTGTTCATCCATACAACTAACAAGTCGCCTATAATTGTTGCTGGAATAATTATGAACAGATACTTCAGAAAACGCCATTGGAACATCCAACTGAAATTATAAATCCATTTAACATATTCAAGCTTTTCCTGTGAGACAAGATTTTTTATAAGTACCGCCAGAAATGGAATCTCAAAGGTATTACCGACTGAATTTATCCAGCTTGTATCGACAGTACAGGAAAGACGAATCGCAAATAATATTCCTAACAAACCTAATCGCAATAAAATATTTTCTCTGGTAAATAGCCATATAAATGCGCCAAACACAGACAAATCAGCCAGAACAAGGAGAATTATGTTGCTTTTGAAAGGCGAAAAACCCTGCCCGTTGTTGTACTTCAGTACGGAAATAATACATGCCGCCAAAACCCATGAGCCGTATTTAAGAATATTAGATTTGAATTTATCCAGTTTCCAGGGCAGTCTCCCCCACATCGGAAACATTAGAAAGAATCCCACAAGTCCTAAAACCCACGCCATATTTTGGGACTTGAAAACCATTTTGGAAGGAGTCATATGATAATTGTAAATAGCAAAACCAAGTAATGCGAAACCACGCTTAATTATCGGCCAAATCATTTGCGCATTTGACCGGCCGTTGGCTATCCTTCTGGAAAGCGCCAAAGGAAAAGCCGCTCCCATAGAAAAAATAAAGAATGGAAACACCGTATCCACCCATGTAATTCCAGGCAGGTCAGGATTAAATTGATGAGATGGAGGAGGGCTTTGGGCATGATACATCCAGGAAGGTAAAACCCCAAAAGGTAATAAGCTCGCAAGTACCATCAAAAGTATAGCTGTTCCTCTCAAAGCATCGAGAGGATACACTCTTTTCCGGGTTCTTCCAAGGATTACAGAGTCGGTCATAAGAAATCTCTTTCGTCAGGCCAATTATCCTGCAAAAACACAGACGCAGTTTATATTAGCGGTATGATTCTTCCGAGAGGCGGTAAAGAACTGCTTAAGAAGTCTCTGTCTCTACCTGTAAAATACTTTTAATGTCGCATCTATTTTTGCTCTCTCCCAAGCCATTCACAATATCTTTTGTAGAGGTTGTGAGCGGCTATGTATGTGGAGTTAGGACTCATAAAGTGTGAAAACTCGAAAGTAATGAGCTTTTCAATGTCGGGCACGCTTGAAGCGGCGGTTATTTTTGAAAGCAGTTCCGGCCAACCTATGGGAGGAAATTTGATGGGCGTATCACGGCTGAAACTCTCAGCGTTGCTCCAGCAGGTTAATCCATGTTTTCTGGCAAGCTTACTGTTTGCGCAAATATAATCTGATAGTTCGTGGAAGTCCACATTGCCATCCTGGAATGCTACTATATCAACATAAGCTTTTATCTGCCCAAATATTTGGTCCCATTCACGAACATGATGTTCAAGCGTTACCGGATCATCAACAAATTGCTTTTTGCCATGTATATAGGGCGAAATCAACGTCGGCAAATCCTTCAGCCCTTTAAGATATTTTGCAAGCTGTTGGTAGACTTTCAATGCGGTTTCGTTATATGTATCAATTTCGTGGCTTATATACCAGCCCTTGAACGCTTTTCTGTGTCCATATTTTGCGACAACTTCTTTAGCCAAAGCTTTATTGATATCGACTTCCCTTTGGTAGTTTCCTTCCATCCAGTAACGTCCACTGTCATACGTCCCAAAGAAGAGGTCCATATCGCACCTTTCGGCCTCGGTGAGGAATAATTCGACCAAATCATAAGGAACAGGCAATATTCTACCAACATCTTTGCGTATGGCCTTGGAATTAAACGTCATCCTGTTTTTATAACCGGCGCGAATAATAATTACAGTGTCAATGCCTATGGCTTTCATAGCATCGAAATCTTTGGACCACTGCTGAGGGTTCCAATTGGCAGAAGGAATATCGTGGCTGATTTCATCAATAAATGTTCCTGTTATCTTCATTGTAATCCCTTTACAATAGTTCCTTTGGCGTCATCGACATTTGCAGATATTTTAAAGCTCCGCTTCATTTGTTCAAGTAATTTCCAACAGTTAAACTGCATACGCGGCAGATGAAATGGGCCGGCCCAGCGATTTCCCTTGATGGTTGAGGACACAGTGCCGTCACGATGCAGATATTTAAACCATTCTCCGTTTTTGGCATCGGGGAAATGGGAGTACGCATATTTGTGTATACGCTCGTACCAATCCGCATATTTTTTCTTGCCCGTTAAATAATAAGCCAAAAGATAGGCATAGAGACTCTCGTTATGCGGCCACCATAACTTCATATCATGCTCATACTGCAGAGGCGGTTTTCCTTCAATATCAACAAAATACTTGATGCCCTCAAACTCCTCATCCCAACCCAAATCAAGCGACCAGTCCAGAATCAGAGACGCCTTTTCGAGAAGTTCCCTATCTTCCCTGACTCGCGACTCTTCCATTATAAACCAGGAAGTTTCAATCGCATGGCCTGGATTTACACATCTGCCATCCGGGCCTTCCAGTATTTCACCATTTTGCCCTACTGTTTCAAGCAACGCTTTAACATCGTAATGCATAAAATCTTCAAAAACTTCTTTCAGAGAAGCATCAATTATATCCTCATACAACTGATTTGCGCTTGCCTTGCGAATCTGCTGAGAAACAGCCAGCATAATCATTGGCATCGCATGGCTTTTAGACCGCCTTGTGTGAGGATATTCCTTTGGCGGTAAAAGCTCAGGATTATGGTAGTAGTGAATGAGCAATTTATATAGTTTCTCGGCAGATTCCAACGCCTGCTCATCCTTGGCGGCTAACGCATATTCTGAAAAAGCCAGAACCCCAAATGCTTCGGTAAATACATATCTTCTTTTTCTAATCGGCCTGCCGTCTCTGGTTACTTCAAAAAACATTCTGCCGTCGGTGTCGAAGCAATGCTTCCTGATAAAGTCAAGACCGTGTCCGGCCAATTCCAGCCAGTCGGCTTTTTTCTCAACATTATTGTACAGCATCGACAACAGCCACGTAAAACGACACTGCACCCAAACAGACTTGTCCTTACCAATCACGGAACCGTCATAGTCGATGTAATTAAAGAAACCGCCACACTCTTTATCGATGGCATACTTCAGCCAGAACGGTATAGTGTTTTCCAGCAAACCGGCACGATGAAACGCCAGAAGTTGTTCGATTCTTTTTTGGTCCATCTTTTTCTCAAACAGATTCCAATAGAAAATTACTGCAATTTATCGCAGATTTCCAATCTTTTAATTACCTTCAGACAAAGTAACAAATACAGCAAAGCCCTTGGGCCGCAATTTGGCGTCCATAATTCCTGATGCCGCCAGATTTCTGCCCGTTACAATTTCGACTGTATTAGGCTTTGCGATAGGTTTCTTCCACGTAAGCCTGACGTTCCTGGCCTTTGCGCTATGGTTAATCACAACTACCAGTTTCCTTGCACCAAGACGATATGCAAAAACCGCTTTTTTGTCAAATGCTGGTGGGATTACCAGTTCCTCATCGCATCGCTGTCCATCAAGTAAAAAGTCTTCAATTTCCGCCGCTATTGCCGAAACTTTTGAAATAGCATAGAAACCGGCGCCGTCAAGAACCTGCATATACCACACGGCAAATCCACCGCTGCCATACATCAATGAATTCATCAGTCTGTATGAAAACTCCTCCGGCGCAGGCATTGGACGAACGAAATCCGCAAAATTTTCAATAAACATCTCTGCCGGAATATGAGGAATATCACCTAACGCTTCAGTTGTTGCTGCGTAATCCCTGATACTTCCATAATATCCCGAAGAGCCAAAATGCAATCCTCCTGTCTCGGCCAGAAGTTCCCAGTCGGTAGCGTACATATAGCGTGTAAAACCTGCCAGTTCGCCAACATACTTGTGCCCGCTATAGTAACCATAAGTTAAAGTCGGATCAAGTTCAGACACCGCTTTGGAGAAAATCGACGACATCTGTGCACTTTGCCAACCGCGAAAATCAATCCACTCCTCGGCATATTTAGCTGTGATAACTTCAGGCGTCAACTCAACATCAGCAGAAATCCCTGCTCGCTTACGGAAAAGCTCCATCGTAATAGGCGTATAAAGGTCGCCTCTTATCTGCTTTCTGCCCTTTGTGAACGCTTTTTCTTCGTTGTCATTGATTACACCGTCGTATCGGCCGACAAGCTTCTTTTCCAGATATTTTATAAGCGCTTCATTCATTTTGTCCCTGTTCTGCATGGCCCAGGTATGGCATATCGAAACTACAACCGGCCAGCCATGAGTAATCTCCATCGGATTGCCATCAGCGTCAACCGTCAAAATCTCCGGCATTGATTTTGATATTTCCATCCCGATATTATGCCAAAATAGCAGTAAATTGGCTTTGACACCATACTTGCGAAGTTGCTGCGCAATGTTATCGTTCGAATCATAATAGCGCATATTAGAGATATTATTTATACCGCTGGCCAGGATAACATCGGCAAGGCCTTTTCTGTAGTCGGCATTTGTATAGCCGGCATAATCAAAGACTTCAACTCTCATTCGTTTCGGACGTCGGCCCTTCAGAGGCGGTAGAACCTGTGCAGTCGCATTCAAATCTGCCCACTCTTTCCGGCCGTCCTCTGTGCCGAGACTAACCTTGATGGGGTATTCGCCCGGCTCAATCCTGCCGGGATTGATAAGTAGCGCAGCTCTGACGACTCGGTCTTTAGCCCGAAGTTTACGGTTACCACCGATAAGCGCTATAGGACTGGCCGGCAATTTAATTCTGTAAATCACCTTCTCTGTTTCGCAAGTTGACTCTATTGCCGCAGGTACAATCAATGGCTTCGGATGCACGGCAAACGCTGTAGATTTGCCAAAAGCCACTATTTCAAAACCCTTCGGCATTTCCATAACAAGCACAAGCGGCTTGTTCAACTCGTATGAGTCTTTCGGAAGTTCGGGCCAGAGCGGCGTTGACGAGCCGGAAATAAGATATGCCAAGTTCCCTCTCGGCCAGAATTTTACAGTATCTGATGAAGTTTGGGTATTTGCGATGGAGCAGCCTACAAGAGTTGCTAAAACGCAAACTGCAAATCCCAACAACTTTCGGTTATACCATTGTCTCAAAAAAAACATAGTCCAACTCCTAAAAATCAGTAAATTTTAAGTTGCAAAAGCCCCGTTTTCTCATCGCCATTCTACCCCGGGAGCCCAACGTAGATATAAAAAACTGTATCGTTTGGAAAAAAACGGCACTATTGCCATAGTGAAGTGATGATTGCTCAATGTATATGATGGATATTACCAGACGTCACCGGCACGTTTCTCTTTCTTCGTTGCATTTGCGGGAACCTCCCATGTAAACTTCTCCCTGTAAGCAGCATGGTCCTTAAGAGGCTTAACCCTTTCAATATGGCCGTCAACAAATAAAAAGTTAGTTCCTACGCCGCGTTGGTGAACGTCTCTAACACCTGCCAGGAAATGCCATGACTCAGCGAGTTCTTCTGCCGCTTCTTCATCGGCCTGCCATCCGGGTCGGCTGAAATAATTACCCAAACGCTTGCTGTTTTTGCCGTTTGGGGGGTCGGTAAGCCAGTACCCAAAAAGCAAAGGCACACTCGCCGGACGCGGCACTGAACACACCTTGGTATAACGCTCAAAACCAAGGTTGTAATTGAAGTGATAACCGGCGCCAAGCTCATATTCAATAGCTTTTTTGGCGTTCCTGGGGCAATAGTAGCCGCGATAAATTCTGGTATCAGGGTCGGTTGTGTACTTCCGATGCCTTGCCGACTTGGTCGGCAGATAATCTGCTATTCCCCATGGCTTATCATGCCACCAGGCCATAGGCTCGCCCGTTGACTCACCACCGGAACCCCAAAACAGGCCTATAGGGAACCAGTCGTCGTTGTCCACAGCGTATAATCGCCAGGCCATCCCCAACTGCCTTACATTATTGCCACATACTACCGCTCTTGCTTGTTCTCTTGCTTTTCCCAGAGCAGGCATCAATATAGCCATCAATAAGGCAATAATCGATATTACGACCAAAAGTTCAGCCAGGGTGAACCCACGCTTTTCAGAATTACCAAACTCACGATACATCTGATTAGTCCCCTTAAAGCCGAGTAAGTAATGTCGGCGGAAGTTTTTTTCAACTTCCGCCGACTACCACAAAAACAGCATTTACCTAACAAATACCCAGTGCCCAGCTTACTGGACTATGCTTTACGTCTTTTAAGACCTGCCAGTCCAATGCCCAGAATAAGCAAACTCATTGTTGCAGGTTCGGGAATAACACTGAAATTGTCCAAAAGTCCAATCGCGTTACCCCACGGCCTTTGCCCGCCTATGCCGAAAGCACCGGCGTTGAGAACTGATGTGGTATACGAGAGACTCGTGGTGGATCCAGCATGGGTGACTGTTCCAGTAACACTATCGCCGCTCAAAGCAAGCTCAACGTATATCGGCATGCTCGGATTCCATGCAGCAACATAGTAATTAGCTGTTGGTTCGCCGCCGCCGCTCTGCACAAAGTCCAAATACACGTTATTATCGGCGCTGGAAATTATCGCGCCTGCTCCTATGTAAGTTGTGTATGTGCCTGTAACTCGGCCGACAGCATAAAACCGCATTCCCGAGCTTTGACCTGGCTTTTCCCACGCCTCAAGGTTTACGGTATAGTCGGACAGGCCGGTTTCCGTCGTAACCGTGCAAAGTCTTAGTACATCATTATAGAAAGCATTGGAGAAATAGGCCTTGCCGGGAGTAATGTCTCCAACCTTGACATCTTGTCCGCCGGCGCCTGTTCCCCATGGTACTGTGGACCAGACTCCTCCTGATGCGTTCTGCAATGTATCCGCCCAATAGCCTGTGTAGCTGTCGAAGTTGTCTTCAAAGATAACTGCGTTGGCACTTCCGATGGCCAGAGTCAATCCTAAAATCACAGTTACAACCATTTTCTTCATATTAGTCATAACTCCTCCTCTTCATCTTAAAAAGTTTCTAAGTTTTAACAACACAATTTCAAATACAACACTCTTAGCCTTCACCAGTGATACAACTAAACATCATCTCTACTCTACCTCATAACCACACCTCCAAAATTAACCATTTTCTACTTCCAGTACTGATCGCAACCGGCATCAGCCGGGTCAGTACACTCCAACCACTTCGTTACAAATTCCGCCACATCAAGCATATTGACGTAGCCGTTCTGATTTATATCACCTGCATCACAGGGTATTCCGGGGTCGCCGCAGGCGGGAACGCTAACCTTAAAATTGTCAAATCGGCCAACAGCATAGCCCCAGAGTCCGCTTCCGTCATTATAGCCCAAATGATACCCGCCAATTCCAGGAGCGCCGGTATTTAAGACATCTGTGATGATACTTATCGTTTGTGTACCTCCGTTATGTGTAATCGCGCCTGCGGCAACATCGCCGTTCAAGGTCAGCTTCAGATAAATAGGTGCGTTGGGGTCATAGTCAGCTACCCAATTGCATCTCGTCGCACTGCCGTTGCTGTCAACAATCCTGCCATATACATACTGATTGTTCGCATCATCCGGAATACTCAGGGCGGCGCCAAGTCTGACATTTGTTGTCTCGGTAATTCGCCCGGCAACATACCAGTCAATCGTACGCTCTGGATGCTTCCACGCCTCGACCTCGACGGTGTAATCAGCTCGGTCGGCGATATTAACATCATTAACAGCCCTGGCAAATCGCAGTTCATCCTCCCAGTAGTTGTTGGAGAAATAGGCCATGTCCGGAGCAATATTTCCTGCCTTAAGGTCTCTACTTCCGGTAGCACCTTGTCCCCATGGTTCTGTGGACCAGTATGGCGAAACATCCGGTATTGCCAGAACCCAAGTGTTTGGGCCAACAAAAACACCGAGGTTTGGGTCGTCATCATAGCTGTCAAAATTATCCTCGAACAAAACCTCAGCCTGCGCAGCTCCTGCAAGTACTATCTCTGCAAAGTCTGCGAAATCAACACGGCAATCCTCGTTCAAATCTGCGTCAGGATAAACCGTTCCCTGGTCGCCGCACTGGGCCGGATTAACTGCAGAATTTGTGTAAATACCAAAATTGTCAAAGTAACCAAGAGCGTATCCAAACTCGAACTGCGCACCCATGCCGGGAGCGCCCGGCGATGTTACAGTTGTTGTGAAAGTTGCAGAAGCTGAGTTACCAAGATGACTTACCCTGCCTTTGACGATATTATTATTGAAGATAAGCTCGATAACGAATGGTTGTGCCGGATTATGAGCTCCGACATAATAGTCGCCGTCGGCATAACCGCCGGTATCCCCAACCCTTATAGAAAGCTGTTCCGGGGTACCTTTTGCTAAAACAGCTCCCACTCTTACATGTGAGCCTCCTGAGGCTCGTCCAAGAACGTACCACTCGCAATGGGTGTTGGGGTCGGTGTCTTCACGGATGTAACCCTCGACTTTGATTCTAAAGCTGTTCGGGTCATAAAGAGGGCCAACGCCATCCACCGTTGCAAAGAGTGGGGGCGCTCCCGTGTTGTAGTTGTAATAGTAGGCTCTGCCATCGTGCTCACCGCCAATCCTAAACCTCTTTTTGGGATCAGCTATCCAAGAAGTGCTCCAAGAAGCGGTATCACCCAGATTCCCATCAACAACGTTATAACAAAAGTCGTCTGTCCAAAGCTCCTTAAGCCCCACAACAGTGATGGTTCCACCAATTCTCAGACCCTGAATATCCTGCCCGTTCCATTGCCCGAAAACCACATTTGCAACTGAAAGATGGGCGTAGCCATCCTCGTCAATATTCATCCAAATGCTGGCTGTCAGACCGTTGACATCATGATTATAACTCATCAGGCCCATCGGCAGTCCTTCATAAGAAGCCCCTTCGCCTGCGGTACTCTCAAATTCGGATGAATAATCCGTCCAGCCGGTACCGACGACATCGACCTCAACCTGATTAAGGTCATAAACAAAATCATAGGCAGGAAACGCCTGATGCACTCTTGTCGTAGATGTCCAGCTTACATCCTCGCCGCTGGTTTCGACAGAGAAGCTCCAATCCGCCGGATTCTCAGCGTTCGCCCTCGCACCTGCCATACACACCAGGGTAACCAACAATAGCACAAATCCTGTTTTGTTTTTCATAATCCTGTGCCTCCGTAAAAAAATAAGTAATTAAAACGTCAAAAAACTTCCTCAAAGATTACAGAAAAAAAGTATTAAACGCTTGATTTCTCTCTCTTTACCGATAAAATTCCTATATTAAAGAGTGGAGGCATAAGAACCTCTACTGTTTCTTTGTGGGCCAGCGTCCGCTCGTCAAAGTTAGTCGCTGGTCCGCTTTTTATTTAATTCCGATGCCCTAAACTCTCACAGGCCCGCTGGAGTTTCTCACCAACAGTTTTCGGTTTTCCCACATTTTCGCCGCCTGATGGCGCGCATCGGTCAGGTTTATTTTCTTTTCAATATAATCTATTAAAAGTTCCGTTGCCGCTCTGCCTCCGCCGTACAAATCCCAACTGATTGCGCTTATAGCTGGACGGCTCCACTGGCATAAAATCGTATCGCATGTACTTATAATGCTTATATCCTCAGGACACTTTCTACCGCCATCGATGATTCCCGACAAAAATCCCACACACCATTGGTCATGGCCGACAACGGCAGTTGGACCACCGCCGTTTTCCAGCCACTCTTTGGCCTGTCGATAAGCAAACCGGAATGGGTCAACCGCAGGATTTATGTCGCTGAAATTGGTGAATTTTACTTCTTCTGCGCCAAAGCTTTGCTTAAATTCATCTTCCGTTTCCACAAGCAAATCAAACTTTTTTCTTGCCCTGGTGCCACCTACGATTATATGCCTATGGCCTAATTTATATAGATACTCAAAAACACTTAGCCAGTCTTCCTTCATATCCCTGGCCACCGATAAAACACCTTCCAGAGAAAAATCTGTACTCTCACCCACTAAAATAAACGGAAGTCCGCAATCAATGACTGTCTGCAGCACTTCTTCTTCAACATAGCCGGTTATAACAACACCATCGACTTTTCGTCGTTTTAATTTGGAAGGCATCACGAAGTTTTTTATAGAAGACATATCGTAGCAACTAATCATACAGTTGTAATCCCTCCGGCTACAGGCGTCTTGGACCCCTGACATAAGTGAGGCAAAGTAATTGTTTGCCAGCCCAAGAGATGTAGAGGATGAAAGCAAAAATCCGATATTGTGAGTTCTGCCGGTAATCAGGGCCTTGGCAGCAGCATTAGGCTCATAGTCAAGGTCCTTGGCAACTTTGAATATCTTATTCTTTGTGTCTTCGCCGACCTTAATCTTGCCCATTCTGCGCCGAAGAACGTCTGATACAGTCGATTTCGAGACGCCCACTCTGTGGGCTATTGTTTTTAATGTTATGGCTTTTGCCATTGTAGAAATCCTGTAACTATCATACCGGCCCATTTCCCGTACCGATACGGTTAATTATACCGTATCGGTACGGGTGCTTCAAGTAAATTTTTGTTTTTTCTACTCATTTCACTATTGCTCTGTTATAAGTTCAATAATAACAATTGGTTACGAAATTAAAATTTTTCATTTCGCCTGTAAACAACGGTAATATTTTAATCCGATACTGATTTCCTTGACAATCCCCCCTGTTTTTGCTAAAATTCATCTACCGAAACCGGCAATGCAACACAATTCCCGGTTAACCACAAAAATTGCATCTACAGCTTATTTTAATCCCTGGCTGAAGTCTAAATAATTTGAATTGGAAAGATTGAACGATGAGAAAATTACCGGCCATCATAGTTGTAGTAATATTATCATTCGCGTCTGTCGCACAGGCCCTAAAGTCTCCCGCCATAACTTTCGGAAATATCAGCGTCGGCAAGTTCTACACCGTTAGTGTGCCGGCTGAGGCAAGCTATCCCGACCGGTGGCCAAATAAATGGACCGCCGGAGCTAAACTTACCGACGAAACTCTCGCGCAGTCGTGGCCATTAGACTACTGGGTTGGATGGTATAACCAGAATTCTATCGAAATAGTGGTTGACCTGGGCAAGAACTACACAATCCAGCACGCAAAGCTGCACTGTACCTCTCAAACAGATTTGGGCATATACTACCCGACGACCGTTGAAATCTATATAAAAGATGACATAAGTTCCGATTGGCTCTCCTACGGGCAGCCTCTTTCGCCACCGCCGGATACATCTGGCTACAGTGATGCATGGATTGGCGTCGACGGCAACGACGCAACCGCTCGCTATGTCAAGTACTCAATGACTACCTCCGGCGGTAATTATCTGTTTATTGATGAGATCGAAGTGCTCGGCCTGATTGAAAACAGCTGGAAAAATGTACCCGACTGGGGCTGCTACCACGGTGCCTTTCCCGTTGAAGAGCATGGATATTTGGTGATCAATTCTTTTGAGACACTCGTCCAGAAGAAGTTATCGATGGTTCTCTGGTACGCCACTATGGGTACCTGCGGTTTTGCCAGCTACCTGGGGCCTTTATGGACAGGTCAGTATGGCTTAGCATCCAATCTTGATTACGAAGGTTCAAGATATCTGGAAATCGGCTGGGAGCCTGAAGGCTACAAAACCGCAGAAGACATCGCCAGCGGCCTTTATGATATATATTTTGAACAGTGGTTCATCGAATCCATAGATTACCAGAATCGAGGCGGCAACAATGACCCTGTCTGGATACGGGCAATGAGTGAAATGAATGGCAGTTGGACGTTTATTCCCAATAAGGCATCCTGGGGAGGTCACCCTCTCAATTACAGACGTGCATGGCGAAGAATGTACAACATCGCTGAACAGGTGGGTGCAGAGAAACACCACATATTCCTTTGGTCGCCGAATGGCATCAGCTATCCTGATGCCCCTTGGAATGCCCCTATCGAATACTATCCAGGCGACGGCTATGTTGACTGGGTGGGGCTAAGCGTCTATGCCCAGGGAGATAACCCATACCCGCCTGCAATAATCCAGCCATTCTATGATATATGGTCATATAAGCCTATGATGATAAGCGAAGGTGCATACTCCACCAAGGAGGGCATAGACCCACAATTATGGGTCAATGACTGGTTTGATATTCAGTACAACTTCCCTATGATTAAGGCCATTGTTTGGTTTAATGCCAGTAAACATGAACTAACTCAATTAGACCCTGTCGTCTTGTCAACCTATCGTCAAAGAGTTTCCCAACTATATTTCCTTCGTCAATCCATCGCCGGCATTCTCGACTACAATGCCGACTACTATATCAATTTTCCGGATTACGCCGCTTTTTCTTCAAACTGGGCTGCCCAAGGTTCCAATTACTACGGTGATGTCAACGGTGACAACAGCGTAGATATGGATGACCTGGCAATTATTATGAGCAATTGGTTGGATTAAATTGCTGACAATACGCTGAATTCGATACACCAACTCGAAAGGAAATTTGATGTCTCAATTAGGTTTTCAAAGAAATATCCCGATTCGCTATGAAGTTGATGTTTTTGTCGCTGGAGGTGGGCCAGCTGGCGTAGCCGCTGCCGTTACCGCTTCCAGAGAGGGCGCCAAAGTCTTTCTCGCTGAAGCTCAATCCTGCCTCGGAGGCATGGGAACATCTGGTATGGTGCCTGTCTTTATGCAGTTTTCCGACGGTATAAATTTCCTTGCCGCCGGCATCGGGGAGGAAATCTCTACCAAGCTCCGAGATGGTGGCGGGACCGGCCCCGATGATGAGCTTGCCATCAAAACAGAGGTACTCAAAAGAGTTTACGACCAAATAGTAATTGATGCGGGTGTCAACCTTTCATTCCAAACTCAACTTATTGCGGTGGAAGCCGAAGACGGCAAAGTTTCTTTTGCAATCTGCAGCGCAAAAAGCGGCACTTTTGCGGTAAAAGCCAAAATATTCATCGATTGTACCGGCGACGGCGATTTGGCAGCATGGGCCGGAGCTGAATATAAAAAGGGAGACGACAACGGCCACCTGATGCCTGGAACCCTCTGCAGTCTGTGGACAGGGCTCAACTGGGACAAAATACCGCCATATCATCAGCGTAATCATCTAAAGAATCTTGAAAAAGCCTTCAAAGAAAAAATCTTCACTGTCGAAGACAGACATCTTTCAGGAATAATACGTGTAGGCAACAGCACAGGTGGCGGAAATGTCGGGCATACCTTCGGCGTAGATGGCACCGACGAAAGAACTGTAACAAAAGCACTTGTTTGGGCACGAAAATCCCTCGCCGAATACCAAACATACTATAGAAAGTTTATCCTAGGCTTTGAAAATATGGAACTTGCCGCTACCGGCTCACTTCTCGGAATCCGTGAAACCCGAAGAATCACAGGCGATTATGTCCTTAGCCTTGAAGATTTCAAAGCTCAAGCTGTATTTGGAGACGAAATCGGACGCTACTGTTATGAGGTAGACATACATCCGTTGACCTCAGACAAAGAAAATTTTCAAAAATTTCAGAAAGAGACTACTTCTTACAGATACTCGGAGGGCCAAAGCTATGGCATTCCTTATCGAATTCTGAGACCCCACAAACTTCGAAACGTTCTTGTAGCCGGACGTTGCGTAAGTACAGACCGTTATATGCAAAGCTCAATACGCACGATGCCAGGCTGTTATATTACCGGCCAAGCCGCCGGAATGGCAGCGGTATTAACGGTACAGATGCCTCAAGCCGGTGATGTGCGTAGTATTTCTGTAACTCAGTTACAGCAAAAGCTTAGAAGCATCGGCGCATACTTGCCAAATGCGGGTTAGTCCGAGTTGCGCAGTTATAAGGTTGTATTTAGGGGACCATCATTCGTAGCTGTCCCTTATTTATTCTTTCATATATTTCAGAAAAACAAACACACTTGACACGAAGGGACGGGCGGTTCTATTATTAAGCAAGCGTGTGCTTGTGTGCCCAGCTGGCTTAAGCTTCGTATGAAACGCTAAGCACAGTTTTGTCAAAAACATATGCAAGACATTGGGAGACGCAGAGGGAGAATATCCTCGACTTGTGACTCATTTGAGAACTTGTGTTATTTTGGCTCTGGATACGCTAATGTTTCCATCCAAATCAGCTTTACCTTCGATACCATTGTTGCCAATTAAAGCCTACCATTGTAGTTTCCATTAAATACAACCGCACTACAACCAGAAGGCCGAATAGCGTGTAAAATCGCAGAAATTGCAAACCCATAAGGTTAGCAATAACAAAGACTTAAAAAATTTGCAAAAAACGGCGAACGTTTTGAACATACGATTGCCGTTGCAAAGACAAACGGATTATATATCCGGTTGACTTCAAGTACCTTTAACAGGGTTTTCTTTGCGGCGGATAATCCTTGCAATAAGATCATTTCGCCATTTGCCTTTGAGGAAAACAAACCTGCCTTTAAATATCCTCCGCACTTTTCTCGGCTTAATGCCCTCTTCTGTCAATTGCCTGGCAATGGCTCGAAAAGCGAGACCCGCCTTGCGTAGCTCAATCATACGCTTAATAGCTCTCTGCTCATCAAAGTTAATTTTCAGCTTCGTCGGATCCTCAGAATCCTTCATCATGCCGTATGGTGGCAGAAAGCTCATACGTCTACCCGCTCGTTGGTGCCTAAGCATTGCCTCCGAAGTCCTCTCTGATACGAGTTCACGCTCCAATTTT
>SDBT01004564.1_pt1 | contig 23469 bp, 9 predicted proteins | sample 2277101 | NCBI WGS metagenome assembly SDBT01 (sample SAMN10404973, study PRJNA504765) | marine sediment metagenome | isolation source: marine sediment core GS10_PC15, 103 cmbsf | place: Arctic Ocean: Southern Knipovich Ridge | collected 2010 | reverse complement strand
AGCTCCCTGTCCAAGGAGTTATCCATAGGAAGGGTGTTTCTACCCACAGACTCCATAGCCATAAACATACTGGCATAAATACCGCGAGTAGAAAAGAAGTCATTAAGGAAAGTCGCATTACGAGGACAGTCAGCGACTTCCCTAAATGCCGCGAAGGCCGGCGCGTTATTCTGAGGCCCATAAACATCCCTCTCGAAGATATCACAGTTCTGAGTGTAAACTAAACGTACACCTTCAGTGAAAATAGGATCAAAAACAAAGGTGTGTATCTTAGAGTCTGCTCCACCGAAGCTGTTAAAATAAGTGGTCAGTTGCGCTGGGGACTCATCCCTCATCAGCTGAGTTATACGACGTATAACTTTCCAGTGATCGTTCTCATTAGCGTCAGGGTCTATTCCCCCCAGCTCCGCCTTGGTCTTAAGGACCTCGATGTCCCAAAGACGAGGATAGTTCTGTGTAAAAGTACAGGCGGTGCTTTGATTGGCGTGGTGGGCAATCTTAATTCCTCCGATCTTCTTCTCACCAAACCACTGCATGCCTAAGATACCAGGATCTGTAGTGGTCATTCTTCGGAACGACTGCACACCTTCATTCCTATCCTGTCTGAACGCCAGAAGGAAACCCTGATTCTGGCCAGCGATAGGACCTGACGCGCTAGTGGCGAGCTGACGACCAGGCTGAAACCAGTGGGTACTTCCTGTTATGGTAGTGAGAAGTCCGAAATCTACAGGGACATAGGAGGCATCGACGAAGTCCTTTACCCCAGTGAAGTAACTCTTATACCACTTCGCCAGCGTTACTGCGGGGGCATTTACAGAACAAGAGTAAGCGTCCATGTGCCAAATCTGACGATGGTCGATTCCGCCAAGATTGATGGCTCCGTCGGAATCTACGTCAATCTCAATGCGCACAAAACGAGTATCTGCCTTTATAATATTTGTCGCGCTGAACGTAACATTTCCTGTACTGGGGGCGCTGTTTCCAGATGACTCTCTAGCTCTAAAGAAAGCTAATTGGTTAGTACCGTAATCGCCGAGAATTGTACCTGCAGGATCCTGTACTCCCGAGAGAGTAGGCGCACCCATTAGTCTGAATCGAGCGGTACGGCCATCTGCATAGTCTGCATATCTAAAGGACCAGTTGAAAGTAGCAGCGCCCTGATCGATGCTGTCTGAGAATTCAGAAATATCTGTGGTTTGACTCAATTTAAAGGTTATCTGTGCCTCCTGTCCAGCTGTTTCTGGGTCGTCGGCGTCCATATTGAATCCAAAAGAAAAGTCTCCGCCCTGAACAGAAGCAGTACTGGAGGTAGAAAAATCAGCTACCCTAGGAACCTGAAAGAAAAGACTACCCGAATTAGTAATCTCTAGATCCCAGCCAGTGAGGTCTCCGGTGTTGAAGCCCCCATTAACTGCAAGATTAGCAGATAGAAAAGACTCAGTTCCACTTACTAAGCTAATGAGTCCATAAGCCCTTGCGTTCATCATGACGCTAGTCTCTTCCAGCAATATTTTATCAGAGTTAAAGTCTACACGTCCTGGTGCTCCAACCTGGGGGTTTCTGATGTCCTCCTCAGAGTTGAGCTGATTGAAATAGAGAAGCTGCTTAGCGGACTCAATATCCTCGGGAATATCAAGGATTAGATCTGCGACAGTGGGTAGTGAGTTAGTTATCTTAAGTGGGGTAGAGGTTCGTAATTCGTTACCGGAAGTGGTAGGATCCTGGGTAGTAAATCCAACCTTAGCCTCGTTCAAAAACATAGAACTTTGGATTCGACCTTCCTCTCCGAAACAAACCTGATCCTCTTCGAACTCTATCTTAACATCATTGATAGCCGTCTGCAGGGTAGGTCGTACAATGATCCTCATAAACTGAGGAGAATTACCCACCTTAAACTGAGCCTCATTTTCATTAGCTTCAATAAGTTCTCCCGAAGAGAATAACTCCCCATCTGCAGAAAAGAATACTTGGATATTATCACCCAAAGATTCATCGGAATCGGCAACGCCATATACTTCCATCTCCGAAATCTTAGTACTCCAATGAAAATCACTGAACCACCTAATAGCAGGGGTGCGAATAGGAGTAAAAGACCATTCAAATATATTCCACTGTGCCTCAATAAAAGATGCTTGCTGTTGGAGGTTTGTTCCTCCCAACTCGGCCACGCTTCTCACATAATCAACACCTTTCTTAGGATTAACTGTACCGTCGGCTGCTATTGTATCAAAACGTGCGGGGTTAGCTAGTAAAAGATCAGCGCGAGCGTCAGGTTTAAGGCTAGAGAATGGGGGAAACTGTACTATCCTCTGTCCATCAATCTGTACAGAAGTAATAGAGTCTTCAGGAATTAAAGAAAACCCCGGCTTACTTCCGTTACCTCCCTTACCTCCCTGACCTACCAAAAACTCTATCTGCCAAGATCTTTGATTCTTCTTCTCTTTGAAGTACATAACAATTTTGCCTACAGGTTTGTCTAGTCTAGGAGTCTGACTACTAAAGAAACAATCCAAACCAAGAGGGTCACGTTGAAAATCAAAACTAGCGGGTGCTTGATTTACAAATTCGAAAACGTCAAAGAACTCACTATCCCCGTTTACGTAAAAGTAAGTAGCTCCTACAGACGTGGCACCCCCGGCACCGCTAGGGCCTCCATCACCAAAGGCAGACACCCCGTTCTCTGCTAGCCGGATACCGTCATTCAAAGCCTGGATATTGAAACCCTCGTTCTGTCTCTCTACACAGAAACGAAGTGTAGGTGAAGGGCTGTAACACACGGTGTGCGCACCTTCGGTATCTGCATTATAGACAGCAGAGGTGGCTGCGCCTAAATTATACTCCAAATTAACTCTATCTTCTTGACCTGTAACCACCATCTTATCAATATTTAGACGCCTCTGAAGATCGATATCAATCACAGCTCTGTTCTTGGTATCATCACCGTGGGCATATATGGGAAGACCGGTCTCTCCAGCACCTGACGGCGGAGGAGCTACGAAAGGACCCTCTGCACCTGCGTCCCCCTCTACCTCATAGAAAAGAGCATCTGGTTTTATCGAGGAACCGCTTCCAGAATGTAAACCAACATTGAAAATTCCAAGAAGATCACCACGTCTCACAAAAATATCCTGAGTAGATACATTCTCGGAAAAGATGTCCGGGATAGGGCTACCAACAAGTCCCCCATTGGGATCATCAGTAAAATCCTTAACCCCCATCAATCCCTCATGTACAAGGGTAAGAGTACCATCTAAAGAAGGTCTAAATATCTTCCACTTACTGCCTCCATTTCTATCAGGAGCGCCGTTCATAAAGATCTTGTCAATTTTACCCGCATCACTAAAAGGATGGTTTAGATCAATGAAAGTACTTCCATTTCCGGAGGGGATAGAAGTAAGTTCAAACTTAGGCTCTGCAAGTCCGGTACTTCTACCTTCTTGTACGATCTCAGTTGTCAGATTCTGGTAGATGACATCGAAGTTAACGTTACCACCTTGTACTATGAACTGGGAAGGATCTAAAGCGAACGCTGCCAGTGAATCATCATTATCAAACATTGCCATGATTTCTAACGTAGTAGGCTGATATGAAGACAGAGGCTCATAGGTAGAAGAGGGGTCGGTACCTAATCCATCCGTACCGATGAAGAAGCCAGAGCCTGAAAGGAAACCCAAGTCTTGTCCTGCGGAGGTAGGACCGTCCTTAACTACGACAGAAGAGTCTGTAGCTCTGGTACCAGATTCTATTCTAAAAAACTGACCATCCTCTGCCAGAAAACACTCCGCTCTTATATATCCTCCTATTGCCACTTTCCCTAACTGTAAAGATATATCCCGAGCTAGAAGAAATGCAGTCACTTCTTGTGGTGTCAAAGTAATCTGAACATCACCATAGTTATCAATGTTCACAATCAGTTTATCATTAACACCTTTTTGAATAATAGTAGATCCCAGAACAGCGCTCCCTGCCTGAGCGAAGCCTGCACTTCCTGCATTTTCTGAGTCAAAAGAGAACTCAAAAGCACTGGTGCCTATTTCAAAGAATCCCAGAAAGAACTCATCGTTAATGAATCCGTCTTCACAAGGATAGAAACGAATCCTGTTGATATTACCCACCCAATTAGGATTCTCACCCATGTTGATCTCATAGAGATGCCATCTCCCGTCTGCAATAAGCTCAAACGTCTGAGTCTTAGCCTCGTCAAAAAGAGGATCGCCGGTTGTGGTCCATGTAATCTTACCCCAGGTAGTAGGCTCATTACTATTAGGGTGCTGATCATATTTAAGCCTAAAGAAGATGCGATCATTTACCAAAGCGTCTACTGCTGTAAAATTACTAGACGGGCCGATGAAAGAATCAGGGCCAGTCCTCTTGGTCGCAAATAGAAACCCTCCCCAAGCACCAACGATGTCCATGTTTATGAACGTAGTCCAGTCCTTCAGGTCTCGGTTAATGTCCCAGACCACCTGATATTGAATGACGTCAGGCTGCTTGGGAGCCACCGAATGTCGTATTCGTGCTTCAGAAAGGATAGAATATACCATTACTTTTTCTTGTAGGCCCCATCTAAACGATCGACTGTTGCCGTTTTGTATTCCTCCCTAGTAGGTAGTATCACACGTCCGAAATCGTCAAAGTTAACGACGTCTAGCTTTTCAAAAATCTCTAGATGCTTTGCTGACATTTCACTGAAGTGCTTTCTAACCTTAAGTTCAATATCTCTAAAGGTGTACTTGTGTGCTTTGCCACAATTGTAACAAGAGTAAACCAAATAATCCCAAATAATAGTACAGGGGTTAATGAAGTTATCTTTTTCAGGTCGTCCCTCGTCATAGTAGGCACGAATGGTAGCTCCATGATCTATGTCCATGTCGTGTCCGCACTCTTCACATTTAATGAATTCTAAGTAAGGCATATTACTGTAGAGGCGTGTTTCCGGCCTCTCCTCCTCCTGCAGTCTCCACTGGTTCAACTATGACAAGTTGTCCATCAGGTCCGCGTCGGAATCCTGAAGCGTTTAGAACCGCGGTAGATATTGGTTGACCGTTACTATCAAAAAAGTTACTGGTCTCTAGAAATGTAACATCTGGATTATTAACACTAGCAGGAACGGCTGCGGCTAGACTACCGAAGCTGGGTCCTGCAGAAAAATCAGCCCAGAAACCAGCGCTTTCCACTTCAGCTAGTTCGTCATGGAGATGGGCAAAATTATAACTAATGATCATCGCGTCAGGCTGACCTTCCCTGCAAGGATTAAACGCAGGGCTACCAAGTACGTGTCTAAAACAATGTCCGGGAGCTTGGAATGTACTCCTTACCGGCACCTCACCGTAAAGAGGACGGTCCCCGTTCGAAGAATCGAAGGTAGATATTTTATCAATATCACTGACGTCGACCGAAAGAGTAGTTGTCCAAGACGACGTAGAGCCGCCCAGAAACTCAATCCATCTCTGCTCTTCAAGGGGAAAGAAACCAGAGAAAGCGTAGGTATAGGGGCGTCCCATAAGAGCCCGAGCTTTATCGTACTCCTCAGCTTGAAGCTTCTCTAACTCCGAGATACCAAGACCTTGAATGACGGGCTGACCCCCTCCCTGTCCGACACCAGACTCTTGTCCCACAAGAGGACCCCAAGCATATGCTCTATGTCTGTTACCTCCAGATTTAGCTCCTGTACTAGTGTTTCTCCAGTAAGCGGAACAACTATCCATTCCTGTTAGATTCTCTTCTGGATTCTCACCTCCCGTGGGACTAAAGGTAGAGGTGTAGTAACGTCGTTCCGGAATCCTAATCGTCTCAACAACAGTGGCTGTCAGCGAATCAACTATAAACTCAATGGAATGTACACCCATAGACAACGTTGGGTCACGTGCTAAGAAGATCAGATGAAATTCCTGAAAGAACTTATCCCAAAAAGGCGCGTCAGCATTTGACGGGAAGATACTCGCAGGAAATAGAACCTCACCTTTCTGAATGTCCGACGAATCAAATCTATTGGTGGGATCTGGTACACTTGTGCCTTGAGCCTGACTACTGGAAGTTCCTAGTATGACTCCGGCGCGGGTGGTGAAAAAATCTCCTGTTCTATTCTGAGGAGGAATACCTGTTAAGATAACTTGAGGAACTTCCATACCTTTTCCAGCCAAGAAGTTTATGTTAACGGACTTAATCTGGGTATAAGCATTGAAAGTAAAATCCAAAGTAATCTGCTCATCCTCTCCTCGGGATTTTCCTCCGGTGGCAGGTCTACCTCCTAACAATTTAGGATCACTATCATCGTTAAAGTTAGATACCGAAATGATATTTGGAATCATCTCCTCATCAACAAAGTTTGCTTCCAGACTAGAGGGGAAGTAAGCAGTGCAGCTAGTCTTCGCAAGACGTTTTGTGCTGCTATTTACGCTTGTTGTCAAAACTCCCTGCTTGCTTAGATAATTCTGAGCAAGATTTTCTGTGGCATTAAAACTACCATCCTGACCACTACCCCCACCTATTCCGTGTGGGACTCTACTCCAGGTATAATTCATATCCAACGTGCCTCCACGGGCAGGATTGAAACCAGCATCTACCGGAAGAACACTCGAATCCAAAGAGAAGTATATCTGCTCAAGGAAGTAGTTACACATGCAGCAGGGGTCTAAGATAGACTTTCTGGGGATGTCAACCGGGAAAGCAGGGCCCATCTCACTAGTAGAGTAAAGGGCCACGAAACTAGAAGGAGATATATGATCACCGTGGATGAACTGCGCAGGTAAAGAAATAGGCTGTGTATCAGGGACATTAGCTACATTACCCTCACAACTACACTCGTTAGCTAACTGGTTATTACTAGATGCGCGAGAAGAGCAAGGAAAAGGACTATCTCCCAAGAGCTTAGAGGTGTCATAGACAGTGTCTGGCATCAATGCTGGACCAAACTTTCTACCAATGAAGTCTATTACTATCTCCCTGGCGGGACCGTCACCTAGTTGAACAAAAGCATTAGTCTCAATTGTTCCGTCTTCTGCGTAAACAGGGGCTTGGTATGTTACCTGATAGTTACCTTCCGCAGGACGTAGTCTTACCTCCATACGTCTATTGTCTAGAAAATAATCCGCCAGCTGAAATTTCATACCGATAATAGCGCTTGTATCTCCTTGTGCTCTAGCAATAGGGGTGTCGGCGTCCCTCCATGCCCAAGCAGTGGTGATGGTGCCCCGCGGCGCGGCTGAACCTGGAGCTATTCCTTGCGCGTTAGGCTCTTTTCCCAGCAGAGAGTCAGGTAAGAAGGTAGGGTAATAAGGAGCAAAGGGATATTCAATACCCCCACCACCTCGATTTGTAATCAAAGCTGTGTGCGTGTATCGGGTGCTGCTGTCGGTAGGAACCGACTCCCCTACACCGCCCAAAGGATTAATAGTACCTACAAGCCTTGACACCACTGTTTCTATTCTCTCACCGAAGATAGACACCGTGGCTCCCATATCTTCTCGTTCTGGGAACATAGGCATCCAACGAAAGGCTACCTGCTCAGGCTTAGGAGTATAGTCTCCGATCTTTGTAGCGACCTCACACATAAGAACCGGGCGACCAAAATTACCAAACGGAGGCGGGGCCCAATTGGAAGATTCATACCAGAACTGATCAACCTCACCGCGCTTACGCCCATACCCTGTGAAAGTAGCGCCTCCTCCGGTGCTCACCGTGTTACCATAAGTATAACTGGAGTTGCAAGCACGGAGAGTGGAATGGACAGATAAGATCTTAGCTGAAACCTCATCCTGAATGTGATGGGTTTCATTTATAGGGTTAGCTAGTCCTCCCTGGGCTCCCTGACCGGGAGTAAAAGTTCCCGCTCCGAAGTCACCGGACTCTACACCTGCACCCGCTGTCGTTGCATTAATAAGTTCGGTAGAAGAATTAGCACCACCAACTCCGCCCACACGTGTATTGTACCGGGGCTTCTCACAGACATTGTAAGGGTACCATAGAGTTCCTCTCTTCTTCTGCCATTGGGTTCCCGGAGGGAAAGAGGAGATAATCTTGGAGGCGTTAACTGCTTGTCCTGCGCTAGGATAAACTGCCTTCTGAACAACTTCACCTTCATCACCTTCGGACGCATTGATGATCGTTTCAAACTCTTTACGATGCGGTCCAAGTCTAAGAATCTCGTGGTCACCACAATTAGGGGTCGTAGAGCACGGAGCAGGTCCCAAAAGATTTGCCACCAAGTGACCTAAGGTCAGTTCATCTGGGTTAATAGTAGCTTTAGGGGCAACGGAAGCGGTACCACTGTCATCCCCAAGAACTAACAATTTGTCCGGGAACAGTGCGTAAGTTGTACAAGTGCCTCGCCACGCATAGAAGATCTCAACACTAACGCATGCCAAGTTATAATACGCAACCATAAATCTTACATTCTTCTTGCCTATCGGTCGTTCGTCGGAGTCCTTAAAAACAAAAACGAAATCCTGCTGATCAAAACCAATAGTTAGCTCACGGTCTGATGAGTGTCCGGAAGTAAGTCCTCCAGAGTCGATGATGATTTGCTGACCATGTTCTCTTAGCCTATCTCCATAAAAGTTCTCATTGACTACGTCGCCGGTCCCTTCAGGAGAAGTCTTAGATTCGCCTTCCTGTTTGTGAGTTTGTGCTCGGAGATACGTGTACTGGATTTCCAAGCGATCTTTCTCTGGATCAGGGCGTCCAAATGCATTTTCGTCACCGATTCCTGGACCATAAATTGCGTAGTTGGCAGGGAGACCTACACCATCCTCGTTACGGTAAAGAAGAACCAGCGACTTCGTAGCACCGCCTGTCGTCAGAGTTACTTTCTCAGGTGCCCACTGAGCAACAATACTACCTGTAGCGCCGTTGTCAACTAAGACAGGGGAGAGGGCTTTAAAGTCTCCAGCCTGGGTAGGTAAAGGCAAAACCCTATTCGCGTTAGGGGACTTAATTTCAGCCATGATTATACCACAATCTTGGAGTAAGTACCAGTTATCAATGACCTCTGTTTCTCTATACTGAACTACACGGTAAGTGACGGCATTAATAAACGTAGAAGCATCTGACTCTGTTACAAATGATGTATCATCACCACTTACTGAAGAACCTCCAGACTGAAGATCAGAGCCCGCATTCAAGCTGCTAAAGCGAAGACCTCTGTCCTTAAATCGCCAAGCGTAGTATCCATAATCTAAGGTAGCACTTTCCGAACCACCCAACACTACAAGCGGGGACGCAGTCACGGTTGCTTTTTTCGCTAACTTACCCGTAGCGATACCTAAGGTACTCTTCCCTCCAACATCATGGATTGTAAAATCCGTGGAGACGAAGGAATCTTGTTTCATAATGGAGTGCATGACTCTACAGTCCACCTGAACTTTATCGAATATAAATGTCAACGGGTCTATAAGAATGAACACAAAGATGTCGTTGATCTTATTATGTACTAAATCCACCTCTACTCTGGACTCCCAAAATCCAGACAAAGATGAACTAACTGTATCAAATCCCAAGACTGCAAGGGACTGATTAGAGGCTTTCTCTTTCTCCAACTCCTGAAATATAGGCAGCAACTCTGCAGTTACTATTCCATTGAAATCACTAGACGCGCCAGGCAATGCGTCGGGAATAATGAACATGTTCTTGGTACCGTGAAAAGTATTGTACCTATCTCTGTTCTGGAGAGCGGTGTTATTTACAATGTAGATCTGCTTACCGGGAGAAGCCGATCCAAACAGGGATATCCTATTCGTAAATTGAGGGGTCCAAGATCTATAAATGAAAGGGTCGTCTGTAGGGGGATGTGTTATCTTAAGTCTGGTGGTGGCGGGAACCTTGAACGCCCCGACCCTGGAGGCATAGCTTGTAGATTGATCAGTTCTTGCGTCGGGCCCTCCCTCAGATCCTGGTGTAATCCTACTAACAGTTTTCTGAAATGCAAGGTTCGTAAAGTTACTGATAGAAACCTTCTCTACCTGCATGACCTCATACGCGCCGTTCACGTCTCCGGGGAGATCCGGATCATTGCGTCCAAAGAGAACAGCGGGTCGATAGAGTTCCATATCCTGTACTTCGGGTATACCCCCAGCGTTAGCAAAATTCTTGAACGCCCAAATAAAGGGAACAGAAAATCTACTATTGAACACGTCCTCTGGGTTAGTAAAACGAGACCAATCATCAGAGTAAAATCTAACCTCCTGGATAGCCTCTGCTGTAATCGGCTTCCCAATTTCCATCTTCTCGGTAGTGGCGAATTCCCAATCAGGACCTGAATAAAATTTACAATCGCTACGCATACCGTTACAAGGGAGACTACCGTCTGTAGGGGAGTTCCATTGGAGAGCAGAATTCTCATCTGTAAAAGCCAGATCACATTTAGTAGAACCACCTCTACTAGCAAAACGCAGAGATTGAGCAACTACCCGGAGTTGCCTTGACGCAGCGGCTGCATTATCTGCAGCGGGCTGTCCTCCACAATTTGCGTTAGCGATATCAACCTGGACCGCCAGATCTTCTAACGCTGTAGAACAAGTCTCCGAAGTCGAGTTGATCTCTTCCTGAGTTGTTGCAGCGATAACAGCGGTGGCTGCTGTGTCTGCTGTAGCTGCGAGAGGGGTCGCTGCTGTTTTTGCGTCCTGGCAGGCCTCGAACGCAGCAAATGCCGCGTCGAATACGGCTACAGCAGCAGCCGCGAGGTCGGGATTCCCACTAGCGCCCGCCAGTTGATTCGCTAAGTCCAACTTAGAGTTAGAAATCTGACCAGCCTGCTGAGTACAATAATCTATACTGGATAAAGAATTGGATGTGCGTCCAGGCACCACGCGGGCAACACTCTTGGCTTGAGAATTAACAGTGCCTCCGTCCGATGCGGACTTGAATACAACACCCTCTCCGGGCTTAACAAGCCCGGTACGTGGCTCCAAATAGAAAGAAGGCGCGTCCGCCCACCCTGCGACAACTACTGTGCCTACAGCGAAGAACGTACCGCCTTCTGGATTTGTTTCTTGATTTCCTCGGTCTTGTGGGAACGCATCATTCTTTATGCGGATTCCCTTAATCACCAGATTTCCACCATTTCCGCCGGTGACCGAGATCGTGTCCGGGCCGTCGATGATAGTAGTAAGTAAAAACTGACTAGCTGCCCCATCACCAGCACTCCATCTACAGCACTTGGCAATTTCAGCTTGAATGTTTCTGATGATGATGTGAAAAGGGGTCTGAGAATGATCTACAGCGAGAACAGGGACACCTCCAGCCCCAAACTGCGGCGACTTGATGACGTCATCCGATATCCCTTTATCAAACTCACGAATAAAGTCCAGCGGTGGGGAATGAGAAATCCCCATACGCATACCTTCCCCGTACCTGTACTTAGTACAAGGGAGACATTTACCCTCGGTGTTGCACTGACCGTCGTTAAAACAGCTAATGTCATTGCGATCAAAATAATGATTGGCAATACAATTACCGGTATTAGCTTCGCTGTCTAACTCAGTAACGTCCTCCAAAACATTAGTGGAAAACTCTGTACTCCAGTAAGTGCAGACAGGTACCTGGCTTCCGTCATAAGTTGTCCCGTTTAGAAACTTGACCACCTTTTACCTTCTCCTCCCCTGATTACTCGAATGGTTCTATGTCATATTGCATCTGACCTGTAGCCTCTTCCACTCGTAAGATGACTTTACACTTTTCCTCCATATCATAGTATCCAATGGTACGGGAATCAATTCCCGAAGAAACTCCTCCCATATTCACATCCACATATCCTCTCTTCTTTGGTACGGTGTAGTGCTCCTTATCAGTAAGGTCCCACCAGCGATCTTCCCACTTAAGAATCATCCGGCGGATGTTCTTTTTCTTAGGGACCTTATTCCACGACATGTCATCCTCACAAATGACAGTGCCGTCTTCGAACTGAGCTATCCAGCCTTTAGGCATCGTAATGTCTCTACTTCCAACTCTCATAAATCCTCCTTAACTAAAGTCGAAGAACATTCGATAATTGATAGTGGAGTTAGCTCCAGTCTCATTCGCTCCCAACTTAATTGACAACCAGATAAAGTCACTCACCAATGCTCCGGAGAAGTTACCAATATCTTCGGCGTTATCTGCAGAGTTAACCACTGCCAAATCCTGCTTAGTAGCAAACAAATAGTTAGGTGGAGTATCTGAGTCGATGTCTGTTGCAAGAATTCGACCCGTACTAACGCTGTCTACCGGGAACTCTTCCTGGTTATTAGCTTCCGGTCCAGAACCCGGTGCAGTCTCACCACCACCAGCGGTTCCGAAGTGGAACTCTGTGTCGTTGTCACCCTGATCGTGATGCTGGAATGTGCCATCGCTCTGTAGACTGAACTTAACAGTCGCCATAGAAACAGCGCCTGCAATGATTTCAAACCAAACAACCTTTACAGGGCTGTTAGTAGATACCGTAACGTTACCGAAATTGAGTTGGGTAACAGGTTCGGCGGAGGGCTGAGGACCACGACAAGAGATCTCGTATGTTTCGCCCTCAGTGATGGTTCCGGTGGCTTCCCAAGAAGCAGTCACACCACGGGTACCGATCTGATTAGGAGAAGCAGTACTGGTTAGCTTAGTCGTAATTCCAGGGACTGACTTAGAGGAATCTCCAAGAAAGGAATCCCAAATGTAAGTAGCTGTACCAGGAGCCTGAGAGTCACCTACCAATGTTGCTCCAGAACAAACAACCTGGAACTGGTCTGCGTTTCCAAAGACTGCATCATCAAACTTAACTCGTAGTCCCAGAGAACCAATGTCATACCACGCTTCCGGGTACAGGATCTCGATCGGACCACCATTGTCTGTGATAGGAGTCGACGTCCAGCTCATCTGAGGTACGTTGGTAGAACCAGCGCCCATAGTAGAGCCGTTAGTGGTATCAATAACAATTTGGTAAGTAGTATCTGCTTGGTTAGGATCGTGATAAAGACCACCGGTCGTCAAATTACTTACGTTAAACGTAGGAGAACCGACAGCTGTGGGATCCTGAACTGTTTCCTTATCACTGATTTGAAGAGTGTAGTGGTCGTCAAACTGACCACCGTATGTACCGGAAACCTCAATGCTTCCAGTCCAACCTCCGGGATAAAGAGTACTAAAGTCGTTACCTGCCTGAGTAGACTGGGTATCCCAACCCAAAGTAGCTCGGGCGTCTTGTCCGCCAGGGGAACCTACCGACGCAAAGTTATTGGTACCGTTATTCCCTAGCTTTCCCGTATAAAGAATGAATGAGTTCTCATTATTAGAACCCACCGGAGCAACACCGTTGTTTCCATTTCGCCAGTTACACTGAGCGAATTTAAAGGAATCATCGGAATTGATCGCGTGAACACGAAACTCGATGTCTCTCGCTACAAAGCGAGGATCGAGGTCAGTGCCAGACGAGAGGGTTATTACCTCTGGCCCAACACTATTGATGGTGATCTGCAACTGATCATTAACGTCCTTCACGATGGTGAATGAATCATCACCGGCACCAAGATTGGTGCCCCGACTGAACCCCCGGGTTCCTTTTGATTCGGAATCCGTTGAGGTGCCTGTCGCGAAGGTCTGTGCAGTCACCGAGAACTCGACGAATCTGCTTACAGCAACCATAATTGGTTATCCTCCTTAGTTTGGCTTATCCTCAATAGTAAAGGTATGTGTAAAGTTAAGTTGATTACCGTTGTTATCCGCAACTTCAACTTCCAGAACTATTGTCTTGCCGTACTCAAAGATAGTATTTAGTGAATTTAGGCTAGCGGGGAAGTCCGCTACCTGGATATTGGATACAAGGCTCGCACCGAGAAGAGCGCTAGGCTGATTCTCGGTCAAGAACCTATAGAAAAGATCTCCTTGATTAAAGTTCTTTCCGAAGTTAAGAACCCCAGCAAGAACCTGAATGTTTTCAATGAATGGGAATACCGTCTCCGCCCCTGACCCAACACCTGTAGATCTATTAGGCCAATCTACCTCGTAACCTGAACGGAGACCAAAAGTCTGCTCTACGATTACCGGGAAGGGACCTGTGAAGAAATTCTCAGCGTGAACAAGGATGTCATAATCGGTGCGGTCGTCGATGTTACCATCAACAGGGAACGTATATGTTAACTTCTCAGGCCCTATACCGCTTGCGGCCAGACCGCTAGGTACAATTAGGAGGCCTGATGGGACTACCCCATTGGTTAATACAAAAGATCCGCTGACATTAACTCCATGCGTAAAGTCTTCCAAACAGAAGGAGACTTGTGTGCCTGAGTTCGTCAGAATGGAAGACCCCTGGTCCAAGAAGAAATTGGTAATGGCCAAGGTGTCATCTGGTGTTATAGTAAATTCGTAATCCCGGCTAGCAGAATTACCTGCGAAGTCATCGGCTTCAATAGTGGCAGAAACCGTAGTGCCAAAGCCGAACTTGCCGTCTGGATTGTAGAGGTAATCAAAACCACGCTCCGAGTTGGCAGTTCTAGTAAACGCTCCCACCGTAGCTATGTCATTTTCGATCTTCACTGCCCCGTTAAGGAGCAGTCTTACAGTGGTGGGATCTACCCCAGCAGCGTTGTCAGTAAGGCTCCAGGAGATATCAGCATCCGGAGAAACCTGTGTCGTTAAGTCACCAGGGTAACCCAGAATAATAGTCGGTGGATCTCCGTCCTCCGCTCCTGAGATGGTAGCATTAAGACTTCCGGAACCAAGAATAGTAAAACGGTAATCGGTAATTGCTTGATTACTTACAGGGTTCGCTAAGTCAGTAAGTTCTCCACTCACCACCACCGTGGCCTGTTGTGGGTAATCAGTAACTCGCGTAAAGTCGTAGCGAATATCCCGTAGACCTATGACTGTCTTGTTCCCAGAAGGCCAAGTGGCACTAGTCTGTACCGTGCTAGCATTGACTATCTGAATGTCATCTACCCACACGTCTATGTTGGTAGTATCTAATGTGGAGTGCTGGTCCTTAACGTGGAAGCTCAGCGTCCCTTCAGTTGGGTTGAACCTTGTACCAGAAACAGGGGCAGTCTCGTCAAAGAAAGGAACCGTCTGATCTATCTGGTTGATATCTTCTGAACCGGAAATGGTAAATGGGATACCACTGGTTACCGGGGCATTAGTATTAATCCACGCAGGCGCTTGAGTAGAAAGCAGCTCAGCCGATGGAATGGACATACTAACAGCGAAGTCATCTACATACGTGTTTGTATCGTTAAAGTTGTTAGAGTCCGCAACCCACCACAAATCCACCCGGTCGAAATCAAAGATGGCCTGAGTGGTGTCCTGTAGGAACTCTCTAATGTACGTGTTTACTACATCTTCCGTGGCCCCTAAGCTAAGTCCAGCGTTAACAGGGGCGTCTGGGAATACAGACGGTAAGTTGGGCAACGCTTGGCCACTAAATTGATATCTAAGATGGAATACTGTATTCTCATTATGATAGAATACAATACTAAACTGATTACGACGGTTAGTACTGGTAACAGAATCAAAAACCGAAGACCACCCTATCTTTTTAACAACCCTTGATGAGAAAACCCGGCTGAAACGAATGGTTTGCTGTATGTATGCAGAGTCGTCGCCGTCTTCGCCCTTAACTATATAGGTCCAGAAATTACCATCTGGGGGTTCTAATCCTCCAGGAATACCCCCACCATCATCAATGCTATCAGTTCTTACCGTAATACTTCCACCGGTACCGACGTCTGATTGCCAGAAAGAAAGATTTCCTGTCTCAAAAGAGGGATTAATTACCACGTTCTCGTCTGCCAGAGAGGCTTCGTTAAACTCTTCACCCTTAACTGACAGTACCCATCCCTCACTAGGGTTAGCGCGTAAGGCCTCGTAGGTGTTTACAAAAGCTTGGCTGAATAGTAGAAACTCTTCTACTTCCCGGCGATCTCGATCTGTATTAGGATCAGGTTCAGAGGGTAGGAAAAAGAAAGGAGAGTCGTCGAATTCTCTTTCGTAAGTTTCACTGGTGCCGAGGACTCCAAGGAAGTTCTTAGAACTTATGAGTTCGGCATTACTAGTTACAATTAACTGTTGATCTGTAGAGGTCGGGAACAGATTGGGCTGCTGCTGACCTGTTTCTAAAGTAAAGTTATCCCACAACGTATCAAACTCGGCAGGGAATATAGTATCCTGCATATCGGTAACGATCCAAACTCTAACCGCGGTGAAACTGCCACCTACGGCGAGATCCGATTGCAAATCTCTAGTGTAAGTCTGGAAAATATCTGCTCCGGCATGGGACAGGGTTACTATCTGATCTATAGAAGGGAATCCCGCAGGTAACGTAGGAGGAATACCGCCAGAAGTAAACTGATATGCTAGAGTCCATACAGTAAAACCATTCGATATAAACTGAAGAGCAACCATACCATAACGTCCTGCCGGGGAGTCTTCCGGAACAAATGCGCTATCGGGAGCGACAGAGAATGAAAAATTTCTAAGCAGAGTTGTATCAGAAATCTCTTCTACAAACTGAGAGAGGGACATGTACCCATCCTCACCAGCTTTAATCATGTGGAGCATTCGTTGCCCGTCAGGTACCTCTAGGTCTGCAGGATCTCCGTTATCGAATCCTCGGGCTGGTGGAAACTGATCTACAATAGCTGCTGTGTGGTCGCCTGACTGAAAAATATCCCAACGGCTGCCATTGTTTTCAAAACTAGGATTCTGAATTATATTGTTGTAGACCAGGAATGTACCACCTGGATCTACTCCAGCAAGCTTTCGTACAATTACGTTACCAGAATTACCCGCACCCTGGAAACCTCTAACCTTAGTAGTCTGATCGATGTCTCCGAACTGATCTACAGTGGTAGTCTGATCGAACCCACCAATCTGAGTCATCTTAGTAGTCTGATCATCAGCCCCACCAAACTGTATTACATTACTACCACGACTTTCGATGCCCGAAGCTTGGACACAAGACGTAGAGCCTAATACAATGGTTGTTGGGAAACAGAAACCAGGTATAGAGGGCGAGCAGTCCGCCATTTAGACGACCCCCTTAATTCTCAGTTACGGTTGCTGTTACAGTGCTGACTCCAACTGTGGCACCTACCGTAAACTGAGTAGTAGCTCGACCTCCTGATATGGTAGTATCTGTAGACGGAGTAACCGCACCATCTCCCGTTACCTGGAAGGTAACATCCTTGCCATCAAGTGCCTCACCCCACGCGTTAATAACGTCCGCATTGATCAGAGTACTCTGGGCGGTACCTGCTGGGAGTGTAGTATCTTGGGCGTTAACTGCCATGAATGCAGAGATCCTATCATCCAGATTGAAGGCTCTAAGATTAGTTCCAGAATCGATGTAGTAAAGGGTATCGAAATCGTTCTGGTCGTAGAACACGGTGTAAGCATTAGTAGCATAGTCCGTAATGTCCAACAGAACTTCCTTAGTAGCTGTTGTGTTTAGAAGTGTTATCGTGTCAAGAGTCTTAACGTGTAGAACATCCAGACTTGACTCGTATTCAAGGTAGGTTAAGAACGGCTGACCTCCAATAGAAGACTCGTGTGTCCAGGCGAAACTACTTGTCCCCTCCGCAGGTATCTGATCCGTTGTTGGTGTGATCACAGCGTTTGTACCGGACTCAACTGTCAGAGCGATATTATTGGCATACTTGTAGAGTACATTGTTCACCTTGATGTAAACAAAACCACCCCCTGTACCTGAATGGGTGGTGGCTATCTGCACTTTACCATCTAAGAAATCATTGTATGTAAGACTCGGGTCTCCAACAACGTCGAATGACTCAATCAGGGGAGGTGCGATTACCGCACCATCATTATCACACTTCTCTACAGTAAGCACTGCGATCTGAGGAAACACTCCGGTTCCACTTACAGTGAAGTCATCGGCCGAGACGTTGATAGCACCATCGGTATATCCAAACAGTTCTATGTTACATGCGTCAGTAACAACAGAAACCCCGGGGGTGTCTACTGTTTCCTGAAGACCGCTCCAGGTAGCGCCCAGTCTTTCGAATCCAATGTTGCCTCCCTCTGTAGGAGGCTTGAATCCACTAACGGTTACTAGATCAAAAGTGAACTGGTCACCGGGAGTTGGCGATGCGGTGGAAGCAATAAGAAACTCTAACGGGGTACTAGCGTCCACACTCTCGTTGTAGAACACACCTGTCTCAGCGTCTGTAAGTTCCCCAGTAAGAGTACCGGACACTGTCCAATTGACACCATCGAATGCAACGGTGAATTCATCAGTTCCAATCTGAGCATTATGCCACAGAGGACGTCCTTCTCTAAGATCAGAATCCGGGGCGGAATCTACGAGATCGGACATATAAGAGGAAAACCATGTTCCAGTCACAGTGGCGTCGTTAGCTCGCCCGACCCCCTCACTCATGATGGTGTTATTATTAGCGTCTAGTGCGCGGATCACGAACCATTTACGATCCGAAGAAAGAGAAATAGGATTAACTGTAATCTCCGCGCGGAAATCGTCCTCAAGAGTGTACGTGGTCTCAAGCTGACCCTTACCAAGAGCTACATTGTGAGTTAAAATCTCAAGACCAGTACTTCTTAGGAACTGGGGATTAGCTGTACTCTCAACCCAACGTGCGGGGTTGAAATCATTAGATCCAGCGGCGTTCCCCGCCTCTACTTCCGAAAAGTCGTCGCCCAGATTCAAACTGGTGGTACCTACGTTATCGGTATTAAACCGAACTGTATAGTACCTAGTATTTGGATTATCGTAACAAGCGTCAAGAATATTGGTCTTCTCAAAAAGAACAGAAGTTGCATTGTTACCGTCAGTATCAAAGATGGTAGCGGTAGGTACCTGAGGAAGATTGGAACCCACGTTATTGGTAGGCTCTACCTCAGTAACAAAAGCAAATGCTGCGCTTGTAGAATGAGCAATTCTCCACCAAGGCAGACCGTCAGTAAACGATGGAGGTAAAGTTAAACCAAGAGTATATGTGAATTGTCCGCCCTCGTTGCCAAGAGTTACACTATCAACCGTGGCTTCGAAGTTGGAGTCCATGAACTCCGCGTCCAGGTTATTCAAACTGGTAGAAACTGTCCAGTTACCCACGACCGTATCAATGACAGCCGTGGTGTAGAGCTTAATCTGAATGGTGGCTACGTTTTGACCGAACCCGATAACAATCAGGTCAGCGGGATTGATTGGACCGATGGGTGTGAATAGACCATCTATCCAGCCTTCCACCTCTACCTGCGTATTGGGACTACCTGTAGTGGCCCCTCGCGCAGTTACAGGCTGGGGCCTTTGAAGGACCAGCCTTACGAATTGGGTTCCATTATGGAGACTTCGATCGACCTCATCTACTTTCGTAGCGACGCCGTCGTTATAGTAGCTCTCCATATTTTTCGTAGTATCGGTAGAGCCTAGTCTACCTTGCTGAACATTAGCCACTTGAAACTCCTATTTACTCCGTTCTTAATATTTTCGGACGCACGAATACTTTTCGGAGCGTGTTATCTACCCTCACCTCTAAGGTGGAAATATCAATACCGTGCTCTACTCCATAAACCTCAAACGTGAGGCCTGTACGATTATCCACAAAGCTATCACAAGGCTCGGGATTCGTTTGGAAAAACTCTGGGGGAGCACTTTCCTCCACCTCAAAAGCACATACAAAGAGTACTCTGTTTCTTAGAGGCGAAAGATCACTTGCTTCTATGGAGAGGGTTACATTAGAACCGTATCTCCATGGATCCGAAGGATGATCATATGTTACATGGAACCCGGTGACTTCGGCTCCTACCGGGATACCTGAAATTGTAGTGAAATCCTGGTCAACGATGGGGTCCAAGGTAACTCCATCACATACAGTGACTCCTTCTATGGACAAACGGATAGAATTGGGATCTACTCCCGCACCAAAATCCAAAACATCGAAGGAAACCTGGGAAAATACACTCACATCTGTCGAGTTACATTCTGGGAGGACACTCCGGAAGAAGGGGGGTCTGACATCTGGGACTGTCTGCCAGCTGCAAGGAACGAAGAAGGTGTTTGGCGGGTTGGCTGTGTCGTCAATAGTTACAGAAACAGTGATCTGTGTGTCGAAATCAAAATCCTCAGGAGGATCGTAGAATAGCTGCAACCCTGTAGGAATATTAGTAACGACAAACTCTGACCGGTCCTGTATTTCTATTCCCTGCAATGTAAATATAAGTGATGAGACGTCAAAAGGAAACCCGAAATCCTTGATTCTCCAAAGAATGTTGGTGCTTACAGCATTTTTTACACTGTCACAGGGAGGGAAGATCAGGTCGATGAAATCAAACTGAGTGATCTGAATAGTATTCTGAATCCTCGGCACCTGCTCAATAGGTCTAGTAAAACTATCACCCGCAGTGCTGGTATCAAACTGCTGAATAGGCTTTGTAGACTGAATTGAACTCTCCAGTTTGTCACTATCCGGGGTGACGAATACCACCTGCTGGATAGGAGTTTCTGGTTTAAAGTCACTATTAGAATCCACATGGTTTGCTGTGAACAGACCGAACTGCTGTAACGCCTGGGCCTTACCGACATCCGGAAAATCTGGAGCAAAGATGAAGTCTCCAAGCTGCTCGATAGGTCGACTCAGATCGCTTGCCGGGGAAGCGTGCCCGTCCGGGGCGGTCTTAGTTTGCAGCCTTTGCTGGATAGGCGTTGAAGTGTCATTATTAGTAGAAAAAGGCGTAGCTAATTGCTCAATAGGCCTGCTCGGACTAGGAATTAACTCAGAAGGATTAATTTTGATATTACCTTTTTGCTCTGCAAATGCTTCTAGTATCTCAGAACCCATTACAGCACCTGCGCTTTGATATCCAGGATGATGTCAGTGGGAGTGGAGCTGGGGGTATATTCAGAACGTGCGGTACCTGATACGTTAGTAACATCCACCGCAGGATCCATAGTTCCTGGGATACCCGGATTGCCTTCGTTCGAGACCGTGTTCGTGAACTGTATACTCTTTCCTAGAACCGGGAAATTAAACTGGTCTCGGGTCTCAGCGTATACTGTAAACTTTCTACTCTTTGGAGAAGCCCCAGTGATAGCAAACCTAGTAGGCTCAAAGCGAAGACCGGTGGAATTAACAAAAGGCAGAGTGGCTTGAGTCTGGAAGTTATAGTCCGGAGTGAAATCGACAGTAGTTAAAGTACCAGTAGGTAGATCTTCGGTAGTCTCTTTTTGTTGCAGCTTGTAGTATAGATTGGCACCCAGATCGGATATCAAATCATATACTTTTAGTGCGTCAAACTTGTTAGCGTCTAACAAGTTAGCCTCTAAAGAAGACTCCAGGTCAAATGTCGTGGTGTTCAAATTGAGCTTCATAATCATGAAGTCTCTAACAAAAGATATGGAGGTAAGATCAAAATCCGCAGCGGTTACTCTTGCGTACTTAGCACCTGTATCGATAGTAGCAAGATTTAAACTAGGATAATCAAACTTAATCAGCGCCCCTCGATCGTCACGAGTTCCGGAGAAAGAGTGATCATTAAATACCCAAAGTCCTTTTTGAAAGTCGACATCATTACCGGGACCGTAGCTACTGTCCAGCCCTCCTTGTTTGAAAAAGGAAATGTCTTTGGTCGCTACATTGATTCCAAGAACTGTGATCTCCTCCTCCTGCCCTATAAACCCTGCGAAATCACTAGGTCCTAAATAAAGAACATCTCCCAAATCTATGTCAGTAACGTCATTCAATTTGATAGTGGAGTCGCCCTGGTTAGCCGCGCCCTGTATAGTACGATGGTAGTGCTCTACACAGAAAGCCTCTGACTGGTATTTAATGTTCGGAAGATTGAGTAAGGTTACCTCATCTTGCCAACGAAACTCCGAGACAGCTGTGTTGGGAAAATCAGCAGTCTTTTGGGGATGTAATCTCCACTTCTTGATAACCATTCCCAAGTCTGAAGGTAACTCTTCCATGGTCCAAAAGAAAGTACCATCATAATGAAGCTCTAGGATAGGATTCCTAAACTCGGAACGGGTTACAGGGAAGGTGTTCACCACAGTACCATCAGCTTCAATTTGTAGTAGAGAATTGATTTGCTTATTTACTGTGTAGAAAAATCCATTGAGCGGTCCAAAAGAAAAGTTACCATCATTGATTTCAATATTTACCGGCATATTAGATCAACTCCTTAAATAGTAACCTCAGCAGAAATGGTCACCAGTCCTGCAGTTTGACCCGCCTCGTAGGTGACGGTCGCCGTCGCGTTAAGATCCAAGTCCTTCGGGCCCGGATCATCCAATCCCGAATCTCCACCTCCTCCAGAAGTCTGGAAACTAATCTGAGCTGCGGGGGTCTGTAGATAAGGCAGAGCATACTGATCTGTAACTACCGCAGTAACCAGAGACGTGGAATTAGAGTCTGCAGGAATAATCGCAGGCACCGCACTAAGAGCGATGGCTGTCGGGAAAGGCTTAAACGTAGCTAGCTGATAGTTAAAAGTGGATTCTGAAGATTCTTGACCATTGATGTTAAATTTCTTCTGTAAACGGAAGAAAGTATCCCCCTCAATAGCCAAATCAAAGATGGGATAGACCTCTGTAGTAGCTGGACTAAGGTTGTTCTGAATAGAAGAAAGTGAAGTCGTCAGCTGAGAATCTAAGACATCAATGAATAGTAAGTTATTGGTTCTAATGAAAATCAAATAACTGGGGAGGTTAAAAGAGTTAAGCGGGCTGGTGACGTCGAACACACCTGTAAGGTCTACGAAATCAGACGCCTCGATATCCTTAAAAGCACCGCCCTTAGTTCTACTTAGAATGTTACCGTCCAACAAATTGATCTTATACAGGGCCCCTGTTCCGGTTTCCTGTAAGAAGTTCTGGTTGAACAACCAGATGTGTTTACTGAATACCGCATTATCTCCATTCGTGAATCCTATATTCTTATTAGAAGTAAGTGTGACTGTCTGGGTGTTAGTATCAGTAGACGATGCGGTTACTCTAAGAAACTCACCTTCAAAGCCAGCCTTAGTACTGGGTCCTAAAAAGATAGTAGTCCCGGAAGTAATCTGAGCGAAAACAGCAGGGGTAAGCTGAAGAAGCTGTAATTGATTGTTACTTTCTTGTCCGAAGTTGGTGATTGTAGTGTCATATGTCTCTATAGCAAAAGCATCTGACTCAAAGGTGTCATTGGAATCGGTCGCAAACGTGAATGTCTGTTGTAGAACCATAACAAAGTTAGCGATGATCCATCTCTTGATAACGAAACCGTCTGTAGCAGTAGCGGATATATGTTCCATAGTCCACCAGCTTTCTCCGTCATAGGTTAGATCTATAACCTCTCGGGGGATTGGGGTGTCTAATGGATAAGCAAACGCCAGCGTTCCATCATCCGTCTTCTGGATCATGGTGTCGGTTGCTTCATCAAAACTGTAGAAGTACCCGTCTACCCGGGCGAAGTTGCCGTTTAAAAGACGGACATTCTGAATCATAGGTTTCTCCTAAGTGAAAGATCTTTTAGGTCTGTAGATAATTTCTAAGTCGAAAATGTTTCCTCT
>SDBT01004563.1_pt1 | contig 23471 bp, 34 predicted proteins | sample 2277101 | NCBI WGS metagenome assembly SDBT01 (sample SAMN10404973, study PRJNA504765) | marine sediment metagenome | isolation source: marine sediment core GS10_PC15, 103 cmbsf | place: Arctic Ocean: Southern Knipovich Ridge | collected 2010 | reverse complement strand
CTTTCGCACATCTTGGAGGCGCTTGAACTCCTCTGGCGTGAAGGTTTCGACGCCCCATGCGGAGCCCACCTTGGCACCGTTGATATTGGCCTGGCTCCAAGACGACCATTCCTCGGTCTCGCCATCTGGGTCGCCAGCGTCAAGCCGGCCTTTGGCGAGCTGTCCTCGATTCTCAATCAAGAACTTCTGCATGCCTTCTTTCATGGCCTCTTCGACCTGGCCCTTGATGCCGCCTTCGTTCATCATGGCCTTGGCGTAGTCAGTGAAGAAGAGTTCCAGGTTGTCTGGATTCTCCGTCAATGTCTTGAGCTTGTCGGGATCCTTGAGGGTCTCTTTGAACGATTCAACTGACCTGGGAGTATCGATTGCTGCCATAGCTATCCTCCATTGATGGCGTTCGAGACGCCTCTTTCCATTGCGGCCACAAAGGCCTCGGGTGTGAGTTGAGTTTTCGCAGGGCCGGGCTTGGGATCGACAATCCCGAGTGGATCGCTAATGTAATTCTGAAGCGTGTCGAACTTGGCATTGATGCGGTTTTCCATCGCCACCAGCACCTTCTCGATGTCGGCGGGACCGTCTGGTTCCTCCGCCAGCAATGCCTCGACCATCTCCTGAACGACCGGGTGATTGTCCAGGCCCTTCATCCGCTGCAGGGCGTCGGGGTGCGCGGGGATCGTGACCTGCGACGTCTCCAACATCTCCTGTCCGTTGAACTCGAAGGGGCCGAACCATTCGTTGCCGCCCTCCAGGAGCTTGGCCTTGTCCATGTCGGGAATGAAGCCGACCGAGAATGCCGCCATGCCGCGTCTAGCGAGACTGAAACCCCAGTCTGCCTGGGCATTGCCGTCGTCGATGTAGAACTTGGCGGTGGCGTCTAGTCGTTTGGGTGTACCGCGAACCGTCTTCATATCGGACCATTCGCCGATCTGAGACGCCAAACTGCGGTAGTTGTGGTCGGCTAGGAGTACAGGGTGTTTGAGGAAGTTCGTCAGGTCCCAACCGGCGACTCTGATGATGTCGCCGTCGCGGTCCTTGCCCTCGGTGGAGACGGTGGCGGAAACCAGCCCCTCGTCTTCGTCCAGGAGCTTGGATTCCCCTCTGATGAGCTTGTGCCTAAGCATGCCCTGGTTGTCCATAGAAGCCTCCGTGATGCGCGGGCAAAAAGAAAAGCCCGCTCCAAGTAGGTCCGGTCGTTCCTACTGGTCGGGCTCGTGGCCTCACGGAGGACGGTGGCGCTGGGCTGTGCCTCTGGTCACCTTGTATTCAGTTGTGGTTGCGGGGCTAGGACTCGAACCTAGTCCGTAGGGTTTATGAGACCCAAGGAGCCCATGCCCCCGCGTTGTTGAACCTAATTATTAACACAGGGCTTTCGGGAATGTCAATGGGATCGGAGGACTCCGTACTCCAGAAGGCCAGTGAATGAACGTCTTAGTTCGTCGGTACGGGCGCTGGTCGCTAAGAACAGTGAGTAGCCTGGTCGGGTCGAGTATCAACTCTAGAAGGGCCTTTAGCTCGAACGCCTTCTCGGGGCTTTGGGTTATCGCAAGGGGTTGAGCTTCTGACCAAATGATCCAATCAGTGTCGCTCGCGTCCCATGTGTCACTCGACGCGGTAGTCGTTGCAGCTGTCGACCCCGTGGCCCCTTCCACGTATATCAACATCACGCCAGCAGCTCCCACAGAGCAAATGCCAGCGCGGACCCCAAGAGAATGGCGGAAAACAAGTAGTGACGCAGCAAGTCCCTTTCAGTGGGTTCCTTCATCTTCGCCATCACACCAGCAGCCCCACGATCACGCCGATTACCCAGCCGGCGGACAAGCCTACGAACAGGCCAGTCGACAGCAGGAATCCAAACAGTACGCCTTTAACGAAGTTGCCCATCCTCAGTCTCCAATTCTGTCCGAAATCCCATTTGATTCATGTGCCGACCTTCATAACAATCGGCACATTGGTAATTCTGGCCCTTCGCTAGCGGATAGGCGCAGAAGCACCAACAATCGCATGGTTTATATCGTTCTTCGACTTCGATGGTCATCGGTCCAACCTCAGCACATCGACCTCCGCGGACACGTCCAGCGGCGCCGGGACGTCGCCAGGCACATTCACGCAGACCTCGACCTCGTCGGTGTCGTCTACGCCCACCAGCAGCTCGTCGTGGTTCATCGACCACTCGACCTGGATATCATCTGTTCGTAGGACTGGACCTGCCCACTGCGGGAAGTGGCCGATGTTGGTGATCGTGATGACGGTGCAGTTGGTCTCGGTCGGCTCCAGGCCGCCCAGGTCGATCTCCCTTGGCTCCCACACCAGGACCTCCACAACCTCGCCGGTGATCTCGACGGTGCCGATCTTGAAGCCGTCGGACTGCGCCAGCACAACGGCCGGCAACAGGACCGTGAGGGCGACGATGATGAGGAGAAGTCGTTGCATCGTTATTCTGGCCTTTCAGGTGCAGGCATCCAATGAGTGGGCTCAACATTAAACGTTGTCCCATGTTCCTCACCAATCCAACAATCTACTCCATCTCGGACATGTTCACGCTGGGCCAGGAACATTCCACAAGTAAGGTCGTCCTTCCATTGAGGATCGTAAAGGAGAACGGTTATGCCATAAACTGGTGACTGTCCCGTTATTAAGAACCAAGGCTCTATCACTATGTCTCCTCCTTCGCGGTCACCAGCATGACCGTCGTCGATATCCCCAGGCAGACGCCGTACACCCAGGCCGGGTCAAACTTCACGACCGCCAGGCCCGTCGCCGCGCCAGCTCCCAAGGCCCCGAGCCAAAACAGGACGCGGCGCATCGGAGGCGTCGGCCGGCTGTACCACATCAGCCAGTCGCAGCTTTAATTAGGACAAATATAAGGAATCCGTACAGAGCATCTAGGGCTAGCCATATGCAGAATGGCGTAACTATTCCGGGTCCCTTGCCGCCTATCCAAGTCGTATACCACAGCACGCTAAACATCAGCGCGCCGGTACGATCATGAGGTCGTGGGCATCGCAAAAGTGGAAAGTCGGTTCTTGGGGGTCAACAGGTACGTCGCAAGTTACGAACACACCGTTTCTGAGAACTGGAAACTTGACCATTTTAACACCTGGAGGAATCCTCATCTCTACCCTGTTCATCTGTGGGTGCCTATTCACGCCGTCACCTCGAACTCCACTTAATCAAAGGTTTGGTCTTCCCGCCATGGCCGCAGCAGGCACTCATCGCGCCTGGTACGTAACCGAGGCAAGCATCGTAACCCTCACGGCTAGGCAGTTCACCGCATTTTGGGCATGGCCGTCGTTCTACCTTCGCCGATGCTCCGTCCAGATATTCCCATCGCTGCCGTGTTGGGGAATAATGCACAGTAACACCATTGATAAAACCACTGGCAACCATCAGAACACCGTCACCTCGAACGTCTCTTTGCAAAACCGGCAGTAGACCTGGGGGCCGTCCTGGTCGCTGCGGAGCACAACGCCATTGACCGGCATGCGCTTCTCGCACGTCGGGCAATAGACCTCCTCGACCACGGTGCGGTAAACGACGTTGCACCTGCAGTTCACGTGACCGGGGATCGTGTCGTGATTGCTCTGAAAGGTCTGGGTGACTCCAATCCAGTCCTGACGAGCGTTCGGCGCGCAGATCGTCCTGCTTACGTTAGCGTCGCCCTGGGTCCGCCAACGCTTCTGGTTCCGCCCCTGCTCCAGCGCCGCGCCCTTCTGCCCCTGGCCCAGCGCCGTCGCCGTTTCCGTCCTGGCCACACGCTCTGCCCTCTGCGTCGAGAACATGAAGTCGTCACGTAGCGACCGCTGGATGGTCTGGAGGGAATCGCCGTTCAGAATAGCCTCCGAAACCAGGTCGTTCACCGCTCCTCGCGTAGCCGCCATAACGCTCTCGTCACCGGTCAGCCGGAGCAGTTGGGCCCCGCGATCACGGGCGAACGTGCTGGCGAGTTGTTGAAGGGCTGGCGGATCCATCAACGGGAACTCCGCTAGTGCCGCCTCGGTGAACGCGGACGCCAGTTCGACCTCGACTGCGGCGCCGTACTTCTCGGCCCACTTCCAATCGTAGCCCTCGATATCCGAGGGCTCTAGCTTGAGAACCGACCGGCGAGTTTTTTCTTTGCCGTCACCATCAAAATCAAAGGACGTCTCAACTATGAACTGTTCCAGGAAGTCCGCGATGTCGTCGGCCTCTTGCTCCAGCCGCAGTCGCCACCCGCGCTCCATGGCGCTCTCTTCGCGGTTGACGTCGTCGGGGTACAACGGGTTGTCCTCGGCCTTGGCTGCAGGGAGCGCCTTAATCGGCACAGCTTCCAATGTCACACCACCGCCATTGGGCGCAGGAGCCGGCGTCAGCTCCCGGCGGAACATATCGCCATCGGGAACGCTACCTTCACGCATACGGAGCCTAGCCTCATTCAGCGTCAGTACGTCGTTCTTGTATCCTGTGATTGCGTCACGCGAGTCAGCCTCTCGATTAGCCGGCACCGGGTCAACAAAAGCAAACTCCTCACGGTCGTTGAACTCCGGTATCAGGTATTGATTAAGAGACGCCTCTAACAATGTCAGCAGGGGCTCCAGAATCCACCGTGCGAACACGACCTCGGCCGCTTCTGCGTTGGCCCTGTTTACGTCCTCCGTGATACCCAACATTGCCTTCGGCATGCCGAAGGCCCCGAGAATCAGATCGCGGTTTAGATGGCGCAGGTCGTTCATCTGCATGTCACGCGGTGAGAACGAGACGGCTTTGTACTTGCCGCGCTCCAGGACCGCGATACGACGGGCGTTATTTACCCCCCTGTGGCTTTCGCGCCAATGCTTCATTACGTTGTCGAACTGGTCATCGTCGAGGGTCTCCTCGAACTCCAGCACTCCGCCAGGGGTCGCGTCGTTCTGGAAGGCACTGGCGGTCCAGGCGGCCGCAGACTTCTCGGATGCGATGTCCAATGTAATGGAGCTAATGGGGCTGATGCCCCGATAGGGATCGGTGGGATGCGGATTACGAGTATAGATCACGTCGTCCAGATCCAATGGAATTCGTTCGGACCCCAGTCGATACTCGTAACCAACTAGGAATTCGTCGGGGCTCGGTATTGGGAACATACGGTCAGGGCGGACGGGCTGCAGCTCAATCGGCAATCCCATTACCTGATCACGAATCTTCACCATCCACATCTCGCCCGTCGAGCTGTAATGGTTACTTATCAGCTTGTTGAACTCGGGCCGGGTGTAGAAGGGGCTAGGGTCATTCCAAAGCATCAGGGCGGGACTACCGAAAACCTCTTCGCGTTCGGCCCCACGGCCAGTCTCCTTGAGGAAGACCTGCCATCGGGCAGACGATAGCCCGGTTCCAATGACGTTTATCGTGCTAAACAACCAGGCGCTGGCGGACATGGATTGGAGCTCTGCGGTCCTGCTGGTTCCCCCCTGAACGAAGGCGTCTAAGAGGCCGGAGACTCCGCCTCGACTGGTCGTGACGGGCAGACGGCTGGTGTTGTGGGCCTTGAAGTTAGCTATCGCGTTCGTCAGGAAGGTCATCTGGGGGAGCTCCAATCGATGCAATCAGTAACCCGATGCCCGCGATTATAACGCCAGCGGGGAGGTAAATCATACCCACGCCGATTACGAGCGCCAGCCAGCCCAGTACCTCCAGGATGCCGGGCGTCGGACGGTGGAGACGGAGGGACGTGAGGGCGATCAATCGGTCGTCTCCTTGTGTTCCATCCAGCACTCCAGGCAATAGAATTGGAGGCACTTGTTGCATTGCATTATGGGATCATCGTCTTCACACCAGCCGTGGCAGTAGCACATCGGGTGAAGAGGTCTTATAAGCAAGGTGCTACAGTTTGGGCTGCATGGCTCTCCTGGGAAAGGCGATGCAGGACTATGGTGATCCTTGCACAGCATGGTTGCAAAATGGAGAAACAAAGCATCATCTTCACATCGTGGCTTTGGGCTGCGCTTTCCTGATTCACACTGAACGTCAGTCGTCATTCGACGTGCGTTCCTTTCTCCCAGACCCCACTCCTGTCATCGCCCGCTGTACGAGTGTACGGGCTACCAAGTTCGCCGTTGTCTTCCACAAGGTACAACGGGCCTGCCTCCTTCTCAGGATGGTTCTTAGTCGCTTTGCAGACGACCTCGGTGATGGCTTCCCGGCAGGTTGCTAGACCCTCAGCAGAGCGGGAGTTGTTGAACGGATTTATGTGGGCGGCGTATCCATCGCGTTCAAGCGCCATCTCCCACTTGCCTAGTGCCTCCGCCGCGTCCAGCCAGGCCTCCAGGCTATCGACAGCAACCCGGCCACGGCCTTGGCAACGCTCACATGCCACGTCCACGAGGCCAAGGCTAACTGAACAAATAGTGGAACCAGAATTAGAGCAATTGAAGGACAGCCCTGGGAACCGCAGGCCAGAAGGGTAGCACCATGTGCAGGTTCCGTCGTTCTGGTTATCTATGTGAGAACACGGCAGCCACCGCACGTCGGCGCAGGCGTGGACGAGGGCCCCGCCCGAGGTGGCGTTGTCCTTGAAATAGGCTTCAGTCACTTGGTGTCTCCCATATAAATCGAAATCCATACTTGTTCATAAGTCTGCGTATTGGTGCAGGAATGGCTTCGCTAATAGCTTCCGCGAAGACTTTCACAGCCTCCCGCAACTGCGTGAACGGTGTGTCGTTAGTAATCAATTATCCTCACCCCCGACCTCGGTCCGCTGTAGAACGTCATCGCCAGCGCGTCCGCCTCGTCCGGCGACTTCACCATGTCTTCCTTCGACTGCAGCTTGATCTTAGCATCCGACTGAATCGAATACCCCCGGCTCGACATCTGGCCGATCAACGCCTGGTCGTTCGATATGTCAGCATCGTCGCTCATAGCCCACAGCCGCATGCCCCACCAGCACTGCGCGATCGCATTGGTAAACGTCGTCTTGTCGTTATGATTCACATGGGGAGCACTTCCGCCAATGAACGACACCAGCCGTGTGCCGGGAATCCCGACCTCCCGAACGCGGTCGTAAACCCCCGAGCCTATCCCGACCGTGTCGATGATGCATTCGTCCACGTCGTTGTCCCGGCAATAGGCGACAATCCACCCCGCCGTTCCCATCGTGTCCTGGCCCTGCTTGGTATAAACGATTCGGGCAACTGCCCCCTGTCGCCGAATCCCGATGGTTTTGTCTTTCCCGAAGCGCGCCACGTCGACGGCCAGCACCACCTTGCCGTGCGCCTCGGACTCCCGCTTGGCCGCAGCCGTGACGGCGTACAGCGGGACCACCACCATGTCCTCCAGGTTGTCCGGGAAGATGCCCAGGACACCCGCCTTGTAGAGCGCGGACTCCTCGCCCCAGTCCTCCTCACGGGCAGCCACATCGATCTTCGTTACCATGCCGGGAAACTGAGGGTAGCCCTCCTCGGGCGCGTCGGGGGCCAGGTTCGGCGTATCGAAGGCGCTGATATTGATCGTGTGGTAAAGGTCCCGCTTTGAATGGAAGGCGTCGTAGAACTCGCCGGAGGCAACGAAAGGGTTGCCGGTCATAAGGAAGCTCCGGGGGTTAAGGCGGCGGATGACGTCGATGTGGGCCTGGTGAACTCCGTGGGCCTCACTGATGATGGCCAGCAGGTTCGGGGAGTGGTAGCCCTGGAGACCGCGGCCAGTCGGTATCGCTGTTTCGGACCTGGCGGGGTCGGCGGTCGCAAAGCCCACTCCGAACCGTTCGTATGGATTGTTCAGTGATTCGATGCGAGGGCTCCGGGGCAGAATCCGGAATCCCCAGTCTTCCCCGACGGTCTTGGAATCGAACGCCGCCCGCATCTCGTTCCAGAAGACCTCGTCGACCTGCCGGTGGGTAGGGGCGATCACAATGACCTTGGCGAGCTGGTAGCACGAAAGCCACGCCAGGGCGATCCGGGCTGCCTCGAAGTCCTTGCCCGTCCCGTTGGCGCCACTGACGGCGGTGCGCTGGTTCCGGAAGACGGAGTCCATCATCTCGTCCTGCTTGTCGTAAGTGGAGGCTCCGACGAACCGGTGGAAGATAGCAGGGTCGTCGAGGACGCGACGGCGGGGGCGAGTGGCTGTGGTCATCTGCGTTTTCTCGCTTCTATACGTTCCATCGCCTGTTCTCTAGCTGGTTTGAAAACAGCGCCAGCGTCAAGAGCCCGCTGCCTTCGACTTGGGACGACGTCGTAATGAGGCACTGAAGCATGTGCCTGAAACCATGACCTCTGATGGCCAATTGCCTCGGCCATGGCGTGAAGTTCATGCTCGGTATCGGCGGTCATATGGCTCCACTCGCGGCCATACCGTCGAGCCTGACCCTTGATGGCTTCCGCTGGATAGGTGCGTATCTCGTCAACGTAGACGGTCATTGCACCACGAACATTGACAGCGGCTGGCCTTGGATTCGTTTTGTGGCCAGCGCGAGGTATTCCTCGCTGATGTCGATCCCGATGCTCCGACGGCCTAGCCGGTTGGCCACAACGGAGGTTGTGCCGGAGCCGACGAACGGATCCAAGACGGTTGCGGACATGGGTTCGAGGTCGTGAACGCAGGTGGGCTGCCAGCCGGTGGTATCAGCCTTTTGTGGTACAAGAGTCGAATTACTTTTGGCTTCCCGAAAAGCTGAACCTTTGCCGCCTTCGCCGTAATAACGCTGCGTTGTTGCCCATTCCTTGTACTCTTCACGTATTTTCACAACTCGCTCCCACGGCGCGCCGCACTCCGGGCAGACGCCGTGTTCGGAGGTGCCGGCCAGTATGCAGGGTTCGACGAGCTTCTCAGGGAAGGTGGCGAAGTGGGCCTCGCTGTATCCTTGAGTAGGGATATCCCAAACGGTGCGCTTGTTGCGACCGTCTGGGGTACCCACCGTCTTCATGTTGCCGTTGGTCTTTCCTATGAAGCGGGTGGACCCTATCTGGCTCTCGATATCTTGATTAAGTCGCAACAGGGTACTTTCAGTCACGGGCTCCCTTATCGCCTCAGCGTCGTAGTAGTAGCGTGGCTGTTTCGACAGCAGGAACAGGTATTCGTGCGCCTTGGTGGGCCGGTCGGTGACACTCTCCGGCATGGGGTTCGGCTTCGACCAGATGATGTCCGACCTCAGATACCAGCCATCAGCCTGCAACGCCAGGGCCACGCGCCAGGGGATACCCACAAGGTCTTTTTCTTTTAAGCCATTACCAATGTGTGGCCGGCGATCAGCCCGCTTTCCCGCTGATACTGCATTGTCGATTACATTTCTCCGGTTGGGGGAAGGCCAATTTGAGGCATACGAATCCCCCAGGTTAAGCCACAGCGTCCCGTCGTCCCGAAGAACCCGCCACACGGCGCGGAACACCTGCACCATGTTCTCGATGTAGGTTTCGGGTGTAGGCTCTAAACCTAGTTGTCGGTCGATGCCGTAGTCGCGTAGGCCCCAGTAGGGCGGACTGGTGACGCAGGTGTGTACCGAATGCTCCGGCAGGCCGGCCGGCACGTCGCGCACGTCGCCTAGGTATAGGGACGCTATGCCGTTGGTCCAATGCGGGCTATTCCCCATCGCCGTCCTCTTCCTCTCCCAGGATGTCGGCAATCGTCTTTATCTCGACGGGCCCGCCGTCTGGCCCGCTGATCTCGTGCTTTTCCTTCCGGCCCCAACGCTCGGGGAAGCGCCGCTCCATCCGCCAGGCCTCCGCGCGCCAGTCGAACTCCGTCCAGGTGTCGGTCAAATCAACTACGTCGCCGTCCTTCGTCACGGCCTGGCGGTGCTTCACGACCCTGTGATTTTGACCGGCGAAGGCGATGCGCGCCAGGCTCCGGGCCTCCGACTGACCCATGGCCGCTGCTACTGCGTAAGAAAACTCAACGTAAATGCGCTCGTCCTTGAGGATACGAAGCCGTGCGGACTTGTTTACTCGCGCCCTCTCATCGGCACCACGTTTGAGCCAATCGTACAGCGTTGGCTTTTCGATGCCCGCCATGGCCGATGCCGTCTCAATGTAGTTCCCGGCCTGGATGGCTTCCACGATGGTCTGGTGGGCTTCGGGCGTCAGCTTCGTCGGGCGACCGCCTGCGTGCTTCATCTTATTCCCGCACCTTCGCCCGCAGCCGGTTGATGCCCGCCATGCGCCTGGCCTTCGACGTCGGCCTTGGATCGGGCCGGCGGCCACTGTGCTGAGACGGCCTGTGGCACGGGCATTTCGTGAGGCTATTGTGATCCGTAGCGTGTTGCATTGGTTGTCTCCAGTGTTTGTGGGGCTATCCGACTTTGATTCCGATGATGTAGGGGTGGCGGCACTTCGCACAGCGCATCAAAGTGCGACCGTTTCTCAACTTACGTACTCGTTCTAGGTTCAACGAGTGGTACTTCCAGCATGGACCTTCGCCAATCATGCCGTCGTATTGCTTCATAGTCGTCTCCAGTGTTTGTGGTGGCCCGGCGGACAGGCAGTGAACACCGGGCCATAGGCGGAGGGTTTCCACCTAGCCCGATGGTAGCACAGGTTGTGTCACTTTTAATAGCGGGTCGTGAGCAGTGCCGGTCGCGACATCGACTGTTGGATGTACGGTCTTGATGTGATCGGCCATCCGTGCGAAGGTCCGACTACAGTGGGGGCAGACGCCGTTGTCTGCCCGGCGTTTCGACTTGGTGAGCTGGCCCTTGGCAGCAGCGGCTTTGCGGGTCTGGGTTTTCACATCCTCGATTAACTCCACATTCCGCCGCTGGTAATACTTCCGGCTTTCGTATTCCTGGCCCAACTCCGCCTTTAACCTCGTCAATTGATTCGCGTATGACTCACCTGTATATACTTGCCCGTGCCCATTAGGGCAATACCACCTCCTTTTGTCCGACACCCGTTGTTCCTTGAACCCCACTTCCAATCCGAACGGCACCCCGCAGTCAAAACACGTTTGCAAATCTAACCTCGCTGTTATCGTTGTTCCCATTGTTCACTCCCCTTCCTGTACTAACATCCGCTCAATCTCGGCCATGTCGCTGGGCCGCCAGAGGTAGTAGTTGGCTCCCGCGGTATTGAGAGAGTTAGCCCAGTGTATCTGGTCGTGGCTGCGCTTACCCTTCTGGACTTTCAACTCAGCGAAGATCACGAGGCCTCGCACGGGATGCACCAGCACCAGATCGGGAAAGCCAGGCCCGATGATCTGGCGGGACCGGATAGACACGTACTCAAATTGGCGCGACTGCTTATTGAACTTCCGATAGAAGACGTTGGTCGGCGCCGTCGTGTCGTGGTGGTGGACCAGCCAGCCGTTGTCGACGGCCGTCTGAGCCACCTGCTGCTGAAAGACAACCTCCGGGACCGTCTGGGCCCAGAGTTCCTGCGGGTCGACCGTGTCGGGCGGCTGGCTGTAGGTCTTCATGCTGCTGGAGCCATCCTTAGTCGCTCTGCCACGTCTTCCGAAGGTGACCATAGCCCCTGTTTGCCGTTACATGGGATTGGCTCCATCAGTTCCACAACATCCGTGACATTCCAAGCGAATCGGTCAGGGCTAAAGTCACCATAGGATAGCTCGCTGGCGCTGAGTTCGAGGCCCCAGGTTGGCAGGTCATTAGTGGATAGTATGTCGGTCAGTTTCCCCACGGCTACTATCGCGCCCCTGGGTAGTTCGTCGCCAGTGCCAGCGTCGTATTTCCCTGCATGGATCGCCAATATTCCGCGATAGCTCGTGGTCCAAGAACGGGTCTCGAACGTCTTCAGCCCCCTTGCGATCAACGATGCATACGGCTGATGCAACGTCAGTGCTCGGATTTCCGTCATGCCTTCGACCTCCGTATCGCTTCGTCCATAATGTCGGCCTGCATCGTCTTCCAGGTCTCGCACAGCTCATGCAGACGGCTGAGGTGCGACTGGTCGAAGGCACCGAATTCCATCGCCAGGCAACAGTCGATTATCGCCGCCGCCGCTGTGATGACATCAACCATTGCTGCTGCCAGAACACTAAAGGGCGTTCCGTTCCGATTGCGAGCCTCCATCATATTCAGCGACGCCGCGATCTGGAAAGCCCGTTCTTCTTCAAACACGGCAGCGATTTCGACGCCTCCCCCTTCGGCGGCGAGATGGACCTCCCAAAGAAAATCGGCGCGGTCTGATTTCTTTATTTCAAACGGCATTCCCCACCTCCGGCGCAGTCACCCCGACCACGACGGCAATAGCGCGCAGCAGGGCGGTGAAAGGGTCGGGGCCGAAGCCCGCTGATACCGGTTGGTCAATACGAGTGTGGGCATACCATTTCTTGTCAGAATCGAAATCAAGAATCTCCATTGAGGGCAATACAGCGAAATCACCAGCCACCAACAGGTCATAGAACCTCTCGCGGCCCTCTGAGGCGGTGACGGGACGGGTGTGCAGGCAAACAGGCTTTGACTTATCAGGAAAAGCACCTGGATTTGTACAAGGCCAATTCCCACCATCGTAGTCGCAATCCACCCGCAGCACCTGGGCCAGAGGGTGGTAGCCGGTGCCGTTGACAGAATTACAACAATCGCTGTGACTGTAGCCTACAAGCCCACCATAGCTATAAACGGCCTCGCCTTTGTCGCACTTCGCCCCTGCGATCTTGTCGATGAGTTCCTGGGTCTGGGTGTCAGCGTCGGTGGGAGTCATAGAATCGCCTTAAACACTATGGTCAAAACAACTCCCATTCCCATAATTGGCCAAATCATGTAGAAGAGAAAAGTTATCCATGCCCGAATCAGATACTCCCTGCGGCTCATTTCACTAATTGGCTTCTTGGTTACGAACATTCCGTCTCTCCCTTCACCTTCGCTACGACGGCAGCTACAGTAGCCTTAGTGGGGGTGTCGCCTATGCGCCACTCGCCTTGTCCGGGTAAACGTGGTACAGCAGCACTCCAAGGTCGAAAGCCAGGTTCATAGATTGGCTTAATCTCTACCGACTCGGCCATGATGACCGCCTCCAACCTCTCCGTGACCTCGGCCAGGGTTGCAGCACGATAGATGCCATTGCAGACCTTGAGATGAGAGATGCAGTTCCCGACGCCACAATTCTCACCATGCCTGCATTCGTAGCCTTCTACGTGAGCTTTGTAGAAGCATTTCTCATCGCCGATTAACTCCACCCGTGCCCAGTCGATTCGGGCCACGACGCCGGTGCCTTTGCAGCCTCCATAACAGTGAGGTGTGTGGACTATCACGGAGCCTTCACACGGCTTATCCAGCCCCGCCAGGAACTCCATGTTGGCGGTAAACTCTGTGGATTGATCAGTCGTTTTCGTGGTGGACATGATTCTCCTTGTAGTAACTCATAGCGTAAGTCTTGGTGCCAAACACGATGGAGCCGCACGTTGGCTCCGTGCAGACCCACCCCCGGCGTTTTCGCATACGAGTTGGCATGCCGTAAATCTCATTAACAAAGCAGTCCATGCCCGGACACATAGGCCCGTCATCCAGGGAAACGAACCACTTATCCTTCTTGCACCAGTAGACCAGTACAGACTCTGCGGATTGCTCAGTCGTTGTCATGCCGTCCTCACAGTCGACCGGATGTCCGGCCCGTCGAAGTGCAACTGGTTACACACAACCATGTCCATGATGCGGCTCCGCAAGCTCGCGCCCAGGTCCGCGTACCCCTCGGGGTTGAAGCCCAAGATCGTTCGCCTCTGGTCCGCATAGCGCCTGTTCAGAATCCTAAAGAAGTGGCCGGAGACAAAGGGCGTCTGGCTCTCCTTACCCAGATCGTCTATCGCCAACACCGGCACCGTGGCCAGGTGACGAACGAACTCCCCCACCTCATTGGTGTCGATGGAGGCCTTCAAAGCCGCCTCCAACTCAAGGGACTCCCAATACTTCACCGACACCGCCCGCGCCACCAGCATCCCTACTGTCGCGACGATCAGGTGGGTCTTGCCCGTCCCGGCCTCTCCCCAGAGGACTTGCCAGGGGGAGCCACCAACGTCCTTGGCGGCCCAGCGTTCCATCTGACGCTTGAATCCGTAGGCCTGGGGGTTAATGACCTCCACGAAGGTGTCGAAGGTTTGACGGTCAAGGACATCGCTGGGGATTCCGCAGACCCGCCGGCAGATGCCCGGCCAGTCGTCCTGGCGGCAGATGCACCAATGCATCAGGCTCTCGGCGTCCAGCACGACCCCGCGACCCTTGCAGTAGCACTCTGTTCCCATATCGTCCGTCCAGGGCCGGATGGCCCCATCGAACTGCCGCATATCAAGTCCCGGTGTTGGAGACTGATCGGAGGGTTGCGAGATCGCGTTCAGCTTCAGAATCTCGTCCATTCCCTGAAAGCCGTTGTCCTTTTCCATGTGCTCCTCTCCGCAGGTCATCGGTATTGCCCTGGCGGATGTATCGATTCAAGACGCTCCGGACGTAACTCCAGGTCGGAACGTTTGCGGCCGCCGCTTCTCCGACCGCCAGCTCCCCCCAATCCGGAGGCGGTCTATCGGACTCCGCGATGGCTTTGATCTGCTCCGCGACAAATGGTGTGATGAGGTGAATATTCGACTCGAAGGCCACGATAGTTCGCTTGAAGAAGTCGTCGCCCAACTTATCATCAATGTCCCCGACGAGTCGGGGCTCCAGCTCTACTGGTTCTTCAGGGTTACTAATGGTTCTTAATGGTTCATTCCTTATAGAGTGACCCTGGGTGGCCAGTTGAAGTACCGCAGTTGGCCGGTTGAAAAGCCCTGGGTGGCCAGTTGAAGTACCCTGGGTGGCCAGTTGAGAATCGTCTAAACATACCACCAGTGGCCAGTTGAAGTTCATTTCATATACGCTGTTTTGGTTCCGGGTTCCGCGTTGGACCCTGACGATTATTCCCTGGTCTGTAAGAGCCCTCAGGCCCCGCCGAATTGTCCTGGTGCTGAGTCCATTGCAGCCCTCGTGGAGTGCGGTGATCGATGGCCATGCCACGTCTTTGTCGGCGTGGTGGAACTCGGCCAGCTCACGCAGAATCAGTGCCTCGGATGGATTATCGAGGTATACCGATCGCGCCCAGTCCCGTGCTTTATTCGACAACTATTCTTTTCGCTGCCCGTATTCGATGGCGTCGTATACGCCATATTCCTCAAGTGCCGCCACACCTACGGTGACAACTTGCAGGATTTCGATCATGCAATATTCAGTGCCACCATTCCCAAACCACGCTACCTTAGCTTCATCTAATTCCTTTTGCATGATAAGAATCCACGAACCAACCTCGTGTTTCTGCCCATGTGGGTATTCACGCCTTTGATATTCGCGTTCCTCCGTTATGGCATTACTGATCTCTTGATCCATATTCCGCTCCTGCTTCACAACTCGACAGTTGCACATCTTGAATCTGTTGTCGCCAACTTCAGCATCGCTCATAGTCGACCATTGTTTCATTACTAGACCTCTTATCCCGGGCAATAGAAAAAGCCCTGCGGGGTTGCACGATCCAAGAAGTAAATCTCAGACCCACCGCAGGGCTTGGGTTCCCGTGTATTGTATCATCTGCGGTGCAACTCGCGAACACATTCCGATACTAATTCAACGCCCGGTTCTTAGTCAAGGTGTATTTGGCCGACCGCCGCAGGATCTCCGCTATCCAGCCATTCATTGCCCAGTTGCTCATGCAACCCCTTCAATGGGAAACCCACCTGAGCTAGGAAAACGGCCCTAAGCGTTTTCGCCCTTTTGGGAACCCGGCCATAGCCGGGATCGTATGACCAGATATCAAACGGCCACCCATCCACCCCGACGCAGACCGCATATCGATTATGGTTCAGTTCGTTCTCTATGATGTATTCGACGCTTATGCGAACCGCCGTCTGAAAAGGCGGGCCGTCCCCTCTGTTCTCCCGGCGACTACCCCGGCGACCGCCAAAAATGTAGGTTCTAAGCCAGACCGACCAACGCCGGATCCGAACGCGGCCATCCGGCGTTGGCCCAATGTGCGTAAACACTGGCGAGAATCCGTTATGCCATCCGCATTGGACACACCTTCGTTCGTCGCCCCTTGCTTCGACATCGCCCCCGCATCGGCGGCAGCCTTTGTAGTTAATGACGTACGCTCTCGCCGGGTATGCAATCACTAAGGCGCCTTTGGTGTGATTCGGAGCTGCGGTCGGTTCGGTCTCTTCGCCGCCTCCACTATCGCGTCCACCCCGGCGTTGTATTTCTTGAGCGCCCGTGCCTTCCGGACGTCCCACTTGGCGGGCCTCTGGACCTTCTCCTCGTATGCTGCTGTGTAGGCGCCGTCAGCGATGGCCACCGCCTCCTCCACCAGCTCCAGGATCGGGGTCAACGCCGCCTGGTCGTATGTGTTGGCCGATGATTCAAACGTCACGTCGTGTGTCGGGTGTGGCTCCGCCGTCGCTCCCCGCGCCTCCATGCGCTTCTGCAGAACGAACGTCAGGCGGTTGAGCAGCTCGGCGTCCTTGGCATGCTCCTCCTCTATCTTTATCCAGGCGTCAATGAGGTAGCCGCTTTCCTTCCTCTCCATCTTGTCGATATCGCTGAGGGCGACCCGGATTCCGTTCAATGACATCGCTTGTAGAGTCATTTACAACATCCTCTCTTCTAAGGTGCCTTCCTCTGCTTGCTGCTCAATAATGCCGATCATGACACCGAAGCGTATATCCTCCAGGATTAACACGACGCCATCCTCCTCAACTTCTTTCCCGTTCACGAGCCGTGCGAAAGAGCCCACCGTCAACACTATCCGTTTCTTTTTTAGGCGTGTAAACATCTATTGCGTCCTCTCGTCCCAATCGACCAGCGTCCGCCAGAGTTCGTTCAGGCTCTTGCCGTCGGTCGGCACATCCACGACGCTTTCGATCTTCCAAACTTCCAGCGCAGTCTCACGGCTAATGCCCATATCGGCATTGGCAGCGGTGAGCAGGTCGCCCTTACTCTTGAACTCCCGGTCAAGGGACAGGTCTGCCACATGGCCCTGCTGTTGGCCGTGGGGCCTTTGCCCGTTACCGCCACCACCCTTTAGCTGCGAGATGATCGCCTTCACTGCTCCCATGGGCATCAGGTTCTTGATGGCGTTCCGCTGCGCCTTCGATATCGCCTTCTCGTAAGCGAAGTCGTCGGGATAGGGCTCCCCTTCCTTCGGTTTGACCATCTTGGGCTGATGGCAGCCGCCCCAGACCGTGACGTTGCTTTTCAAATCGGTGGCTTCAACCATGGCGCGAATGTAATCCGGATGGTCCTCGATATCCGGTTTACCTAATCTGATGTTGCCCCGGAGCTGCGCCATTTCTCGAATGCCGGCCCAAGACAAGCCTTCCTGTTTCCGCCCGCTGCCGTCCTTGAACGAGTAGACGTATTCCGTCACCAGGTCACCGCCCATGATGGCGATAATCTGATCGTCATCCATGCGGTCGACCTCGGCTATGTGTTCCCGTATGGCCAACGCTGTTGCTTCGTCATTCATTAATCAAACGCTCCCTTGCGGTATTCGAGCGACATCTGCAGGTAGACCCCCAGCTGCCGCGCGTTGAAGTTGAATATCATTGGAGGAGTGTCCTCCAATGCGTCCCTCCGGACCATCTCCCGTTTGACTACGCATCTGTCGCACGGACAGAAGGCCGCCCGTTGGTTGTGAGCCTCCATGTACCTCTCTCTTTCATTGAGGGGCCACATCGTGCTAGTATGCAGATGCGACCACCAAGTCGTACCTCATCAGTGTTTGCAGCAGGCGCTCTTCATCGAGCGCCTGTTGTTTTTAGCTCCTCTCCGGTGCCGCAATCTTATGTGACACCCCATATGTTGTCAAGGCTAATCCAGGACCGGTCGCGGGTCGTCGTCCTTCCTGGCGTAGAGCGCCAACGCCACGTCCGTGAGCCATTGCACAAAGTGACCCATGGGAACGCCCGCCGTCAGTTCGTCCAGCTCGTCTTGAGGCATGGCCGCGGCTATCGCAGAGACTTCCGGGTGCTTCAGCATCGTCCGCCGGAGGATGGCCATGGCACATAGGGTAGCGTTGGCAGGGCCGTCCAGTATGAGAATGTCCTCGTCGTGGTCAACAAACTGGACCCAATCTTCAATATTGTTATCGCTCACGTCGCCACCTTGAAGACCTGCGCAGTGGGGAAGCCCAGGACCGTCGCGATGGTCTCTTCCTGTTTGCGCGTCAGCTTCCGGCCCTGCTTCCCATTGATGGCCCTGGACAGATGGGTCCGACTCATCCCGACCTGTTCCGCCAGCCACTTCTCCGACCGCCCCTGCTTTTCCAGCACAGCCCGTAGGCGGTCGCCGTTGGACTCCGTGTCAGTTGTCATCAATTAACCTCCGGTTATTCTCCTGTTTTTATTCGTTCGCCTTCACGACAGTTTAATCGTAGTGTTGTGCATGGCCACGATACGTTTGGCGTTGCCTTCCAAATGGCAGCGGGCTATTTCCTCTGCCGTGTCAGCCCACCGCACGAAATAACCGACGACGCCTCCATCAGGATATTCCATTTTCTCGACGGTCCAGTAAACGTTACGGAATGGATTTGGCTCATCGGGCCCATCTGACGTCACGTCCGCAGCACCCGCTCGATGATGATGGCAAAGAGGCCTTGGCCTGGGTCAGCACAAACGTCGCAACTAGCGCCTTCGCCTATCTGAGGCGGGCTTTTGGTCAACAGACCAAAGCGGCCAAGGTTGCAATCTCTTTCGCACAGCGTCACATGCACCGTCTCCGTCGTCCACGCCGGGCCCTCGTAGCCGTGGAGACCGTCGACGGCAGGCCGGCGGAACTGGATGTGGTAGGTCGTGAGGGCCTGGGTGGTCATTCTCGCCACGTCAGTTGTTCGGCCCAATCTGGGAAAATGGCCTCCGCTTCCTTCTGCACCAGCTTGGAGCCGTGGTAGTGGATGGCCTCTGACCTCACCAGGTCTGTTATCGGTATTCCTTCCGAGTCGAACTCCAAATACGCATCGACGCTTGACCGAACCTCGGCATACGCTGCCCAATCACGGACGCGACCTTCAGCAGCCACCACCCTGACTTTCGACTCACCGTCTTTATGAACGTAACCGAAGCCGGCGCAGCGGAAGCAGTCGAGGACGCACCGGCCATCTTCGTCACAGCCTGCAGGACATGGCGCCTTTGTGTCCATGCCCTCCTGGTTCGACTTCCTTACGCTCAACATGGGATAGCTCATGAGCATAACGGACTTCATTTCACGATCTCTAAATGCCATCGTCTCCATCTCCTCCGTGTTTGATTTCATGAAAAGTTACATATTCCAGGGGCCGGTAACTCCTGTCGCTCGCTCGCCCCGTGCCAGAGCCTCTTTGATTTCGCCAATCCGGAAGCCGTCTCTGAACGTGTGGCCCATCTTTTCTTCGAGAGCTACGTATTCGTCTAGGAGCGCCGGGTTTGCCTCTCCTGCAATCATCAGCGCCGACTTAGGAGCGAAGATGCAAAACACGCAGGACAGGCGAGGCATACCTCTATCGTATGCCGGGTGGTAGGGTACCTGGGAAGCCTTGATGTCTGCCCAGACTTCGGACTCGCTCCAGGCTAAAACCGGGTGCCAGTTGGTCACTGTGCGCGTCTGGGTTGTGAGCCGTTTATTGGGCTCAATCTCCAGGCGCTTTGCCCTAGCTGCAGATTCCTGGGCGCGGAAGCCCATGCAATTCAGAACCCTGAAATGGACATTAAAGCCATTGCGCCGTTTGAACTCTTTATGCAGGCCGGTGATGATCTTCGATACCTGGTCGCGCTTGTGGTCAGATGTGCAGTAACGAGTGGTCGCCGATGGCCACATGCCACGAGCCTCGACTGCCTCTAGTAGATCCCCCTGGGGCCTGGAGATGGCCATGAATTGGATGCCATAATACAGGGCTTGAGCCTCTGCGATATCGCGCACACCTCCCCATTCGACGCGTCCCAGGTCCGCATGGACAGCAATTAGCCTATGCCGGGGGTACTCCTGAGCATCTGCCAGTTGGCTAACCAGACGCAACATTGTCTGGCTGTCTTTGCCGCCGCTCGTGTTAATAACGACCAGATCGTAGTCCTGTAATTGCATCCCCGGTATCCTTCTCCTGTGCTTCGCTTGATGCCACTAAGATACCACAACCGACACCGGTTCGCAACTATGTGTGACACCCCTGTTGCACAAAAAAGGGGCTCCCGAAGGGATTGAATCGCCTCAATCCTGTTCGGAAGCCCCTATCTCGGGTGGCGCCGCCATCATATCACATCAATCGGCGGCGTGGTGCTCCATGTGGTTGTCCAGGCGGGCGTTCAGGCTGTCGCCCATCTTCCTAATGTCGTCGCTGTTCGTCCTGATGCCTTCACTGTTGGTCTTGCCGTAGGCTTTCACCTGCGCCATGTCCTGAACGATTGACTCGACGGCCGGCATGATGACATCGAGCTTCGCCGACACGGACCCTTCCCTTCGAGAAGCTGCACCCTTCCGACGCCACATCGTTATCGATCCACCCACGACAGCCACGAGTACGAGCCCGACGATTCCCGCCAATGCTTCCATTACAATATCCTATTCCGCGCCAGTCTCGCCGCCAGGTCCTTCGACGGCCGGTCTGGACGAATCAGCAGCTCCCCGCGTTCGTGCCGACACGTCGTCTGCTCAATGAAGAACGTATTGAAACCGTCGAGTGCGACCCCGCCCAGTCCTGTCGAAGTCGGGACCAAGTCACTGATCTGAATCACGTCTCCCGCCCGGACCTTACAAAGGCTCTGCTGGATCCCGTTGGCGTCAAAGACCTTGGTGACGGTGATGGTGTCGACTTCCTGCTGGGCGTCCTTGGCGCTGGCCAGTTTGATGGCTGCCCTGGAAACCGCCGGGCCACTGCTGGACTCTCCGATATTTAGGAACGTGAACTCTCTCCGGAGGCCCGCAGCCACCGATGCGGCGTCCAGGCTCACCGCCGTTTCGTTCTCGGTGCCACTCACGTCATAGAGCGTAGTGATGGCGTTCCCAATCTCCATGAGGTTGACTCGGGGAGCGAGGTCGCCCCGCACGCCGCCTGGCTCTGCGGCCCTGTATGCCTTCCATGTAACTGTCGAAGGATTCCGGATGGTCAAGAACACCAACCGATCCTCCCACACGGCGAAGTCCACGATGTTATCGGAGCTGTCGCCAGTCAGCAGCACCCCGTTGGTGGGGTTCGTTAGGGCCTCCCACAGGTTGAGATCCAGCTCATATGTCTGGTCGATGGTGACTCCGGGGGCCACGATGTTGGACTGATCGGTGGTATTGATCTGTTCGGTATCGGTGTGGAAGCCGTTGTCCAGCATATCCTTTACGATGGCGTCGGCGGTCGTGTTGTAGGACTTGGTGTAGGTCTTGTTGTTGTTGACCGAGTCACGGAAGTTGTTGTAGTAGCCGCCGAAGACCAGCGTCGGGGCGTTGACGGCCCCCTCGTATCGTTGGAGTCTGCCTTCCCAGAGGATATCCTTGGCTCCCAATTCAAGCCGCATCCGGTACCACTGGCGGTTGATGCGCCAATCCCAGTAGTCGGCGTCCGTCATAGGCATCTGAAACTTCAAGGTCCAGAAGCCGCCGGGCAGCCTTGTCTCATGCTCCAGGTTGTCGACCTGGCCCGGCATGATCAACTGGATGAGCGTGTCGACCGTGGGGTCAACCCCGTATATCTTGATGTTTTGGCCCTGCAGTAAGCTCATCCTATACCCCCGAAACCAGCGGCGTGAACTTGAGGTAAGCATAGGCCTGGATGTCACTGGGGTCCTGCGTGTCGTCCTTGAGCCAGTATAGCCGGGTGGCCTCTGGGCTCAACCGGATAGGTTTCCCATCAAAGACGGCGAACTGCTGGGCGACCGATGAGGTGTTGAGCTTCCAGACGCCAGGTGTTTCCGATATTAGGTCGGCCAGAATCTCGTCAGTGGCACTGACGGCGTCTACGATGACGATGCCTTCATCGATTGGCAAGAGGTACAGGTAGTCAAAGCTCCAGACAATGGTATTGCCGCTCCCCCAAGCGACATTTGTGTCCTGGTCAAAAATGGTATGAATCCGAATATCAAGGGCCGGAGACGTGAATCCATCAGGTACGGCCAGGACTGGAATTGTTATCGTGCCCATATCTACGAGGTCAAACTGGTCCAGGGCGGTGAACAACTTATCGTCGGCCGCCGCTGGTGTCTTGGTCTTTCCACCCTGGCTCCAACCGAGCGCGACTTGCATTTTAGCGACGTCGAAGTCGCCCGCTGAAATGGTTTCTTCCAGTGCAACACGGGCCAGGACTTGGTATTGACCACGCGGTAGAGCACCTCCAGCAATTTGGTACGTGGCGTATCCGGCGTCCACTCGCCCATCGGTAATAAAGTCTCCGCTGTCGGCAATCCAGGTCATGTGGGACGAAGCGCCGCCATGGGCGTTCGTCGTGCGGCCTCCTGTAGCCCCAGAGGTGAAAGTCGTGACATTTCCATCAGTTGGGTCAAGGAGTTCTGTAGCAGACGTGAAAGCGGCTATGAAAACGGTGTCGGTCCGGCGCTCGCCCGATTTGGTGCCCATGTAAAGAACCTTGGAGGATTCCCAGGCGGTGCCGCCCACATCTTCGACACGGACCTGCAGAAGCGCGCCTGCGTTGCCGGGCGTGTGATCGATTCCCCAGGCTCCGGCGCCCGTCGTGATTGTCCCTGTATTTGTCCCGGACGTTTGACGATCCGCAGTCGACGTTCCGTCACCTTCATCCAACGGCCAATAAGCAACGAGGTTGGATTCGTTCCCATCCAATGGCTTTGTTTCATCAACGGTGGAAGCGGCAGAAAACAACGCAGCTTCCGATATCTTGCCCGTTAGGAAATTGGTAGTGATGCCCAATTCCACGCTGGCGGCGGCGTCGGTATCCCTCGTACCTGTAGGCGTGGAAACCTCGGTCACCGTAAGGGCAACCCCTACCGCCCCATCAGTCGAGAGTGTAAAAGTCGGATCGTTACCAGTGGCATCGGAGTCGTATTGCCATTCCACCATATACCAGACATTGGCGACCAGTCCCGCGTCCGTGGTGACCCATGAACCATCGTCGCCGCTCCATGCGCTGGTAAAGGTGATTTCCCCGGACGCGTTGACTGACAGATTCCAAAACACCGTTTTGGTCATCAGACCGTGGATCGCCCCGACGCTGTCCAGCATGAACCGGATCCGCCCGTAGCCTACCGAGTCCCAAATGTTGTCGATCGACGAATCCGATCCACAGTTAATCCGAGTAACCGAACCGTCGAAGGTGTGGTAAGGCCCCCAGCCGTCGCCAATATCCACATAGTTGATATTGGGCAAGTCGATCTCGTTGTGCAGTAGCTTCCGGCCCATGGTGAAAGTCGGCAATTTACCGAACGCCTCAACCACCAGCGTCAGCAGCCCTCGCCCTCGCTTTTGGGCGATCTGGGCGTCGCGCAGGATGCTGGGGTCCAGGCTGTAGCTGCCGGTGAGAACGGTGTAGGTAACGTCGTTGGCGGAATCAGTCCCCTGCTGAACGGTGAACACAACCTTCGTGGTGCCGGCGCGTGTGATCTGGCGACCCTGGGCGATTGTAATCATCCGCTCAAGCGCCGCGATG
>SDBT01004562.1_pt1 | contig 23480 bp, 13 predicted proteins | sample 2277101 | NCBI WGS metagenome assembly SDBT01 (sample SAMN10404973, study PRJNA504765) | marine sediment metagenome | isolation source: marine sediment core GS10_PC15, 103 cmbsf | place: Arctic Ocean: Southern Knipovich Ridge | collected 2010 | reverse complement strand
GTACAGGTTGGCGGTTTGCCGGTCTTTCAGGACGTCAATTTCGACGCGGGCGAAGTGCTGCAGAAGCTTGATCGTTTCGGGTTCGGCGAGGGTGCCGGCCTTCAGTCTCCTGCACCATTGGCAATCCGGGGCCGTAAATAATACCAGGACAGGGCGGTACTCGGCGGCGGCAAGGGTCAGGGCGGCAGCCAGGTCTTTCTGCCAAAGCAATTCCTTTGGAATCAGCCCAGGCGTTTTTTGCATTTCGGGCGCGGGCGCCACTCTGGCGGCGGCGGCGAGCACGGCTTGCCCTGCCAGCCAGAGCCCCAGCGCGATAACTATCACCAGCCTTTTCATTTCGCAGCCCAACTCCTTGTCAGTGTAACAGTGCGTAAACGAAAATGTTCACGACCACCTCGAGCGCGTTCGCAATCTCATTGCCACCGCAGCAACAGCAGCCTTCCGTGTGCGCGGTATCATTCAGCCCGTGGGGCGAGTAGATGACGATAATCTTGCCGTGGCGTTCGATGCTCTCCAGGCGCGGGGCGTCAGTTCCATGACTGAGGACAAGTTTCTTGATTTCTTTCACGGTACTGAAGATCGGATGAGTCATTTTCACCTTGTTGAGTGGCTTCTTCCCGAACAACGTGCGCATTTCCCGGCGGAACGAATGGTCCCACTTCTTGTTCGAGCAGCCGGCAGAAGCCAGGAGGAAGCCCCCCTTGGCGAGGTATTTTTTGAGGTTCTTCCTCTCTTTGCTGGTGAAGTAAAAGGAAGATTCCCCGGTCATTATCACGAACGGATACTTGAACAGTTCATCATCGGCCAGCTTAACGCTCTTGAACCGGCGTTCGGTCGGGATGGTTGTCTGTTTCTGCACCGCACTGAGAAACTCGTCACTGAAGCAGCGGGAAGTGTGGGTTCCACCATATATGAGGTTGGCACACTGGATGACCCCTTCCTTTCCTGCGAACAGAGGCGCCGCCAACGACGCGGCACAGAGAAACACGATAAGCCATTTCTGCTGTCGAGCCATGCTATTTTTCCTCCTGGCTAAAGTATTTTTTCACTGCCTCGAGATATTTCGGGGGCACCTTTTCGAGGGGCATGCTTTCGCTCCTTATTTTGCCGGGTTCCGTGATTCTCATGGCTTCGGTGGCGCCAGGGCCCAGCCTGGCGCGTCCCCGGCCCGCGCCCCCGCCGCCGCTCCCTCTGCCCGCCGTCGAAAAGTCCATTCTATCAGGGCCGAAAACCGGCACGTTAAGCGGGGAATAGCTGCCCGTGGAATAGCCGTCACTGGCATCACCCCCAGCTCCGGCGCCGATGCCCGGACCCGAACCCGAGCCCGGCCTTCCCATCCGCATACGGATTGCCGCGAGCATTTGCTCCAGGGTCGACTTCAGGTCCTTTGGTACGTTAAACGCTATTTCACCTTGACAAAGGCTGCCGAACCCCGAGTCCCCCTTGCAGTCAGTCAAGAGTTGTTCGAGCTTTTCCAGGGCAAGCGTGGCGAAATGGTGAGCGCGTTTACCGTCCTGGTTCTCGGCGGCGCTGCTTCCTTTGCTCATCAGTTCGGGAATTTCGAGTTCAGCTATCCGGAGGGCGAAGTCTGCCGCGGTTGAACGCAGCGTCCGGTACTTGTCGGGCAGGGGTGCGGCGCGTTCAAGCAAGTCTTTCTTGAACTCGAGCAGTTCGGCGCGAATCTCTTTCTGCCTGCGGCTCAAGGCGCCGAGGAGCCTGAGGTCTTGCGCCTGGACCTTGTCCTGGAACCGGCTCAAGCGTCTCACGAGTTCCGACTGCCGCCTGACAATCGCGCGGAAGCGGCTGGCGCAGGCCATCACCCGGGCGACCAAAGCAACTTCTTCTGCCTTCGCGAGCTCTTTCTTGACCTTGCCTTCGGATTTGCCCAAGTCCTGGAGGAGTTTAGCCACCGTCTCGGGCAGATTGGCATACGGAGGGTTCAACTGCTGCAATTTCCAGTCGCATCTTTTCATCGCCAGGGCCGACTGCTCCATGACGTTCAACAGGCCCTTTTCCGCATCATAGGCAGGAAAGTCCTTGGCCATTTGCTCGAAGAATTCGGCGGCCTTGCCTATGATCTGGGTCGTTTTCTTAAGCTTGGCGCCGATTTCGGACGCCTGATTCTTGCCGGATGCGGCCATGCTTTTCAGTTCGCGCAGGGCTTTCTTCACTTGGGCCAAATGCAAGGCCGCGAGACGGTAGCGCTCCATGAATCCCTTGATCGTCGTTCTTGCTCGGAGCATTTCGGCATACTCATCTTCCGAGATAATTTGAATGCGAACGATGTTGGAGGCGGACACACCGGTCATGGCCGGATTAAGATCACTAGCCTCGAGATAGAATTCGAGAATCTGACCGGGCTCGACGCCCACGGTGTGCAGGTTGAGTCTCTTGCTGAACTCAAAACGCGGCGTTGGGAAGGCCGGCCCAAGGGACCTCATCCGGTCGCGATAGCCGATCACGGTGCGCACCATTTCAACCCAGCGCAGGCCGAAATCGTCCGTGACGTATCCGGCTATCGGCACTGTAATGAAAGGTGTGGCAAGCACAAAACCCGAAGGATCGGTAATGACAGCTTCGGGCGGGGCATCCGGTATTATCTTTTGCTGCAGCTTAAAGGCATCCCGGTTCCGCGTGCCTTGAAGGTCGCGAATCACGGTCTCGAGCGCCGCGGCCGCAGTTGCCGTCCAGTCGAACGTGACGGTATTCGGTCCGGTTTTCGCGCCCGCAATGATTTGATCCGCGTCCAAGGCATTTAGTGGCCTGAGCATTAACCGGCCGTCCGCCAGCGGGCGGTTACTGGTTATTGCCAGGGTTATTTTTGATTGTGCCAGGACCGCAAGGTCCTCGTTGCCGACAAAGAATCGCCGTTGGGGCCGGCCCGTATAGGCCGGGGGGTCCACGGTTACCGTGGCGACGGCGATTTGCGGCTGGAGCAGGAGCTTGACTTGGCGCCACCGGCTGCGAGCACGACCCATGGAAAAACACAATGACACCGGACTGACCACTTTCTCGAGACGTTGCGCAAAGCGATTGGCACTTTCCTGAAAACAGGCGGTTTTGTGTGTCCGGCCCCGGTATCGGGTCCGGAGCCAGACCTGCTCCGTCACCGGTTTGCCGCTGATCTCGACCGAGACCTCCACGTAGCCGCCGTAGAGCACCTTCGGATTTGGGGGTGAGACCGTGAAGGTGTAATTGCTGTAGGGCGGGACGTCGCGCGAAGGAAACATTATCCGCTCGAGCACGGTGGCAACCGCTGTGGTCTGCGAACCCATGACCAGCCCAGCCAGGCAAACTTGAACCAGCAGGACCTTTAATTGCTTGGCAATCTCAGGAAGTGGAAAGCGCTGACGCAAGTTCAACCCCGCCAGTTCGCTGCCTGCGCGGCCTATGCTCCGCTGCATGAGAAATTCACTCAGTCCCAGCGCGGCCACGGGGGCGCGGCGTAAACTGCCGGCCAGTTCAAAAGCGCCAAGAATGGCCTGCCGTTTGCTTGCAAGCAAATGATCGGCGCGGCGGGCCATATTTCGATCGTTGAGCCGGAAAATCCTCCAGGCCCAGGTGAGAAAAAAGCCGCCCAGCAATGCCATAATCAGAATGTTGAGGATCGAGCGGGTCGCGGGAGCCAGCGCGAGAAAGAAGTCCAAAATCGAATAGACCACAATTACGACCACGGCCCAGCCAAGCACCCGCAATCCCGCCTGCAAAACCAACCCGGCTTGCCAGCGACGCTTCAGGCCCGAGAGCATCGAGTCGAAGTTCTCAGGTTTATTACTCATCTTCATCTATCACTCCGCATTCTGCATTCTGAATTCCGTGCCTTCGGTGCTTTCCGTGGTTGAATATTCCGGATTCCGCATTCTGCATTCTGAATTCTGTATTCTGTATTCTGTATTCTGTATTCCTCCTCACAACAGCCCACTTCGTCTCCGGGCAAACCATTCCACGCTGAAAAAAAGCAAGAGGAGACCCAGAACCCACCATTTATCCCAGCATGGCACCCAGGCGGCCTTGCTGACGTCCACGGTTCTTGCCACGGGTTCGAGATATGTTGCCACGGTTTGGACCAGCTCTTCTTCGCGGATGATCCTGCCGCCCGAGTCGTCGGCCAGTTTTTCCAGGAATGCCCGGTCGGCGCTGAAGTCATTCTTTTCCGTCGGCTCCGCTTTAACGTGCAGGGCCGCGCAGCCTTTTGCCTGGGTTCTCTCTTCTGCATTCTCCGTTCGGGATTCTGAATTCTCTGTTTCGCCCTCCGCCATCTCGACCAACTCGAGCCGGTAGTCTCCGGGTGTCTTTAACGAGAGAATAAGCTCCCACTTGTTCTTGCTGGAGGCAATGCTCACGGCGGGCAGTGTCTGGATTAGCTGCGAACCCCGCATGACCCGGATGGCAGGTGAAATTTGCGTCGTGGTGTCGGCCCGCCGGTTGATGCGGACCCGGATCGGCTGGCCGGGCAACACGGAACTGGCGCTGAGCCGGAGCGAAAATTCCTGCCCAGGCAGATACTCGGAGTAGGTCACACTCCATTGCAGAAGTTGGGTCCAGAACTCGCTGTACATGGTACTCGCCTTGGTGATCGTGGGGAAAAAATCCCATTGCCACAGGTCTCCAGCATTGACGACCACGACCATCCCCTTTCCGTACCGGCGAGTGGCGATGGCCGGAAATGACCGGTCCTTGCCCGCGGATGTGAACACGCCTTCCACCAGTACGTGCGTAAAGGCTTTCAGCCTGGCGCAACGGTGGGCATGCTGCAGAGGCGGGAGTTCACTCCAGATCGGATCCTTAGGGCCGGCGAGCATTTCGCCGAAGAGCCCGGTGTCCTCGCCGCTTTGCGTGGGCTGAAAACGAAAGCGCCCTTTCAGTACTTCACCCCACTGAATGGGTTCGATCGAGGCTAGCTCCGGGAACGTCCCGGCGTAAGGCTTACCCCGGGAAAAAATCACACAGCCGCCCTGGTCTCTTACGAACCCGCGCAGCAGCGCGATCCGGGCTGGCGTAAGGAAGTATTCGGCTCCCTTGCCAAAGAGAATGAGATCGTAGCTCGCCAGTGCCTCCTCATTATCAGGGAAAATCGCCGCGTCAGCGGTCGCCACTTGGCCGGCATCGGTTTCCACCTTAAAAAACCGTTCCGAAGACAAGCGGTACACCGAAGTCACGGCCATATTAGGCTGTTCCCGTAAAAGCTGAGTGAGGAATTTACTGTCCCAATATGGCGTACCTTCCACCGTCAAGATGCGGATCTTAGTGTCGAGCACCGCCAGGCCCACCGCCGCCTGGTTATTGCTCGCCACGTCTTCCGGCACAGAAAGCGGCAACGCCGCCTTCAGCACATATTCAGCGTAACCCCGCTCGGTCGCCGTCACTCGAAAGTCCACGGCAGCGGCGTTGCCGCCTCTTGTGTCGGAAACGTCCCCTCCGGCACTAATACCGGCAATGCCGGCGCTCATGGCCACTTGCTGCTCCCCCAGCTTTTTGCCCGACGGACCGAACAACTGCACCACAGGACTGATTTTTCCCAGACCCTCACAACCCACCAGTGCGGTTATCTTCACTGTTTGCCCCACAAAAGAGATATATTGGCGGCGGCCAGCCTTGATCCACAGATCACGCCGCCCCACTTTGCCGCCCAGCACCAGGGGAAATATCGGCGACTCCTGTGCCCGCGCCCGCGCCCCAAGGTCCGCATTTGCCCCCATACCAAGCTGCCGGCCGTCCGAGATAAGGATCACCCCCGCCAGACGCTTAGCACCGGAATGGTGCCTGCCGAGCAGCTCTCGGCCCGCTCGCAAGATATCAGTTCGCTCGCCGTCCGGTACAAGCACCGACAAATCGTTACGGGTCACGCCTTCTAACCGGTCCGTAAAGGTATACAGTTTCACGTCGGCCGGGTCCTTTGCCGCCCGAAGAGCCTTCGAGGCTATTCGGCAACCGGCACGCCATCTCGAGGCCCCGTTCACGTCCCGGGTCCCCATGCTCAGGCTCCGGTCAAGCAAGATAGCCCACTCGGAAGCTTTCTCCTGGTGAATCTCCTGCCAGCGGCCAAGGTTAAACGCGATCACGGCCAGACAAGCCAGGCCCAATACCCGCGAAACCGTGATCAGCCAACGCACAGACCCCCGGCACTTACCCGCACTCCGCCACGCGCACAACCCGCCCACAGCGATTATTACCACAGACACTAGAAGCAGATGTCCAACTGAAAAGAAAGGATTCATGTCCGGTCCGTCCAAAGCAAAACCGCACCCTCCAGCAACGCCAGAGCTACGGCGATAATCAGTAGATATGGCCAGAGCTTGACGCCGTCACGCAATTGTCTGACCTTGCTGCCGCGGCTTACAGCGACGCCCCCAGGCTTGCTAATCTCAGCTAGAGACAGGGCGCGCAGGTCAGACTCCACCACGGGAAAGTTTACGATGCTGTATCCGGCCGGCTTCCCCTCATAGGTCCAGGTATAAAGCCCCAGGTCGGGGGCCTGGGCGGAAACAAAGTTCACATCGCTGCCGCCACTGACACTGTGCTGTTCCCGGATCGCAATCACCCTCCCGTCCTGGCGACGCAGCTTCATATCTGATAGCAGCACATCACGACCCAGACGCAGGTAGACTGGCCCCCCCGGCAGACAGCTTCTTGTAGCCGCGGCACTGTGTTGCCGCGTCCCGCCAACGCCGCCCCTGCTTGTGAACAGGATTTCAGCCAGGAAGGGCAGAAATTCAACCTGGCTGGCCCAGTTACTGAATTCAGGGGCAAGCGGCAAGTTCCAGAAAAACAGACTCCCCTTTTTCTTGAATCTGACGAGTGCCGGAACGCCGTCGTCATAGGCCAGCAAATAGCGGCAATGCCGGCCGGCCGGCAACGCCGCGGGGGAAAGATTCAGCCGACCGTGGAAAACCCCGTTCGCCGGGTCGCCGTATTCGCCACTGGCAAAGAGGCGGAATACTTCGGCTTTTTCGTCCACCACTTTTAATTTGTACGGCTTGTCCGACTGTTCCCAGCGCATTTCGTCCTTAGCAGGCCGCTTCGGGCGTCCGTTAACCAGGGCGGCAATTGTGCTGGCGGGGGTCCCGCCAGCCGGAGCGCAGACAATCGTGCAACCTTCTGCAAGCGCCTTTCGCAGGTTCTTCCGGGCGACGCCGGTCCAGCCTGAGAGCATGATCATGTCAAAAGGAAGCTCACCCTCCAAGTCACGAGGCAACAGCGTTTCGATTCTAACGCAGCCAAGCGCCTCGAGAACCTGACGCCACACCCGCGCGGTGCCGGGTTCCTGCGCCAGGATGCCAACCCGCAGGAACTCACGCACCTCGAGCAGGCTCCAGCGACGGTCGTCGGCCGGGAATGAATCCTCGTCCAGCGAGATTGTGACCGGATAAACGCCTGGGGCCGTAAACTTGTGGGTGAACAGCGCCGTGGCTTTGCTCCAGGCCGGGATCATTATGGGTTGTGATTGCCGCCGTTCGTGAACCTTCACAAATACGGTTCGACGGCGTGGTTTGGCGGAATAATTGTGCACTTCGCAATAGATCTGTACTTCTTCATTGATCAGCGGGCGCTTGGGGTCAAAATAGACCGCGGTGACGGCGCCGTTTTCGGCCATAGAATCCTGGCCAACCTTGAGTTTGACCAAGTCCATCCCGTCGGGCACGGCGATCTCAGCCCCTTCCCAGGCGGTCTTCTGGAAATCGGAAATCACGCATATTTCATGCTTGCCCGCCGTTTTTTCGCTTAGCATCCGGGCCGCGAGTTGCAGCGCGGCTGAAATATCACCAGCCTCACAGGTGACGCGGCCGCGGCGCAAGGCGCTGTGCAGGTAGCTCAGGTTGCTCCCCATTTCGGGAAACACCGCTTCGGGCGCCGAGTCGAGCCAGATAATATTAGCCGAATCCCGGCCGGAAAGGCCGCGAAGGATTTCGGAGGCCTCGGCCGAGGCCGCGGCGAACCTGGTCTGCGCCCCGTCCGCATAACCCATCGAAGCCGTGGCATCCACAATGAGCACCACGTTCTTGCGCTGGAAAAGGCCGGCAAGCTTGTGCTGCGCGAAAAATAGCGGTTGCAGGAAAAGCAAAATGATGGCCGCGAAAAGGAGGGTGCGGATGACCAGCAGCAGCCAGTCCTGGGGACGCTTTATCCGCATGCTCGAACGAACGATGCGGAGAATGAACTCGACCGAACTGAATTTATAGACCGGCGGCCGGCTGCGCGCGAACAAGTGCAGGAGAACGGGAACCGTGACCAGGAAGAGGAACGGCCAGAGCACAAGATTAGTCAGGATAAAACTCATTCGGTCAATCGGTCAAAGAGGTTAAAGTAATGGGTGTCGGTACGGGCCACCATATAGTCGACGTTTCGCCTGGTGGCCAGCTTGCGCAGGTTGCTGATGTGCGCGAGCATGGCCTCGCTGTAGCGCCGGCGAAGATTCTCCGTATGGGCAATGACCCGCTGCTTGGTTTCCAGGTCGACAAAGGTGATCAGCCCCTTGTCCGCCAAGTCCAATTCTTCCGGGCTGACAATATGGAACAGATGGATCTTGAACCCCCGGTGCAGGTACGGATTAAGGGCGGAGAATATTTCCGCCGCGTGGTCAAAGAAATCGGAGATCACAATCAGGGTGCCTTTGCGCTTAAGCAGGGGATAAGACCGTCTCAGAGCCTTGGCAGTGGAGGTCTGGCTGCCGGCGTAGTTGACTTCCAGCGCGTGCATTAAATTCTGCAGATGCCGACCGGTGCTTCCCGGCGGAAAGAAGTGGCGGATGTCCTCGTCGAAAATCTGCAAGGACACCCGGTCGGTATTCCGCACCACAAGATAACTCAACGCCGCGGCAAAGAACGAGGCGTACTCGAGTTTGCTCAAGCCCCCGCCGAAGCCCATTGAACCGCTGCTGTCCAGGAAAATGTGGCACTCCATATTGGTTTCTTGCTCGAAGGTGCGGATATAGTGCCGGTCCGTGCGCGCGTAGACCCGCCAGTCAATCAACGCCAGATCGTCCCCGGCAACGTACTGGCGGTAGTCCCGGAACTCGATGGACGAACCGCGTTCACGGGACCGGTGATGCCCGGACAAGTAACCTTCCGCAAGCGCCTTCGGCGCGAATTCGTAGCTCCTGAGCTTGCGAATGTCTTCCGGCTTCAGATATTTGAACCGCGATTTCGCCATCGGCTTTCCGTCCGCTTATTCGGCCAGCAAGTGGCCAATAATCTCTTCCACGGAAATACCTTCTCCCGTGGCGTTGTAGTTGGGGATAACCCGGTGTCGCAGAACCGGCCGGGCAATTTCGCGGACCTCTTCAATCGAGGCGGCCGGGTTGCCTTTCAACAGGGCCAATGCTTTGGCGCCGCGGGTGAGGTTCTGCGAGGCCCGGGGCCCGGCCCCCCATTCAACATATTGCTTGATGTAATCGTCTGCCAGTTCCGAGCCGGGCCTGGTGGAACCGACCAGCTTGAGAATGTAATCAAGAACGTGCTCGGGGACCGGAACATCCAAAACCGTGTCCTGAAGCTTGCGCAATTCGGCCGACTTGAGCATCTGTTTGGCCACGGGAAGTTCCTTCACGATCGTATTCAGGACAATTTGTTTTTCCTCGGCAACGGTCGGATAGTCAATCAGCAGGCTGAAGAAGAACCTGTCGAGCTGGGCTTCCGGCAGCGGGTAAGTGCCTTCATGTTCAATCGGGTTCTGGGTCGCGTAGACCACGAACGGCTCCTCGAGTTTCATACTTACCCCGGCAACGGAGACTTGTTTCTCCTGCATGGCCTCGAGCAGGGCTGCCTGGGTTTTTGGCGGGGTCCGGTTAATCTCGTCGGCCAGGATCAGATTAGCGAATATGGGGCCTTGGGAGAATTCGAACTTCCGCTTCTTTCCCGAGTCTGAATCCTGCAGAATCTCGCTGCCGATAATGTCCATCGGCATCAGGTCCGGGGTGAACTGTATCCGGTGGAACTTGAGCCCGAGTATCTGGCCCAGGGTACTGACCAGGAGGGTCTTCGCCAAGCCGGGAACCCCGATAATCAGGCAATGGCCTTTGCACAGAAGCGCCACCAACGCCTGCTCAATGATCTTATCCTGGCCAACGATGACGCGGGCGATTTCCTGGCGCACGGTGGCGATTTTCTCCTGCACCTGGGCCCAAAGTTCTGCACTGTCATTGGTCATCTTGCTTCCTTTCTGTCCGCCACAGCCTTGGCGACGGCGGATCATTTAATTATCGAGAGCGCCGTCCGCCCGGCGCTCGGAGGTCCCGCCCGGCGGTCGGGACCTACTTACGGCGGCCACACAGAGTGTGGCCCTCCAACGTTGAACAGGACGCGGCAACATTGCCGCTTCGCTCTCGCCTGCGGCTCGCATAGCGCCTTCGGCGCGTCTGTGCCGCGGCTACAACGTTCACCTTTCGTCTTTCGGCTTTTTGGCCGGGGGCATTCCGGAAAAGCGAATCCCGGCAGGCTGGAACACATTTCCGCTTCCCTTAAGAAGCTCTGTGAGCTTCTTCCAGAATTCGTCCCGCTGCTTTTCGGCGTGTTCAAGCCTGGCAGTGCCACGGTAATCCTCAACATCTTCTTCGAGTTCGTCATCATCCTCTTCGCCTTCGACTTCATACCATTCGCCTTCGAGCTCAGCCTCGGCAGCTTCGACCTCGTCCTCTTCGACTTCGTCGTCATCTTCTTTGGCTTGGTCGGTGGCGGTAATGACCGGGATTTTGGCGGGCTTCTGGGCGGCTTTCGCCGGAGGCGTTTCAACCGGCCAGGACGCCGATGCATGGAGGCTCTCGGCGTTGACCGTGCCGGATACCATCGCCTTTCGCTCCTGAGTCGAGGAATAACCCCATCTACCCGATCGACGTGATTTCAGCTGGGTCTTGAATTCTTTATCCTCGGGGGCAAATTCTTTCAGGTTGATCTCAATGCCATCCAGGCAGCTCTGCCGCGAGATCGTACAAAGCGCTATCCTGCCTGCCTTGGCGGCGCCTTGGCAGAAAGCCAGCAGCTCTTCAACCATCTTCTTGGTCAACAGCTTGCCGCCCATCTTCGTGAACTTCTTCAGCGTCTCGGGGGATTTGGTCTGGCCGCTTACTTGGCTTATCCGGTGAGCTGCGGGCAGGGCCTTCGCGTTCAGCTTTGGGTTGTCTTTGGCCTCTTCGGCCAAGGCCAGGTGCTCGGCCATTTTCAGCTTGGCCGCAAGCGCCGGCAAGTCTTTTTCGGCTGCGGCCATCAACTTGGCTACGAGCTTCTTTCGCTGTTCGGCGCTGACCTTGTCGGCCGACGGGAAGGGCGGCAATTCCTTATCGGCTTTCCCCGCCAGCCTGGCTTCCGCCCGCGACCGCATTAGCCCCAACATGCGTTTCCCAAGTGAACTATAAGTCCGGTAAGCAAAACTGCGCCCCTGCTCCCCGTAGACAGTCTCGATGCTAAATGCCGCCGAGTCTCCCAAGCTCATCTTGCCGCTGCTATACGGATGCTCGATCAGCCGCTTGTCGGCAAGAAGCTGTTTCCACTGGGCGGCGTGCGTCTTGATTTTCAGCGCTGCTTCTTCGCTTTTCTCAGGGCTCGGCATTTGCCCCGGAACAAATCGGCCCCCGCGTTGTACGCGAGGAACCCAGGTGACCAGGCTGAGCAGTTCCGTGCGCAACTTGAGCTCCTTGGCTTTCAGGGCGGAATCCAGGATCAGGGAGAGCGCCTTATCACGCTTCTCGCGGGCCAGGCCTTGCTGCAATAGTTCATACGAAGATTCCAGCTTCTTCTTGCCCGATAAAATGGCCTCGATAGTTCCCGCCAGCGGCTTTGGCGAGAGGATGTTCTCCAAAGAGGCAAGCGCCCGTTTCAGCGACGCCTTGCTACGCTCGTCACTCCTGAACATGGCGCTCTTGCTGCCGGCGATCTGCTTCTTCAGCCGAGCCCTGTACTTGTCGGCAAATGGCTTGGCTTTTTCTCCCCTGGCCTGGAGATATTGCTGGATCTCATACAAGTGTTGATTAACGTTTTCGGCTCCGAGAAAGTATTTCTCCACAAACTCCATATCAGGGTCTTTCCCCACTCGCAACAGACATTGCAGGCCCGCGCTCTGCTGTTCACTGTTGCCTTCCTCCAGGTACAGCCGGGCAAGCTCGGCCATCGACTTGTCCTTATGTCCCTCGTACCATTCCCGGCAGTTTTCCCGTAACTCGTCAACATCCTCTGGAGCACGGTTAAAGCGGTCACTTTCACGCCCCAGCAACACCGCGCGCAGCAGGTGCCGGGCAATCTCGCCTCGCGAGGCGGGCCGGGCCAGGGAATCATACAGTTGTTTCACCTTCTCTTCGGTCAATTCGTCCTCGTCTTCGCCCCGGTATCTGTAAACGGCCCTCGAGTAGGATGTCATCCCGTAGAAGGAGGACCCCTCGAGCTGTTGCCACCCGGTTCTGCTCAGGCAATTATCCTTGAGCAAAGCCAGAAGCAGCGGCACGGATTTCATCCCCCCTTTCTTGATCCGGTCAAGCGGGTGGACTTCAACCGGCTCGGCTGAACCCTTGGCTGCGGGTGCAGGCGCGGCCAGCAACCACAGCCCCCGGTCATAGGACCTCCCGCCGCCCGTGTAACCGCTCTTCCGGGCCAGTTCCAGGGCCAAGGCCTGATCGGCCTTGCTCAGGCCCGGTCCGGCAATGGCCGGGATTTCGGCCTGCTGCGCCCGCGTCTTGACCTGGACGGCAAGCATTTTCACGGCCATCCCGGTGCGCCAGCCGCTCGGGAACCGGCTCAACAATTCCGCCAGTTCTGCATGAAACTTCTTCCAGTCCCCTTCTTTGGTGAATCTCTTGTGCGCGGCCTGATACTGGGTGTCCGCCAGTTGATCCAGGCCCAGCAGAATAACCTTGCGCGGCTTTTTCGTGAGCGTGAATATGGCGTCGACTATTTCATTTGCTTCTTTGGCGTGACCTTGGGCGTGGAACTGGCTGGCCGCAAGCAAGAGCGAGCCATAATCGTTGAAGTAGTAAGAGCTCATCGCATCGCCGGTTTTCTTCAGCATTTTCTTCAGAAAAGCCTTCACTTTGGCGATGTCTTTTTTCAGGTCGGCCTTCTTCCACACGCCTCCGAGTCTGTCGTCGGCGCGCTGCTTCAGCCGAAACGCGCGGAGCGCCGATGGCTTGCCCTTGTGCTTCTTAAGCGCCTCTTCCATCTTCTTCTTGCGTTCTGCCGTCAGCGCCTTGTTATCATACACCTCGACCAGCCGGCAATTACCCACGATAAACAGGCTTTTGCCTTGCTTGTCCTCTTTAAGCAGCCAGGCGTTGCCGGACAGTTGGAGCCTACCGAAGTACTGAGTGCCTCGACCAGGAAAGTACGGTTGTCCGTATGTATTAAGTCTCACATAGACCGCGTTCTGAGCCTTCGGCAACCCGAGCTCATAGAACTTTGCGAAACCTTTGCTGTAATCTTTGCTTTGTGCCTCCACGGCCCCCGCGCAAAGTAGAAACAGCCCCGCGAACAGCCCACTCGACAACCATGAAACCACCCGGCAAGCCGATGAATTGTCGCAAATGTTCATCGCTGCTCATCCCTTTTCTGAATGATCCGTAGCGCCGGAATCTGTCCGGCAATTCCCTACTACAATACGTCAGATGAAAACCCCTAAGCTACCCCGGCAACTCAGCCTTGTCAAGCCGTCCAACCGAACGACTTGACTCGGCCCCGGTACCGGCTATACTTAAGGAGAAATACAAAAGGTGAACGAATGAACCGGCTGGGAAAAATACTGACGCTGGGCCTGGAAAAAAATGGGTGTGCAGCGCTATTTTGCGCTTCTGATTCTATTTCCGGCGGCTCTCGATCCGGGCCGGCTGCGGGCCTGGAGAACTTAGAACCGATGAACAACGGCCGTATCGGGTATTGTCAGTTCAGCATGAACAAACGCAGCGCAACGTTCTAACCGCGAACCATGAGGAGCAGCCAATGAAGAGCTATGTGACTATGCGGGTATGTGGGCACGTGAGCAGGCCCGAAGCAATGAACCTAAGCCCCCCCACCTTGGAAGTCCCGCGCGGCGTCCGGAACTTGCCTTCCGCCCTTCGCAGCCGAAGCTGCGTCGGCGGACCAGGCTCGGCCCTCGCTCCTTGGCGTTTTCTTTTGCCACTGCTCGTCCTGGTCGCCCTGGCCGGGCTGCCGGCTGCGGCGGGCACGGCCGTGGGCGATGCCGGGCACTATCTGACGGCGCAGACCAAAGTGTTTCTCAATAATCCCCAGGGCAAGGCGTTTCATCTCACCCTTTACCGTTTTCAATGGTGGATCGGCGACGGCTGGAACCGGCCGGAGTTCAAGGTGAAGTTGACCGCACCGAATCAGCAGGTGCTCCTGGACAAGACTTGCAAGGTGACCGATGACGGTTACAAGATTAACGTATCAGCGGGCAACCCAGGCGTCTACACCCTTGACGTTGATCCCGGCGGCACCCTTAACTATTGGTACATGACCTCGTCGTTGGCTCAATCCGTCGCGTGGACCGGGCCGCTCGAGGGCGACGCGGTGAAGTCGCGCTGGTTTATCGGCAATCCCTTTGTGCCCCGGCGCTGGTATTTCTGGGTGCCCAAGGGGTGCAAGAACTTCGCTGTCCGGTCGCAGAATTCCTCCGGGCGCTCCCAGCGTGAGGATCACGGTCTGACGATATTCTCGCCGCGCGGCCAGCGTATGGCCGTGCTCTGGGGCCAGGCGAACGCCGACGCGCCGCAGGTCCAACTGGGCAAGGTTAAGCGAAGAATTCAGAAAGCTGAAGTTCTGGTCGAGCCCGGCAGCACCGGCCGGTTCTGGGCAATCGAAATTCGGATGGGAGATTCCCACACCTATTCCGATGTCAGCGTGAACCTCGAAGGCGTGCCGCCGTATCTCGCCCGCAGTCCGGAGGAATGGTTCGACGCCAAGACAGGCAAAAAGGCCCCGGTCGAGTTATACGATGAGACCGAGTTCGTGCAGTCCGACCGCACGAAGAAGGGCCAGGCTAAAGACCCATTGATTCATCACTGGACCCCGTGTCCCGCACTGGGCGACCCGGACGCCAACGAAATCCGCTGTCCGGCGAAGATCGCGCTGTGGAACCCCGAAAACCGCCCGTTGCGCTTCGTCATCGGCACTTATCTGCCCCGCAATATGTTTCCATCGCCTGAGCAGAAAAAGAAACATGGCTGGACCTCATTGCCGGAGAAAGAGCATGACCATGCGAAGCTAAGAATCGTCGCCAAGAAAACCGGCAAGAAAATTCTCGAGGCGAACGCGCCGCTGCTGCACCTGCACGGGCACGAACGCTGGGTGCGGAACCTTGAAACCGGCAAGGGCGTGGCCATTATGGATGTGACGAAAGCCGAACATTTCTGGATGTATACATATCCCGCCACCCCCTTGGTAATGATCGGGCAGAAAGTTGGCACCGGCTGGCATTGTTTCAAGCTGGAAGCGGGAACCGCCCGGAATTGGTATTTTTACGTTCCCCGCCAGACCAAGCAGTTCTTCCTGCGCGCCTCGGCCGCGGACCACACCGATGTTATGCGCTTGGAGGTCGGCGCTCCGGACCGGGTCGTGGCCATGATCTTTGGAAATAAAGGCAAATTGACCGTCAAAGTGCCCGCGGGCATGGCCGGGAAAATCTGGCACGTGCGCCTGGACTTTGGCGGGGCAACGCGTTTCATTTCGCGGCTGCCGGGACCACGTTTCCCAAGCATGAACATCTCCCTGGCGCTGAAGGGCGTGCCGGGCTATCTGGCGCCAACCTGGGAACAATGGTTCGACCCGAAGAACCCAAGTAAGAGAGGGATGTGAATGCGGGAGTGTGTGTGTGTGTGTGTGAGTGTGGGAGTGTGTGAGTGTGGGAGTGAGAGCAGGAGAGCAGGGGAACTCAGAACCGATGAACAAGGAAGGACGAAGTAAGAGCAGGAGAGGAGGGGGGCAGGGGAACTGCCGCCGGGAAGGCTGAGGGTAGAAATGGGCTGGACGGTAAAATCGCGAAAGGGTTGGCATTTCTGCTTTCCAGGCGTATCATAGGTAGCAATATCACCGGAGGAACAGACTATGCATCCCAGATTATTCCGATACTCCCATACACACATATTCCCACACTCACACACCCACATACAGTTCGAGCGCGGTTCACCTTGATCGAACTCCTGGCGGTCATCGCCATCCTTGCCGCCATGCTGCTGCCGGTGCTTTCCCGGGCCAGGGAAAGCGGCGAAAGACCTGAGCTAATGTAACCCCGCAAGTTCCTTGGCGCCGTGGCCTTACTCCGCTTCGCTGCGTGACGGGAAAGAACTATGGACCGGAGACCTGAGAAGAAGCTCGCCGAACGCGCCTATGAACTCGGCGAGACCGGCGATGGCAGCGCCGCCGCGGAACTCGTGGAACTGCTCTGCTGCCCCTCCGCGAGGGTTCGGCGCTTGGCTGCGTCCGCCCTGGGCAAGCTCGCCGGACGCACCGATGCCAAAGCCGTGGTTCCGCAACTGATTGCTCGGCTCAGGGATGCGCATCCGCAGGTACGCCAGTACGCTATCAAGGCGCTGTCTGCACAGGGGGCCGCGGCGCAGGATGCCCTGGGTGATTTGCGGGACATTGCCGCCTCAGATGCGGAGAAAGACTATAACCGGCGCGACGCGACAAAAGCGCTCGAGACGATCTCTGGCGCCATCGCGATTGCCGCGGCCCAAGCGCAGCACCGCTGTCAGCGGTGTGAGCGCATCGTTGAGGCTGACGAATATGCCCGCTCGATGCGGGCATTCCAACGCATCTACTGTGACCACTGCTTTGACGAGGTCTACCTCAAACGCCGTAACTTTGACACCAAGATCGAGCTGCAAAAGACGATCTGCACTACGGATGGGAAGCTGGTTCAATCCGACGGTGAACGACTTATTGCCGAATATCTGACGGAACACAGGGTCAACTATCGCTACGACGAACGGTTGCAAATCATTAACGGCTACGCCATCCGCCCCGACTTTTACCTGCCCGAGTTTGATGTGTATATCGAGTACTGGGGCATGGATACCACCGACTACAAGATTGCTATGCTCAAGAAGCAGAAGCTGTATCAGCAAGAAGGCAAGAAGCTGATCTCGCTGAGCTTCCGGGACAAGCCGCGGCTCCGTGAGATTCTCGAAGAAAAATTGAGCCGGTACATCCACCTTCCAGGCGCCGGCGGAGCGCGAGCGGAGTCAAACAGTCAGCAGGAAGGAAAGCCCAGATGAAACAGCGTTCGAGTTTGCTGGCGTTCTGCTGCGCCAGCTTAATCACTTTTGCAGGAGATAAGGAGATGACTCAAAAAAGTACGCGTAGCAGCCTGCAGAATATTGGCGGCCGGGCTGCGCTTGTCGCGGACGGCAAACGGCTGACAGCGATTTACAGCGAGACTTATCCTCTCAAGATGCACCGGCGCAACCGGCAGATGGCCAAGGCCGGCGTGGAGGTTTTTGTGCTGATTGTCCGCGGCGACCTCAACCGGGATTTCTGGAGCACTTACTTCTGGCGGGACGACGGGGTCTACGGCGATGAATCGGACCGGCAGGACGACTATACGCTCGACCGTCAAGCAGAAGTAATCCTGCAAGAGAATCCCAAGGCGTATCTCATGGTCCGTTGGTACGGGGCGGCGCCGGGAGCCTGGGGCAAAAAGCATCCGGACCACTTGCAGGCCAGCGAGACCAAACGGCTGCGCTACACCTCGTACGCCTCGCGCCTCGCGGCAGAAGGCCGGGCCGAGATGGCCCGCCGCATTGTGAAATACTGTGAATCACGGCCCTGGGGCAAACGGGTGCTGGGCTATTTCCCCTTCGGCCAGGATGAAGGCACCCACAATCTCAACCTGGAAGAAGCCATGTTCGACCAGGCCCCGGTAATGCAGCAGGAGTTCCGCAAGTTCCTGAAGAAGAAATACGCCACGGTTCTCAAGCTGCGGCAGGTGTGGGGAAGCAAAGACGTGACGTTCGAGACGGCTAAAGTGCCGACTGATTCCGCGTGGCAAAAGGACCTTGAACGGTGGATGCACTGGCCCGAGCCGGGAGAGCTGCGGCGCTATCAGGATTATTTCCTGTTGCAGCGTGAGCTGCAGATGTTTCAGCGCCAAACCGAGTTGGCCGCGGTGCACCAGACCGCTACGCAGCCGATAGTTGTGGCCACCGATGCGTATAAGCAACCGATGCTGGGCTGGCTGCACAATGACGCTTTTTATGCTCGGGTCACGGGCATGGGCTGGCGCAATATTCTCTTGGGTTCCGGCTGCTTTGACGCCGCCGCCGCGCTGGACATGCCTGAGCTCGATGCCCTGATTACGCCCGCCGACTACACCGCCCGTTCCGTTGGTTTTGCCTGGGAACCCGAAGGCATCGGCGACTCGATGGTCCTGCGCGGCAAGACCATTTTCGTCGAGGATGACGCCCGCAGTTGGGCCACCAACGAACGCGAGACCCAGGGCGCCTGGCGCAACGTCGCCGAGTGCCGGGCCGGATTGCTGCGCAACCTGGCACTTGGCGCCAGCCGCGGCCATTTCCCCTACTGGATGAATGTCGGCGGCGGCTACTTCGATGACCCGAAAGTGCTCGAGGTCGTCAAGGAACAGATTCCGGTGCGGCGCAAGCTGCTGACCCGCCCGCTGGTCCATACCCCCCACGCCATCGCGATGATTATTGATGACGAAAGTCCGATGGACGAAGATTTCACCACGGGGTTTCAGCATCTGGCCGTGCTGCGCCAGCGCAACGACCATCTGGGCCTTACCGGTCTGCCCTACCGTGTCTACCTCTTAAGCGACCTCGAACGCGACAATTTTCCCAAGTTCCGGGCCTATCTTCTCCCCAACCTGTTCCGGCTCACAAAACGCAAACAGGAACTTATCCGGCAGAAGCTGATGCGTGACGGCAGCATCCTGATCTTCGGGCCGGGCACGGGCATCAGCGACGGTAAGACGCTCAGCGCCAAAGCGGCTTCGGACCTCCTCGGCATTCCGCTCGAGCTGATCAAGAAAGAGTCGGCCCGGCGGGTCCTGGCCTATGGCGGCAAGCATCTGGCGCTGATTCACCTGCGCGGGCCGCTGACCTACGGCGACAGCTATGTGTATGGCCCAATCCTCCAGCCTGTCCGGGACCTCGAGAAAAGCGGCGCGGTCGAGCTGGGCAAGGTCTCGGCCTGGTGGTACAGCAACCGGGCCGGGCTGGTACTGAAGGAATTCGGCAAAGGCGCCGCTGCTAACGGCCGCAAAGGCAAACGGGGTGAGGGCGATTACGCCGTGGTCTTCTCGATGGCCGTGCCGATCCCCGCCGGCATTCTCCGCTCCCTCGCGCTCTATGCCGGCTGCAACCCGTGGTCCGAGCTCGGCGACGTCGTCGCCGCCAACGGCAATATGCTCGCGGTGCATAGCGTCCGCCCGGGCCGGCGAACCCTGCGCTTGCCCAAAGCCATGAAGGTTATTGACGCAGTCACCGGCAAGACCGTACGCAAGAAAGGCAAGAGCTTTAAGATCAACCTGAAATCCCCCGACACCAGGGTATTCCTGCTTGAATAATTCATAATCGTAATCGAACGCAAGCAGACTAAGGTGGGAAGTATGGACCGCCCCGGCAACTCACAAACCGGCCGGCGTCGCTGTCTGCGGGGTAATTGTTAATTCATTTAACAATACGGCCGGAAACCAGCGCGGGGTGTTGACGGGAGGGTAGGGTGGACGCTTATGCCATGATCTTGGCTTTTTCGCGGGTGATTTGCCATGCGAGCGCTTCACCGTTCAGGTAACGCTCGAGTTCTTCGCGCATAAAGCGGCCCATGCGCTGGCATTCGAGGCCCACCGCGCCGGCGATATGCGGGGTGAGGACAACATTTTCGAGCGTCCACAGCGGCGAATCCGGCGCCGGCGGCTCGGGGTCGGTCACATCGAGCACTGCGGTGATATCCGGGCGCTTTTGCAATACTTCGATCATCGCCGGCTCGTCAATCACGGCGCCGCGGCCAGTGTCAATGAAGGTGGCATTTTCGCGCATCGAGGCGAAGTGACGGCCCTTAAGCATGTTTTGCGTTTCCGGCAGGTTCGGCGTGTGCAGACTTACCACGGCCGAGCGCGAGAAGATTTCAGCCAGTTCCACCAGTTCCACGTTCAGTTCGCGGGCGCGTTCGGCGCTGACGTACGGGTCATAGGCGATGACCTCGAGCTCGAAATTCCGCAGCAGTTCGCAGACCCGGCTGCCGATGGCGCCGAGCGAGATGATTCCCACCGTGCTGCCGTAAGCACCGAAAACCGGGAGGTGATGGCCCCAGCGCTCGGGGGCCGTGGTCTGGCGGGCGTAGCGGTGGCCCAGCTTCAGGCCCCAGAGAATTTGGCTCAGCGTGTATTCCGCCACGGTGATACCGTTTGCGCCCCAGGCGCCGCAAATCTTTACGCCGCGGTCCCAGAAAGCGTCGGAAACAATCCCCTTGATCGAACCCGCGCCGTAGAAGACGATCTCCAGCTTCCGCGCGTGTTCGAGAAATTCGGCGTCAATATTCGGGGCGCCCCAACTGCTGAGAATGATCTCGATATCGTGCAGCAGTTCGGGGTTTTTCTTGACCGACTCCGGCGTCTGCGGCGGGGCGATTAGCTCGACCAGTTCAGCGATCTTGTCCCGATCGCTTACGCCGTAGACCCGCTCGTAATTTTCTTCCCCGAGGATATACAGAGCTTTGGGCTTGACCATCAGGATGTCCTTTCAACTCGCAGGTTGTTCTTGTTTTTCAGTCTGTCTTTGGGAGCAGATAAAGGGTCCAAAAGCGGTCGTCTCCCAATATTGGCGTCCAGTTTGGCCGGTCATGCACATAGAAGCTGTAGCGATTCAGGTAGATGGTATTCACGCTGTCGGGATAGTATAGCACGGCGGCAATGCGGTGGGCAAGCAAGCGCTTTCTGACTTCCAGAGGCGTGAGCGTGCGGTCAAAAACAAAGCTCAGTTCCGGGCTCCACACCGGCACCACGTCAATGCCGGTTCCGGCCAGGGCGGCATGGGCGTAGGCGTTTTCGGAAAGGATGCGGAAACCAGGTTTAATCCTGCCGGCCAGCGTGTTGCGCAGGTGGATTTCTCCAGGCACATTCGAGCACTCGCGGACGAGATGGCGCGGCCATTGGGCCGGGGGAACCAAGAATGCTAAACTGGGATATAGAACGGCGAACAGTGACGAGCATACGCCGGCAAGGACGATAACGGTTATGGCGCTGAGGCGAACCGCCTTGTGCCGGGCCATGAGCGGCGCCAGCCAACCCCCAGCCATAACCGAGAACAACAGAATCGCCGGGGTCAGAACCCGGGTTGAATAGATATTCCCCGCGGTATACTTCACCGAGTAAGCCCAGACCGCGCAGCTAATAAGCGCGCAGACCAGCAGGAAACCCCGCTTCCGGATCAGCATAACCCCGCCCGCCAGACCCGCCAGCAGCGGCAGCGTCGCGTAGCGGCAGAAATACCAGGCAAACTGTTTTATCCTCAGTAGAGTATCGGTCCCGAAGCCTCTCTCGGCGGCATAGGTCTGGAGAATCTCGTAATGAATTTGATTGACCGCGAACAGGTTCCCGACCGGGTTGCTGTAGAACGGATTGCCGGTGATCACCCAGGTGCGCAGATACCACGGGAAGGCCAGCAGTACGGCCGTCACCAGAAACACCGCCATATCCCGGGGCCGGACCTTGAGCCAGGCCGCGGCAATCAGCCCGCACACCACAAAGGCCCAGCCGTACTCGCGCGAGAGCGCCCCGAGCGCCGCAGCGCAACCCGCCAGAACCATCGAGTTGCGCCGGTCCGGCTCAGCCGCGCCCGTTGCGATGAAGTAAATCGTCCCGCCCAGGGACAACGCGGTATAGCCGGTCTCCTGGCCCATGGCCACGGCCCAGATCAGCAGCGGCGACGACCACAGAATCCCCGCGCTCAAAACCCCGGCCGCTCGACCGAACAAGTCCCTGCTCAGCCGATAGCTGAGATAAAGCAGGCAGGCGAATTGGCCCATCACCAGCACCGCACTGGTCTGAGGAATCGCTTCCCCGAACGGCGCGTACAACCAGAAATATGAGAACGACACCAGCGGCGGAATTGCGTCCGTGAAGAAATAGACCCGGTAGTCTGCCGGCGACATCGGCGGATAAAAGGAGAAATTTCCCAGCGCCAACAGCTTCTCGGCCAGAAAATTCCAGCGGAAATAGGTGTCCGCGCCCAACAGCGGCGCCTGGCAGAGGCGGAAGAAGAGAGCCAACAACACCACGCCGCCTATCCCTGCGAGCACCCAGACCGGCCATTTGCCTTCAAGCCTGATAGCCCGCGCAGGTTCCAGCGTGGGCCGACGCCGCCAGAACAGATAACCCGAAACCGCCGATACCACCAGCAGCACCGGCAGCACGGTCCAGAAGCAGATGAATATCGAGAAGACGCCCAGCCAGAAGATCGTCTGGAACAACAGCAGCAACGAAATAATGAACGCGGAAACCGCCGGCAATCGGCTGTTCAACAAGCGGCTGATAAAATAGCCCGGGACAAAAAAACCCAGCGCCAAAGCAATCAGAAACAGCAGCACCGTCATCAATCACCCCGCCCATTGCCAGCGTCAGCAGCCTCAACCAAACCAAGAATCACCATCGGCCCCTTCATTTCCCCGGCTCCCCCTTGGCGTCAAGTTCCGCGCCGGTTTTCGCGCCGTGGGCTCGGAGGAATTTACCGCATTCGTCCTGTTTCTTCGGGTCAATCCATTTATCCCTGAGCTTTGTCACGTCTAACGGTGTCTCGCCATCCTTGTCCTTCGCATTGACCTTGGCCCCGGCCTTGAGCAGTATCGTGGCCACCTCAGTATTGCCCAACCATGCCGCGTAGTGCAGCGACGTCGAACCAACAAACCAACCGGGTTGTATCTTAGGATTGACCTCGACCTCGGCTTCAATCAGCACCTTCACTATCTCGGTGTGGCCTAACTCCACCGCCAGAAACAAAGGAAAGGATTTATAAGTGAATAGTTCCTTCTTATCCTTCAGCGCTTCTGAGACCTCACCTTCTTCATTCACCTGCCCGCTATCCCACTTACAGACATACCGCACACCGTCAATATCACCAATTTCCACCAGCTTAACCAGACTCAATGTCCGTGCTGCCCGGGAATTAAACCACCAGCGCACACCCAGGCCAAACAGCACCAGAAGCGCGGTGATGATGGGTAATTGCCAGGCCCGTTTCCTTTCCAGGCCCAACGTCAGTATCTTTCCCAGCCGGTTCATTTGCATTTCTTCACTTTGCAGAACGGACGTTGGCAATGGCCGTGACCTTCCGAAGCCCGCGGATGCGGGCGCCGTAGAATTAGCGCGGGGTGAAACCCCGGGTCTCGGCCGCCCCGCCTTATTCCTGAGCCCCGGAAGGGGCGATGCAGGGCGTTTTCAAACTTCGGTTCCAAGCTTATTTGCTGCGCCCCTCCGGGGCTTGGGAGATTATTTTGGGTTCTTGTTCCCGGGGCTGCGCCCCGCGCTAATTCTGCTTCCGCCTCTCCGAGGCT
>SDBT01004561.1_pt1 | contig 23482 bp, 33 predicted proteins | sample 2277101 | NCBI WGS metagenome assembly SDBT01 (sample SAMN10404973, study PRJNA504765) | marine sediment metagenome | isolation source: marine sediment core GS10_PC15, 103 cmbsf | place: Arctic Ocean: Southern Knipovich Ridge | collected 2010 | reverse complement strand
TGGGTGTTCTGCTTGGACGTGTTGCCGTGCTGACGCACGAACTCACGCCACGGGACGATCTCTCCCGTCTCTTGGTCCCAGAAGAACCACGTACTGAGCTTGCGGCCTGCGACGAACAAGGTCCACACCTCCTTGCTACCCAACGCTTCGACCCGGTGGAAGTCGTCGTGACTCAACCAGTTCAAGGTCCAGCGAGGAACACCTCGGAGCACGGTCCGGTCGCCCTTGCGTCGCTCCTCCAAGTAGCCGTCGGTGAGAAGGAACGCGACGGCCAGCTTCCAAGGGTGGCTGTGCAGCTCCCGATCCCCATCCGGCCGGACGAAGCAGTGCAGGTACACCACGAACGGGAGCTTGCCGAGCCAGGGCTTGGTCCCTGATGCCCAGTGTCGACCGAGCCGACCGAAGAGGTAATACCGGTGAAGGTACGGATCCCCGTCAATGTGGAACGTCCGACGTGGACGGTGGCCAGCTACCCACTCACAGAGGCTACGGATCATGCTGGGACTATACGATGGTTCGGGGACTAGGACTCGAACCTAGATTGGCGGCACCAGAAACCGCAGTCCTGCCGATTGGACGATCCCCGATCAAATGCTAGAGAATTCCGCGACGTGGCTGACCCAGCCGGGCCCTGAGTTCGTCTTCGATCTCGCCAGCGGTCATTGGTACGCGTTCAACGAGCCGTTCAGCAATCCGCTGGGTCCGAGTCGAAGCGACCGGGCTCATGGGGGTCTGCTCGACCACCCAGTCTTCGGCGTTGTCGTACCGGCCGAGCAGGGGCTTGACGATCCGGAAGCCCTGGCGTTCGGCGTCACGCAGATCCCGGGCCTGGAAGACCTTCTGGAAGAGCACCTTGCCGGTGTCGCTGAAGATGTAGACGGTCCAGTGGGTCACGATGCGTTCAACTCCCAGAGCCGATCGAACTCAACTTGGTAGGCCGTGACGACGTACTTGAGCCGGATGATGACGAAGTTCTCCGCGTTGCGCGTGTCGGCGTTCTTGGTCCAGTTGAACGAGCCGGTCTTGACCGCGAAGCCGTCCCCGAGCAGGAACTTGTTGTGCATGCTCCCGCTCTGGGTGTCCCGACGCACCTGAACACCAGCCGCTTCGAGCTTCTCGTCGTCAGCGTACCGGGAACCGGCCTGGGTCTTGTCGATCAAGACCCGGACCCTCACGCCTCGCTGGACAGCTCGAATCAGGGCATCTGCGATCCCGTCGTGGGTCAGGCTGTAGACCGCCACGTCGATCGTCTGCTCACAGCGGTTGATGAACCCTGCGACCACGTTGGCCGCTCCGCGTCGAGGCGAGAAGTAGGTCGAGACGTAAACCATCAGGTTCCTTCGATCCTCGGCCCCAACTGCATGCCGATGAACAGGTCCGAGAACTCCATACGAGCTGGGATCCAGGCTTCCTGCTCTGAGGTCAGGTCGTCATGTACGATGTGGTCCCAGAGCTGAATCACCATGATCCGAGCGTACTCTCGGGACATCTCCACGTCCTCGATCCGGCGCCCGATGTTCCCGATGTCCACCCGCACGAAGACCCGATCAGCCTGCTCGATGGCTCGCTTCACCTCACCCAGTAACATGAAGCCATCTCGGTCTGGGTACTCGGCTTGTAACCTGAGGACGCGCTGCTCTCGGTCGGAACCGGGCTGGATGCCGTTGAAGAGTCCTGCACTCATTTGCGGTCCTTGAAGATCAGCTCCAGGGGGGCCTGGGCGTACTGGAGGTACGTGGCGGGGTTGCCGAGCTGGCTGATGTTGCCCAGCGCGACGGCACGGCCTGCCTTCCAACCTGGGTAGAAGCGCTTCTCTGGCTCCGCGTAGACCCAGAACCTGCTCTCCATCACGAGGATGGAGACGGTCCAACGACCACGGCCCTTCTCCTTGCCCAGGAAGTCGATCCTCGCTCCCTTCCCTCTCGTAGTGATCGTGGCCGTCACCTCGTTGACCGTCCACGGCTTGATCGTCGTGTTCGCGGACAACCACGTCTCGATCTTTTTGACGTGAGGTGACAGCGTCTCGACCGCCTCCGCGAAGAGAGGGTCGGTCCAGTCGATCCCACCAGCGGCCTGGAGCTGCTTCTGGGCGACCTTGGCCGCGATCCGTTGTGTTCGCTCACTCATCAGCTCACCACCTTGGCATCCCGCATGTAGCCCCGGCGCTTGCGCTGCTCACGCAACATCCAGGCGTTAGCGTCATCGAAGCGTCGGAAGGGCCCCTCACGTTGAGCCTTTCCCCGAGGCAAGCCAGAAGCATCCATCTCCATCCCGGTGTACTCCACGAAGAAGGGCCCAGCAGCCTGGAGGTGACGCTCGGCCACCTTGGCTGTGATCCGGTTGGTTCGCTCGCTTCTGATCGTGTTGCTCATCTCGTCCTCACTGGACCCAGGCCAGCCTTCGCCCAGAGACGACACCAGCCAGTCGGTTGTACGTCCCGAGTCTCTATACGAGAGCACAGACTCTTGCCAGAGGCGTAGTGGGTGTAGAAGGAGTCGCAGTTGGCGCAGCGCTCGTGAGCCTGACTGAAGTCAGTGTACTGCGAGTCGGCCGCGCTCATCTTGTAGACCCAGGTGCGCGGGCCGATCAAGAACTCCAGCAGCGTCGTGGTCTTCTTGAAGTCCTCGGACTTGGCGTGGAAGGTCGCGATGAGCTTGCTCAGGTGAGCCGGAGCTGACTTGGCCTTGGGGTACGCGAAGCGCTCGACCCCAGCCAACAAGATGCAGGCGATGCGCTCAGCGATCTGGGCCGTCCGGTTCATACCGGAGCGGACCTATCAACGGAATCTGGTGGAGGTGATCGGGATCGAACCGACCGCACGGTGTCTGCCAGACGCCGTCGCCACCTTGGTACATGCACCCCCAGATGTGGTTGCGGAGACAGGACTCGAACCTGCGATCTGCTGGGTATGAACCAGCCGGGATGCCACTTCCCTACTCCGCGTTACTTGGTAGCCCCAGACAGAATCGAACTGCCGTGTTCGGCTTGTAAAACCGACGTTCTGCCATTGAACTATGGGGCCGTGTTGTTGGTCAAGGTTGTTGTGAGCCTCAGGCCGCTTTCGGGCGGCGGTAGCTACCCGGGCAGGCGCGAGTGTAGCGAGAGCGAGCGCCAGAGTGCGGGGAGTGGTTTACGATCTTCCCCTTCTTGTTGAGGCGGACAGGGTGGCCGCAGTCAATGCACTCGCCCTTGGGCGAGGTGGCCTTCTTCGGCTTGACGATGGCGGTGGCAGTCGTGCCGGTCTTGGCGGCTTCCTCGTCGCAGCGGACATCGAGGCGAGCGGCTGCTGCCTCCAGTCCAGCGGCCGAGGCCGTGAGGTGCCTGACGGCACCGTCGCGGAGACCTTCCCAGGACTTGGGCTCGGTACCTTCGCTGGCGCCGTAGCGGGAGCGGCGCATGTCGATGGGGAGGTCGCTGTGGCCCTTGTGGACAGTGGCGGTCCAGACAGGGGAACCGTGGCGGTACTTCGGGTTCGGGACGCCTTCGATGTCGATGCCCTCGACCCACTGGACTGCCGGGCCGCCGACCGTGACTTCGATGTCCAGGGAGTAGCGGCTGCCGCGTACCTTCTCGTCGTAGTCAGGGTTGCGGACGGTGGGGACGCCGCGAGAGAAGTGGACGCCGGTACGGTAGGAGCTGACCTCGCCAGCGGCGTGGTTGTCAGCGGAAGCGCGGGCCTGGACAGCCGCCTCACGCATCCGGTCAGCGAACTTCAAAGCGTCCTTGTCGGTCTCCTCGATGGGGCGGCAGGTGCCACCGAAGCAGGCGCCCCACTGGAAGCCTCGGCCGAACTCGCCAACCTTGCGTCCGGTCTCGTTCCAGCCGTGGCGGACGATGCGCCCGGGTTTGGTCGTCCTGATGGCGCGCAGGCAGCAAGGGCAGGTCGCAAGGCCATTGTTGGCGATGGGCGTGCGGGAGTATCTCGATGGGGTCGTCATGGTTCTTACCTCCACCTACAGTACGTAGGGGGTCCTGCCCTGAGCGCGACTATCTCGTCTCAGTTCAGGCTGACCGACTCGGTGATCTCCAGGCCGAGGTCAGCCGCGAACACTCGGGCATCCTCGGGCGTGTCGAACACCCTGGTCACCAGACCGAGGGACTTCTTGACCAGAGCCGGGTAGTTGGCCCTCGCCAGTAGCTGGTGGTCCTCAGCCGAGAGGACCGGGATCGAACCGTCCTCGTTGGCGTAGGTCAGCGGGAACGAAACGGACCCGACGAAGCCGTACTTGCCTGAGGGAAAGTCGATCAAGACGTTGGTGGGGAGCTGGCCGAACATATCATCACCTCCAGTGGGTCAGGAGAAGCAGATCAAACTGGTCGCGATCCGCGTAGACTCGCGCTGCTCCCAGTTGCGCATCACAGCCTTACAGTCTGCGTGCTTGGTGGCATGGGAGCCGAAGCTGAGGGCCCTACGCAGGGGCTCGTTGAGCGTCGCGACGTAGTCATCGCGGTTACGGCCGAAGTAGACGCGAGCGAAGCGCGTCCCGTTGTCCAGCACCTTCGTCCACGCCTTCCACGAAGGACGCTCGCTGGCGACCGACTCGACCTGGGCGTAGCGGAACTGCCACATCGAAGTGATGTAGGCCGCGACCGCTCGGAGCGCCTCGGCCTCAGCAGCGTCAATTTTGGCCTGCTGGTCCGCAATCAGGCTGTCGAACAAGGGGTTGGCCAACACACCCAGAGCAGCGATGCTCTCGCGAGCAGGAGTGGCCGTCCGCTCTACGCGGTCCTGGCACTCCTCGACACAGGCCATGAGGCCGGTGTCTGCGCTGTAGGTGGTGTCGGTCATGGTTCTCACCTCCACCTACAGTACGCGGCCGGGTGAAAGTTGAGCGGATCAAACTGGCCAAACTTGGCCAATTTGGTCGGGGCGACAGGATTTGAACCTGCGACATCCAGCTCCCAAAGCTGGCGCGCTACCAGACTGCGCTACGCCCCGGTGTTGCTGAACAGGTAGTCGAGCTTTGCGATCCGTTCAAGCAGATCGTCTCGATCTTCGAGAGCTTCAAGAAGCTCCCACGTGATCTCGGGCGGATCGACCCAACCGACCTCGATGTGAAGGCCAGCGAGCATGGAACTCCAAACCTCGTACTCACAACGCTGTTCGGGGACCTCATGGTCCACCTGAAGTCCGAAGTGATCGAGGAAGACCCGCATCTTCTCAGCGAGACGATCGTGCTCCTCAGGAGGAGGTTGGATCAACCAAGGCTCCTTGAGCTGTTGAACCTTGGCCTGGATCAACGCATCCCAGGCCGGAGGGTCTGGTAAGGTGAAGGGACGGGTGAGGATGTCCACCGCTACACCCCGACATCTAGCTGCTTGAACTTCCCAGACAAGACCTCGTAGTCCTTCTTCTGCATCTCCTCCGGGGATCGGCCGTACCTCTTGAACATCTTGATCTCGTCGGGCTCACCGAACGGCTTCCACTTCTTGACCGTGATCTCGTAGAAGTGGAAGCCCGAGTGACACAGCTCCAACGGATCAGGCTGGGCTGGTTCTTCGATCCAAGGCCCCCAGAGCCCGTGAGCTTGTCCAGGCCGCATGTGGTCGCGGGCCAGCGCCATGATGGAGCCGTCCCCGATCTGGATGATCTCAGCGGCGATCATCTTCGGCTTCGCCCGATCCGGCTTGCCGTAGGGCCACCCGTAGAACCAGCGGCGACCCGTACCGACCTCGGTGGGCCACTCTGTAGTCCAGTCACTCATGCCAGGACTATACGATGTTGGTGGGACAGGGCAGATTTGAACTGCCGACTTCTTACTTATCAGGCAAGCGCTCTAACCAAGCTGAGCTACAGTCCCATGTTCGTATGGTAAAGGGTAGACGGACCACGGAGGGTACGATGGACAGGCGAGACTTTCTCAAGAACACGGCCAAGATCACGACCGGAGCAGCTCTGCTCGCTGCGCTTCCGCCCGAGGCGGCGGCCCTGATCTCCGACATCAAGGAGGCCACGATCACGTCCAAGACGGTCCTGTTCGTCCAGGCCGAAGATCTGAGCGAGCAGGGAGTACTCGATCTGAGCGACCAGCTCGACGCACTCCTCGACTGCGAATTCTTCGTCTCCAACTTCGAGATCGAGGACGTGCGGACCCTCGAAGCAGAGGCCGCCGTCGACCGTGAACGTCGGTTGATGGAGACCGCCGAAGCCTACTCCAAGATCTGGGCCCAGGCCGATGCCACCCGGACCGAGTTGGAACTGGCCTTCGCCAAGGCCGATCAGATCCGAATGGAGTTCAAGTCCGGAGACCAGACCAAGGTCATCACGATGGATGCCGATGGGATCTCGGTCAGCACGGCCGACTCGAACGGGACAGGCCACGGCTGGACCAAGCCCTGGGAAGGCCAGGATCTGCCTCGCCAGCAGGCTGGACGGTGTGCCTGCGGTAAGACCCACGAGGAGCACAGCTAGGGGTTGGTGGCCGGAGCCGGAATTGAACCAGCGACGCCCTGATTTTCAGTCAGGCGCTCTACCAACTGAGCTATCCGGCCATGAAGTGATCTCTACTGTTTGTGCGACTGACCCAGGAGTCCCCCATGATCAAATGCCACTCACTGACCGAACTGCTGGAGCACCTAGCAGATGCCCGTGAGACAGGCCAGGACATACAGTCTCACGACGACCCGACTCAGCACATTGTCGGTTTCGATACCGGAGGCGAACACTACGCCCTGCCGACCGCGATGGTCCTGTTTGAGCCTGCGGACACGGGCGGGCGAGAGCGCCGAGCTGTAGTTCTTGATCGGCTCCGTCTGGACGAGCCGGGACTGCGCCGAACCATGATCGACCTCAGCCTTCGCCCAGCGTTCTTCACCCACTGCTCTATCCGGCCATGAGGATGGACAAGAAGCACGGGCCTCCAGGCTGACTGGGCCCTGGAGTGATCGTCCAAGCACTGCCCCTAAGGGGATCCGGAGTCACCGGATGCACGTGACGGTCGGGCCGGGCGTACTCCACGAAGGCTTGCTCCGTGCTCTTGTCCATGTTTGGTGCGACTGGAGAGACTCGAACTCTCACGTCCTCAATGGGACAGCAGGCCCTCAACCTACCGCGTCTACCATTCCGCCACAGTCGCATGTGATCTCTCGTGTTCCAGGCTCGCGATCGAGCCCGCCGCCAAGCTGGGGTATCTACCGGAACGCTCAGCCTGTCCCGTGACTCTAAGACATCGGCTGTCCTCCTGAAGGTGATCTGGTCGGGGTAGCAGGACTCGAACCTGCGGTCTCGTGCTCCCGAAGCACGCGCTTTAGCCAGACTAAGCTACACCCCGTTGTGTTTGGTGGAGAGGGAGGGAGTCGAACCCCCAAGCCGTTAGGCGTCCGGGTTACAACCGGGTGGGCTCGCCAATGCCCTGGTTGCCTCTCCATGTTTGGTGGAGAACCGAGGAATCGAACCTCGCTGCCCGTAAGGGATCGGGGTTACAGCCCGACGCTAGCACCAGCTAGACCGTGTCCTCCATGTCTGCGGGGTGTCTCTCCCGCACTTATCATACGCGCCCTGCCCTGGATTGAGCGTTTCGGGCGTCGTTTTCTTCGTTGGTGCCCCCAGTAGGAATCGAACCCACTTCTCGGGATTAAAAGGCCCTTGCATCACCAGTAATGCTTTGGAGGCACAGGCGAGCTGTTGCCTCCGGTTTGATGCGGATCATGATCACTCCTCGGGGTTGGGGTCTGGGCATGCGCAGCGACCGTCCGTAGGGACCGGTCCTGGCCCTTCGTAGTCCTTGGTGACCCCTCCGCACGTTTCACACTTGGGAGGGGCTTCGTGACCCATCAGAGCCGCGAACAAATCGGGTACTCCAGCTTGGCCTCGCTTGGAGCTGCCGAACTTGAGCGTCATCGTCTTGGGGAGCTTGGCCATGATCGATCCTTGAGCCAGATCCGTACACGGGCGGCTGCTTCTGAGGAGAGGTAGGGTGGTTGCTCCCGCTTCAAGCACCTCTTGAGGGCGCGACGGAACCGAGCACGGGATCTGTGCCTGCCCTTGGCTGCTCCCAGCTCGTAGAAGCGCTGGTAGGCTTGCTCGAACGTGGGGGGAGCCTTCGGCATCCCTCCCACTATACGACTAGAGCTTGTACATGGTGCGCAGGTGCTCCAGAAGCTCTTCGGCGTCGTTCACGTCGCTCTTGTAGGAAGGCATGTCTGGCTCACCGGACAAGATCAGCTCCAGCATGTCCAGGGTCTTGATCAGATCAGACCTGACCGATCTCCAATGGGGAGCTGACGGACTCTCTGCGCCCTCCATCAAGGAAGCCGTCAGTGGTCCGAAGTTCAGGTCGGGCTTGAACTTCGGAACGTACCGACCGACGACCCTGTTGGCCTCTTGGATCTCAGCCTTGGTCGCCTTGTTCATCTTGGCTGCGATCCGCCCGATCGACTCCTTCAGCTCATCGTTAGGCTTGGGGAGGGACCGCATGGGCGTGCCAAAGAAGTAGATCACCCCCGGCAGCTTCGGGGGCTGGCTCGACAACCCACGATGCCTCAGCTCTTTCTTGGTGAACGGCTGGGGCCGCAGCTCCTCTGGTATCTCCTCGTTCGGCTTGGGGATCCCACCGTGAACCGTCCCACTGAGAACTTCCGTGATCTCCTTGTAGGCGTCCCACCGGACCAGCTTGATCTTGTCGACAGCTCGTCGCAGAGCGATCTCGATCAGTTTGCGGTCGGATACGTCAGGGTGTCGATTGAGCGAGGACTTCCTGAAGGAGAAGCCGCGAGGCTCGTCTTCGGTACCCAGGCCGATCACTTCGATGCAGATCTGTTCGTTGTCCATGACCTGACTATACGACGTGCAGCCATGTGTGGAGGCCACAGTGTGGGCAGACGAACGAAGGCTTCAGCTCATCACCTTCGATCTTGAAAACTCCCTTCAGCGTCACCATGTTGGAACACCGTGGACAGCCGATCAAGATGTCAGGTGGAGCCCCCAAAAAGATCTGCCCCTCCCCCGGGGGGAACTTCTCGACCTTCTCTACCTGAACCGGATGGTGCGAGGGGAGTGCGCTCGGCTTCGCACCCAACTTGATCTCACCTCTGATGTGTTTCACGCACAACGCGAGGCTCAGATCGACGGTCAGTTCCCCGTTGAGTCCTACCTGAACCGTGAGGCCCTGCTTGGCAGGAGCACCACACGGACACTTCGGTAGGAACAGTCGCAGCTCTTTGGACGCTAGTTCTTTGGACGCCATGCCTACAGCAGGCCCTTGAGGAGTCCCATCAGATCGTCCCAAGAGTGCTTCTCCAGAAGTTGCTCCAGAAGCTGAGAGAACTCGTATTCTTCCTTCTCCTCCTGACGCCCTCGATCCGCATGCTCCTGCTTGACCTGCTCCAGTTCGATCTGCTCCTCTTCACGAAGGGCTGCAAGCCGTTCCTCCTCCGCTGGGTTCCTAGATGGGTCCAGCCGGATGAAATCATGGTGATTCTCACCATCAAAGATCGGGTCACCGCCCTGGGGGAACCAGTTGTCGCCTTGGACACGCTGGTACAGACGGTTGTGGGGATGGGGGTGGGGGGTGACCAAGCAGAAACAGAAAGTCCCCGCGCCCTCCAGGGTCGTCAACATGCCGAAGGCCAAGCTGCGGAGGGCCTCGCGCATGTCACCTCCTTCCTCCACAAGGTTGTCGATATGACGCCACGTACCTCGGAAGTAGACCTCTCGGACCTCCTGTGGGGTCATCTCCCGAGCTTCCGCGATCTTCTCAGGGGCGACCATCGCTTTGAGGTAGAAGGTCTTGTCCTTCAAGGTCTCAGCGACGCCCATTTCCTCGATCAGAGAGTCCAGTAGGGCTTCCTTCTGTGTCACGGCAGATCTCCTGAGCTGTGGGTACGATCTACCAGCTCGGATTGAGCGCGAAGCCCGTTTGCTGACCGAAGTCAGGTCACCTCTCCGGGATGAGCGGGCCGAAGCCCAGGCCTTGTTTTTTGCAACCCCGTGCTCAATCCGAGCTGGTCGATCTGCCCTACTATACGATCTGGAGCGGGCGACGGGGATTGAACCCGTGACTTCGACCTTGGCAAGGTCGCGCTCTACCGCTGAGCTACGTCCGCATGAAGTTGGTACACCCGGGAGGACTCGAACCTCCGACGCCTTGGTTCGTAGCCAAGTGCTCTGATCCTCTGAGCTACGGGTGCATGTTTGGCGGGGCTGAGGGGAATCGAACCCCCCTCGACATAGCTTGACAAGCTACCGGCTTCACCAGATGCCTACAGCCCCATTTTCCAAAACGGCCACGTTTGGCCGTTTTGACGTGTTTGGATCGACCGGAACGATGAGCAGGACTCGAACCTGCAACGGCCGGGGTTAAAACGCTTGATGCTCCCCGCGCTCTACCATTGAGCTACCATCGCTCCAGTCTACCTCGATCTGCTCGCCACTTCCCCTGAGGGTCGGCCTGACTTCCACCAAGCGACCTGTCCAGGCCCTTCCCCTGGCTCACGGTTTTTGGAGCCTCAAGCGTTGATACCGCAAGGGTTCCGGCAAGGTTCACCCCAGCGTCCATGACGCGCAGATCAAAGGGTTTGGTTCGGTCAAGGACGGACCGGGGCCGGAGTCGAACCGACGACCTGACGGGATCTCCGCCCGCTCTGCCACCTGAGCTACACGGCGTCCTTGACCTACCTCGAACCACACCAACGGCCTTCTCTGGGGTTCATCTAGAATCGCCCCAGGATCAGCGATGGCATAGAAGCAAGGGTTTGGTTGGACTCCTAGCTGACCAGCTTGAGCGGGAGGTTGGCCCACTCGAAGTCCTTGTTCTCGTCGTACCAGCTCAGGTCCACGCTCTGCTGGCCACCCGTCTGAAGTTGCTCAGCAAGTAGGAGGACTTGGAAGGCCGCCTTCGACAGCTCCGTCCTCTTCATCGTGGCGGGATAAGCCACGGCGAACACGTCGATGAACGTCTTCTCCATCTCGATCGGCTCTTCAGTGTGCGGATCGAGGAAGCCCTCTTCAGGCCACCACTTCTCGGAGCCCGTAAATACCTCCAGCACGTAGTCGTCTGGGACCTGGGCCTGGAGCTGCTTGATGGCCATCTGGACGACATCCTCGAAAGCATTTGGATCCGTACCCGGCCGTCTTGTGCGGTAGATCGAATCTGGACGCGCGACGACAGCTCGGCATCGATCAGCCTGGAGGTGCTCCACTGGGCCCAACTTGGTCCAGAACACATCCTTGTCTGGACGCGCGTTCGGATAACCGCCGCCTTCGAGGTTGATGCCAATGCCCATGCCGTGGGCCACTACGTCGCGGTGGTGGATCGTCTTCATGGGTGGCAGGGTAGCACAAGTGGTTGGGGATGGAGGAGTCGAACCTCAGGATGCTTGTGGGCTCATGAGGGTGCTCCCCTTGAAGGAGGAGCGAGGCCATGAGCTAGAGTAAGCAGCTTTTTCAAGCTGGTTCCAGATACCAGTGCCGAGCCGTCCGGCATCATCCCCATATTTTGGCTCCGACAGCAGGGATCGAACCTGCGACACGGTGGTTAACAGCCACCTGCTCTACCAACTGAGCTATGTCGGAATAGTCTCGATGTGGGCTCGCATCTTCAGCTCCCAGCGGAGCCGGTAGTCAGGGCCGTACACGTCCCCGACCATGATGCGCAGCCGTTCCCAGGTTGACGTTGGGTTCCACCCGGACTCGATGCACCTGTTGTAGAGGTACAGCCAGTCAGGTACGACCCGCTCCTGTCTGAGTCGATCCACAACGATGTCGAGCGGGAGCCCGTAGGTGTCGAGGAACTCGAACACGCCTCGGACCACTCGCTGTCCATCCGTCGTTCGTCCTACAAGTTCAAGGCCAAGCCTTGGACCTCCTTTTGCGTCGTCCCATCGTCGTTCTCCAGGGTCAAAGTGGTAGCGCGTACGGGACTCGAACCCGTCTTGCCGACGTGAGAGGCCGGTGTCCTAACCGAATAGACGAACGCGCCATGTGGAGGTCAGCCTGGGAGTCGAACCCAGCTCGATCAGGGTTGCAATCTAATGCCATCGCCGGATGGAACTGACCGTGTTAGAGCCGATTGCTTAGACCCACTCCCACCTAAGGGAGCTTACGCTTAGGGCAGATCGGCAGCCGCCGCGCGGAACGTCTTCCACGTTGGTCGGAGTGGCCAGGATCGAACTGGCGACCCCCTGTCCCCCAGACAGGTGCGCTACCTCTGCGCCACACTCCGATGTTTGGTGCCCCCAATAGGAATCGAACCTATTTCTTCCGGTTAAGAGCCGGGTGCATCGCCATTTATGCTTTAGGGGCATGGCACCTCACCAGGGAATCGAACCCCGCTCGATCTAGTTTGGAGCCAGATCTGCGTACCCAGCGCGTGAGGCATGTTACTTGTCGTCAGCCTTGTTGGCGTAAGCCCCTATGACAAAGGCCACGGCAGCGCCGAGGGAGTCGACTGGTCCCTCGATGGTCATCTGGCCCTCCCCAGCGAGACGGGCCACATATTGGTCCCCCTCACAAACGATCTGGAAGCCATTCTGGTAGGTCCAGATCCCGCCGAGCTTCACTCGATCCGTACCGCCGTAGATCATCGGATCGGGCGCGTTGTGGGCCTTGGCGTACAGACCGGCTTCTTGGAGGTGCGTCAGGGCCATCTCAACATCTTCCAGAGCCATTTTCGCGGCCTGTTTCTCAGCGAAGTTCTGGAGCCGCTCAAGACCCCCCTTGTTGTAGAAGCCCAGGATCGGTTCTGGCCCTTGCCCGAGGACGTACCGGCGCAGGCCGTAGCCGTGCTGGGCTCCGACGCACCCCACCGCGACCTCTTGTTCGATCCGCAGGATCGTTCGATCGTCGTCCTCCAAGTACACCGTGACTCGCCACGTCCTGGCGTCCAGCTTGATCTCACCGCGAGTCACGCGGATCCCCGAGGGTCGAAGCGCGTGGACGAAGTTGAGGGCGCACTGGTCCCACGGCCGTCCCCACAGCTCTTGGAGCACCTTGAGAGACTGGAAGCTGGTGGAGTCAGGCTTGTTGTAGGCCACATAGTGACTGGACCGGTACTGGTCCGCGACCACCGTACTCTGGAGCACCTCGGCGTCGTAGTCCGGGACCGCTCCGTCCGAAATGTCTTCGACAGCGACCCAGGTAGGCTTGACCCTCTTGGGATCGGCCTTGATCTCCGTCAGCTCGGTCTTGATCTCGATCTTGTTGTCGTCGGCCATGTTGGGCTCCGTCGTGGGTCACCTGACTATACGACTTGAGTGGTTGGCGAGGAGAGACTTGAACTCTCGACCTCGGCGTTGTCACCGCCGCGCTCTGCCTCTGAGCTACTCACCAGTGTTGGTACCCGAGATCGGAGTCGAACCGACAACCTCCAGTTCCTGAAACTGGCGCCTCTGCCATTGGGCTACTCGGGCATGTGTTGGGTCCCCTGACGAGAATCGAACTCGCGTCGCTGGCACCACAAACCAGCGCTCTACCACTGAGCTACAGGAGACACAGATGGGGCTTCTCACCCCAGGGCCTGCTGTCTGACAAGGATCAGCAGGCCCACATCTTCAGTTTTCAACGAACTCACCCCCTGTACGGCGGGCCTAGTTCGTTGAGCGGATCAAAGCGAACTTTCTGATCCGGTGTTCTCTTCGATGCAGGGCGGGCAGGTCGCGTTCTTCTCTATGTCGTGCTCGTGGTGTAGCCCCCAGCCGACCCACTTGTGGCCCTTGGGCCACAAGGCCGGGACGAGGTTGCTGAACCCGCACAACGCGTAGCCGTGCTTGAGGATGTGGATGACAGGCGGGTCCTTGTACCCGGGTAGGAACTGGACGCCGACTGTGTGGACGACGGCTGGGCGCCAGACCATCCCACAGCTCTGACAAGCGTGGGTGTGGTGAGGCTTGGTCGCGAACTTGCCCTTGTCGATGTGAAGCTCACCGCAGCTTGGACAGGGCAGACGGATCGGGATCGGCTCGGGCTCCTCAGACATACTTCCCCCAGGGGCCTTCGACGTGGCACTCGATGGTCCGCTCCCACGTCGGGATCGACATGGTGGACATCCGGCCATTGAGGGCACGTTCCCATCCGACCACCGTGTGACCATGTGTCTTCCAGCCTTCCCGCTCAGGATCACGGATCACTGGGATCAACTGGATGTACATCTTCCCCGAGTAGTAGACCCGCTCCACAAGGAGATGGGCGATGAACATGCGCTGACGGTTGCCACCGGGCTTCTTGCGCTTGTAGACGGTCCCGGCAACTGGGACTAGATACCTTCGCACATGGCTCACCAACTGACGCTCTTGACCAGCATCGTTACCTGACACTTGACGCTCTTGACCAACGTCGTTCCGGCGTGGGAGATCTGGAAGCTCTGCTTGGTCCCGTCCGTGAGGAAGCGCTGTACGACCAAGGCGAGTCGAGATGCGACGAGGCTGTGGAAGGGCAGGCCTTCTCCGTCTTCGCAGGTGGCCTGACCGGCCGCCTCAGGATCGGGCGTGAAGTCCTCGGTCCAGATGACCTGACCGAAGGTGCCGTCCGCCGAGAGGGCTCCGTGAATGCAGTGCTTGTTTGCTTGCTCCGCGTAGCTCTGGATCAGACGCCGGGCCTTGATGTTGTCGGTGCAGTCCACGATGAGGAAGCACTCGCTCATGACGTTGTCGATGTTGTCGGAGGTGAGCTTGTAGGGCGTGGTGGCGATCTTGACCCCAAACTGACCCTGGATGCTCTGTGCGAGGGCCTGGGCCTTGTTGCGGCCCTTGCCCTGCTTACCGTGGAACTGGCCGAGCATGTTCTTGGCCTCAACTCGGTCGAAGTCGATCACCTTGATCAGGAGCCGGTCCGTCTCGTCCTTGGCGAAGAACGGGGGCTTCCAATTCCGGCCGAACTGGACCAAGTGCGATCCGAGCGCGCCAGCTCCGACGACTCCGATGACGTAGTGATATGGCATGGCGCTACCTCTTGGTGTGCTTGTGGACGACACGCTCGATCCCGTCGAGCGTGGAGAGCAGGGCGTCGTTGGCGAAGCGCTGCTGGATCGACAGGCCCGGGTTCTGGGAAGTCGCCTTGCGGACCCGCTTGTAGTAGGGGCTCTCCAGCCAGTCCCCGTACTGCATGTTACCTCGGGTCTTGTTGCACTTACGGCACGATGCCACGAGGTTCTCCTCGATGCTCGGGCCGCCCTCTTCCCAGAGGATCAGATGATCGACTGTGAGCGGCACTTCGTCCCGACCACAGTAGCGGCACTCGTACCCGTCGCGCCGGTAGACGGCCCAGGATACGCCCTGGCTGATCTGGCGAGCTGACTTCCGGACGATGGCCTTGACGAGCTTGCCGTTATCCCCGGCCGCGTTCAGGATCTCCGTCTCCAGTAGATCCGTCTGCCGGATGAAACGCTGCCAGTCCTCCTGATCCATGTCGAGATGCTCCAACCCATGCGTGGCAGTCCAGCCGTAGAGATCAAGTTCTTGATCCTCGGTCAGGGCGTCCGGGAGCGGTACGAGGAAGACCGTGCGACCATCAGCGTAGATCGCTCCAGCGAGCTGGATGGTGTGGCCGACTTCGAGGATGTTCAGGTCTGCGAGCTTCATGTGCCTGCCAGGGTGTAGATGGCCAGAGCCACGTCGGAGAGGATCGCCACGAGCAGCGCCAGCCGCCACTTCCAGTCCTTGGCCTCGATCTTACTGAGACGGGACAGGATCTCTTTCTCTTGTCGGGGCGTCACAGGCCCTTGTTCCGTGCCCATTCGCAGTCGGAATGGTTCTTCCGAACCCAGGCCCGAAGGCGCAAGGGAGAACGAGACTTCCTCCACTTGTGCTTGATGGACCGACTGCGTTGTCGAGTTGGGCGAGCTGAATTGGGCTGAGCTTCCACATCAACTCCCGAATTCGGTCTTCGGGCGCAGGCTCAGCCGGTTGATGGGGTTGCCCTCGTTGGCGTCGAACCGGTCGACCCGGAAGCCGTCGAAGTTCACGTCCGCGTCGGCCGTGATGCCCGGTACGTGTCCGGTCTGGATGGCTTCGGTGGCCATCCCAATGATCTCGGCGTCCGTGGCGTCCCAGGGGACAGGCTCGGGCAGGTCGCCCTGCTCCTTGGCCCAGGTGATGTTGAGTCGTGCCTGATCGGGGCGGATTGCCACTACGATGTCGGTCCCGTCCATTGCCATGATGCACTCCTGTGCGCCGTCGTTGCTTGCTTTGTGCCTATACGATGCCGGAGGCACCCTTGAGCGGAATTATCCCAGAAAGTTCTCTAAGCCGTTCGATCGCGGAGGCGAGATTGTTGGCCAGATGGTTGTGATAACCGGGTTCCATTCGGACTTCCATGTACCGCTCTGACCCGGGGTACCACTCGAAGTACTCAAGTCGATCCGAGGTTGCGATCGGCCAGAGCAGAGGCCCAAAGACCCGCTCATTGGCTCGCCACGTCGTGATGTCCGTGTGAGACGGGATGGGCGGGCCCGATCCTGGGTGAGTGTGAGCGACGCCCCCAAGAACACGCCGGTACTCCCACATGATGTCGAAGAGGGACCGCGTGTCAGGGATCGATCTGCTCGTCCGGCCTGAGGGCTCGTGGAAGCAAATCACCTCTCCCTTCTTGGAGAAGACCAGGGCTGTCTCGATCATGATCCTTCCTGGGGTGACTTGCCACCCTTGATCTTGTCCGTCTTGAGCCACCAACCAAGATCGGTAGCAAACAATCGGACCTTCCGCCTCATCTTGTCCTTCTTCAAAGACAGAATGAACAGGCCGCCTTCACGACCGTAGTTGTGATTGACCGCTGTGACAGTCCACCCAACCAAGGACTTGTTGAGCTTGTGGAGCTGTCTGTCGGCCTCTTCAGTAGACTGCATCAGCGGTGCCCTCTGTAGATGTGCAGGGCGCCGGTGTCGATCCCTTCCCCAACGACACCGGGCAAGCTCTCCAGAGTGAACAGAGTGTCCCCCATAACGCCCGTGTCCTCGTCCGTCAGGCAGACCCCAGCGGTGATGATCCGGAGCGTGGCGCGATCCACTACGCACTCCAACCGTCGTCCACGGAAGCGGTACTTCACGACCATCTCGTTGCTGTTCTCGTAGCTCTCCCGACAGTCCAGCAGCTCAGATCCGGATACCGTCAGAGCTGCTCGGGCCGCTGCCTCGAAGTCGTAGGTCGCCAAATGGCGCCGACCCAGGGCCGTGCCTGCGTCCTTGAGGGCTCGCTCTCGAATCTCGGCCTGTCGATCCAGCTCACGCTGTCGGGCCAGCTCTGCCCTGACCTTCTCAGCTCGGACCTTGGCCAGCTCACGCTGGTAGGTCTCCCACCTGAAGGCCAGATCAAGAGCCGGGGACACGTCAGGGACATGAGCGATCGAATCGAGCCGGTCCTCGTAGGCCGCCTGGACCGCCTGCTCGGCTTCCCCAGCCCACTCCTGTGTGAAGTAGATCAGGTCCCCGCGATGACGAGCCACAGTCACGCGGGTGAACCGCTCCAGGCCACGCTCGACCAAGAAGACCGGCTTGGTCTGCTCGAAGCACTTGATTGGATCAGGATCGATCCGAGCCGTGTCTGGGATGAACCGGTCTCCTGCGAGGTAGCCCCGCAGGAGAGGGAACGAGTCATAGAACTCGTGTGCTGGCTCAGCGGGTCCCACGAGCTTGGCCTTGCGGCTTCCGCCCGTCTCGAAGGTGTACCAACCGTACTCGGCCGGGAGCCGCCCCTGGATCACCCAGGTGCGGTCCCGTCCGTGTACCGTCCGGCCGCCCGTCCACGGGAGCACACGCTCCTCGTCTTCGGACAGGAAGTCCTGCCAGCTCACGGCTACGCTGCCCAGAGGGGCTTGGTCAGCAGTGGAGTGAGCAGGATCTCCTCGACCAGGGTCTTGCGGTGAGCCCGCCGCCCCTCAGCCTGGACCGGAGTCGACGCGATCAGAGCCCGAAGGATCCGGGGGATCGCGTAGGCGTCGTCGCCCTCGAACATATCGCCTTCGATCTTGAAGCACGGGATGCCGAGCACACGAGCTGCGTCCTTAACGACGCTGCCCTGGTAGTGGTGTCGGTTGTTGCACCCCGGGATGCACTCGCCAGTGTCGTTGTCGCAGGACTCGTGGACCTCCATGATGGAGAAGGCGACCGGGTTGATGCCCGACTGCTGAACCACCCTGACGAGACGATCGACACCGCCGTCCTTCTCGTCCCCGACGAAGATCACCAGGGCGTCCTCGTCGGCCTTGGGCTGGTAGTGCGCGATGGCACGGAAGCCCTCAGCGTAGGAGGTGATCCCGCCTGCGCGGTGACCAAGGAACGCATTCTCGACGCCGACCCTGCTGGCGATCCGGATCGTGACCTCCTGACCCAGCCCGTTGAAGATGCTGACGTGCAGCGACTCCAGTGGGAAGCCTTGGAGGAAGCGGGCCAAGTACGCCTTGGCTCGGATGATCGCGTTCTGCATCGTGCCGGACTTGTCCACCACGACGTAGACCACGAGACCACGAACGACCTCCTCGAAGGCCGCCTTCACCGCATTGTCCTCTGCGTTCGCCAAACCTTCGAGGGCCTCGCGAGACTGGACGTTCTTGGCGATGTTGGCCGCCCGCTGGTTAGTGGCCTTCTCAGTGGCCGTCTTCCAGCGAGTGAAGACCGGGTTGTCGCCCTTGAGCAGGCCCAGATCCTCCAGAGTCGTCGTGAGGATGATCAGGTCCGCGTTGGACACTGAGTTCGCCTCGACGGCAGCCGCCATGATCGCACGGGTCACGCCCACCTTCGCAGGTAGCAGACCGACGATCCGCTTGTAGTTCGGCTTGGTCTTGACGATGAGGCGGCAGATGTCCGCCTCGCTCAGGTTGGCCCAGGACTCAGCCTCGCCCACGTCCACGCCCAGAAACGCCCGGTGTCCAGCCTTGGACTGCTCCTGCCTCCACCGGAGCATCTCGAAGAACTTGACGGACTGGGGCTTGTAGTGGACCCGCTGGGCAAGCTCACGTACGTGCTTGCGGAAGCCAGCCTTGATCAGACCGGCCATCATCCGAGGGTTGTCCTCGCGATGCTGGAGCCACTTGGTGACGACCTTCTCGTACCGCCCCAGGGCCGGGTTCCGAGCGGATCGACCGAAGCCCATCTCACGGTTGATCTGGGCGATCTCGGGCAGGACCAGAATGTCCTCGATCCGGATCAGGAGCTTCGGGTTGATGTCGTCCTTGGCGCGGATCAGGCACATGGCCTCTCCCACCGCACGGTAGTCCTCGTCGTGGAAGACGATCTTGCCCTCGTCCCGGACAGGCTCGCCGGAGCGGCTCTGCACGAGCATGAAGGCAGCCAGGACGACCTTCATGTCACGGTGGTCCCGCTTGAAGGCCCAGGAAGCCCAGTGCGCGGCCAGCGCGTTGTCGAGCTTCCACACCTCGGCCACCTGTCGGTAGACCCAGACGGCGACCTCGGGGAAGATCCCGGACTCGCGGAACTCGCCCACGATCTGACCGGCCTCACTGATCTTGCCGTCCTCGGCCATGACGCCGATCCGGGTCCTGACCGTCTTGGTCTTCTTGCCGACCTTGGTCCGCTTCACGCGGTAGACGATCTTGTCGCCGCTGTCCTTGTCGCGCTTCCACTCGACGGGCTCCCACTTGAGACCGATGTTGGTACGAGCGGGCGTGACCATGCCGGGCCGGTTGTGGACGACGTGGTCGGTGAACGTGGTGAGGGTGGTGAGGAGGTTCTCGGCGGGGCCGAGGGACTCCAGACGGTCCGGATCGATGTGCTGGGCTACCATTTGATCTTCTGCTCCGTGTTGGTGGCCCCCACGAGGGAGGGCCGAGGTCACGTAGTTTTCCTTGGTCGGATCGACCAAGCGAGAAATAGCTCCGGCGAGGCTTTTACTCGCATCTCCGTGAGGTGTTTTGCCTCAAGCAGTCCACGGGTGATCAGTCCGCCTTCTAACTTGAGAAGAGTCTGTACCTTGTGTCGGGACAGCCCGAAGACCGCGACCCCAACAGCACTACTCCTTACTACTACGGAACCTTACGACATCAGCCACGCCCGAAGGGAGCAACCGCTTTGGTTGGCCGGGAAGGATGGACTCGAACCACCACCTCATGCTTGTGTGCTCGTAAGGGTGGCCCCCTAAAAGGGCCGAGATAACGAGCTAGCTGTTGCAAAACAGGGTTTTCATTCCTGCGCTCTGCCAGTTGAGCTACTTCCCGGAAGGTGCTGCCAATTGAGGGAGGCAGCGGGCCCGGTAATCAACACGCGAGTGATCGAGCTTGGTAGTACCCGAGGGTACTGGAGGAATCGAACCTCGAAATCCTGCTTCTAAGGCGGGTGCGCATCCTTTGCGCGGCTTGTAGGCTCAGATCTGGTGCATGCCGAAATCTATGAATGGCGCCCGTGAGAGGAATCGAACCTCTGTCTCAGATGCGTGTTGGCTCTTAGGGGTGGCCCCCCGAAAAGGGCCGAGGACAAGAGCATAAGTTGCGAAAAGGCTTGAATAGCCTGCGTCCTACCATTGGACCACACGGGCATTGTTTCCGTCTCTCCGGATGTCACGCCTCGTACGTCGGCGTTCACAGGATATTCCCAGGTCGGAATCTAACCGACATCTCCGATCCGTCAGGATCAGCATTCTGCACTGGCGCCCTTACGGGTGGTGACAGTGCCCTGCCGCGATCAAGTAGGACAAGGTTGGAACTACCGGGAATGTTGATGGGGGGGAAGGTAGGACTCGAACCTACATAGATGCTTGTGAGCACTTGAGAGGTGGCCCCCCGAAAAGGGCCGAGGACAAGAGCGTAGTTGAACAATGTCAACCTGAGTTACGATCAGGCGCCTTTACCAGTTAGGCAACTTCCCCACAGATGTCATAGAGCCGCTGGTGACCGAGGTCACGTCCTGACTATACGACGCGAGTCATCCACACTCGCGATTTTTCTTTGGATGTGTGCAAGTCGGGCCGGTCTGGGCCGACCCATCTTGACCCGCGTCTGGCCCTCCCAGAAGGACGCAGCTCACCGAAGCGAGCCACGCGAGGACGCGGGGTCGACCCTTTCCTGCTGTCTTCATCTGGTTCCCGAAGGGTCCCAGAAACGTCGAAGGCCGCCCTGAGGCGACCTTCTTAGGGGTGTTCTCAGGGCAACTACATCAACTCGGCAGCGCGAGGGTCTGGATGAAGCTAGTTGTCAAGGAGCGATTACCGTGATGATCGGAATACCGGGGGCTACCCGGATCCGACTTCATCACGCCAGCCCAGCCAGAAACACCGGCGCTGGAACGCTCTGAGCTTGCGCGGCCCGCCTCTTGGCGAGCAGTTGGTTCATTCGTTTTCACTGGCAACAGGGAAGACACACGCTTCTGCACAAAGCAAGCTCCTCGCAAAACTATTTCACAACTGCTTGATCTGAAAGGGGCCGCGAAGCCGCCTAGGATCAGGTCAGGCTAGTCGCCCATGATCTTCTAGCGTCTCAGCTTGTGGTGGAACTGGCCATCCGGAGTCACGAGGTTGGCTGAGCCGTGCTCCCACCGCTCCCGCTGGGACTGGATGACCTCCAGAGGGACGGGATGGATGCCGCGCTCGAACAGCTCCTCGTCAGTGCAGCCTCCATCGAACAAGTCGATCACCTCAACCTCGTAGTTCAGAGCCTCTGCGATCCTCATGGCGATCTCGTACTCCCAGAGCCGGGAGTGCGTGTTATCGAGGATGATGGTCATGACTCCGCGCTGCATGGCTTCGATCAACTGGACCTTGGCCCAGTTGTGGGACTGGCTGAGCTTCTTGATGTCGAAGCTGTACTCCCCCGTCACCACGTCCGTGAAGAAGTGGTCCGAGGACACCGAGATCGGATCGTAGCCACGAGCGGGTCCCATGTCCGGGGCTTTAGGAGCCACGTGGCTCAGCGTGACGTTCGGCCACCGCTTCTTGACGTAGGTGGACTTACCCGAGCCGGGCATGCCACGGATGATGTAGAGCACGGCCTTCTTGGCCTCGGGGTAGGTCAGGTGGAACTTGGACTGGTCAGCCACGGGGGTCCTCCATGAGGAGTCGGTCGTCCACGTCAACCTCAGCTCCGGTCGCCCGGATCGTGTTGACCACGGCCTTCAGAATCGGCCGCACCTCGGACTTGTGAAAGAAGCTGGCGACCCGGATCTTCTCGCCCCAACGCTTCATCCTGATGAACAGGCCCACGTTGAGCAAGGGGTCGTTGTTGATGGGGTGGACGTAGAGCTTGAACGTCTCCGCTGAGAGCGGGCGTGCTCGCTGAAGGCCCGTGTAGGGTACCCTGTGGAGCTTACGCTTGTCTTTGGAGGCCACGATGGCCTGGGTGTTGTCGTGAGGCTTGACGAAGGCCACCAGGGTCTTGCGCGAGCCCTTGGGGGTCCGGTAGAGCAGCATCTCCCCGAACTCGTAGTCTGGGCGGGTGGTGAGGGTGGGCTGGCTCACCCCCACACCTGCTTGGTCACCAGATCTTCCAGCTCCCCGCGCAACTTGATGATCGAACCCATAGGGATCGCGAGGAAGAGATCCCCAGGTCGGGTCCCACCTCCGGCTATCTTGACCTCGAAACGCCTGGAGTTCCCTGGCTTGGCTTCTTGAAGCCATCGGACGAACTCCGGGTCTGACTCGTGGTCTTCAGCCCACCCCTCAGGAGTGTCGAAATCACTGAGCCCCAACTCACTGAGCTTGGCGATAATCACGTTCATCCGAAGACCGCCTCAACGTCCACGACATCGGTGTCGTCCTCGATCGCCAGATCGGTCGTGGACCGAACCACGTCCGGCTTCCAGCCGTGACCCTCCATCAGGTCGAAGAAGCTGGCCTCCCCAACGATCTTGATGTCCGAGCCAGCCGTGTTGTACTTCTCGGCCTTCTTCTGCTTGCCGCCCTTCTTGTCGGCGTACTTGTCCGAGCCAGCTCCACCCAGGACGAGGTAGGTCAGGGTCTTCTTGACCCCGGACGGAGCGTCACCGCCGAAGTCCTCGACGGCCTGCTGGAGTGCCTCGCGCTTGATCCCTGAGGAGAAGCCCCCGGTGAACACAAAGGACTGACCCGTGAGCGGCCCCGTCGCCTTGGCCTGGACTGCCTGAGGCTTGAGCACCCGGCGCAGGGCCTGGATCTCGAAGGTCGACTCCACGATGCCGTGGTGGACCTTACTGGCGACCGCCCAGCCCTGACCGTCCAGAGCCTGGATGGTCAGAGCCAGCTTGCCCGAGCGCGCGTCCTTGAACACATCCCCGAGCGGATCAAGCACGCCCGTCTGAGCATTAGTCCCGTCGTAGAGCTTTCCCAACTGCTTGGAGAGCTTCTTGCCCAGGCCGTCCACGGACAGAGCCCGCAACACCTTAGCGAGCGGGGCCGACCGCTTCGTCTCGATCTCAGCCGACAGCATCTTGGCCTTCCGGATCCCCGTCTTGGGCATCCTCTGGAAGTCCTGAAGGTTCAGGTAGAACAGGTTCGCGAAGAGGCGGACCCCGATGTCGTAGAGCCCGGCGCAGACGGTCGGGCCGAAGCCGTCCATGTCCATCGCCTTGGTGAAGTGGTCGATCCGCTGCTCGACCACGCCCCGGCAGGTCTCCGGGATCGAGCACAGGAGCAG
>SDBT01004560.1_pt1 | contig 23490 bp, 21 predicted proteins | sample 2277101 | NCBI WGS metagenome assembly SDBT01 (sample SAMN10404973, study PRJNA504765) | marine sediment metagenome | isolation source: marine sediment core GS10_PC15, 103 cmbsf | place: Arctic Ocean: Southern Knipovich Ridge | collected 2010 | reverse complement strand
TTCTTGTCAGCTATGAGCTCTTTTGAATTTGGTTTTGAACTTGCTATGAACTCTTTTGAATTTGGTTTTGAACTTGCTATGAACTATCTTGAACTTTGTTTTCTTGGTTTTGCTATGAACAATGAACAGTGAACTAAATTGCTATCAGCTATTTTACTAAATAGCGAGAATGAAATAATGAAGAAGGCACTTATTACCGGTATCACTGGACAGGACGGTTCATATTTGGCGGAATTTCTTTTAGAGAAAGGCTATGAAGTTCATGGGATTGTGAGGAGGGTGGCGTTTGAGGACCCTGAACATAGACTCTGGCGAATAAAGCATATTTTAGATAAGTTGAGTTTACATCCTGCTTCTTTGGAGAGTTATGCTAGTATATTCAATGTAGTAGAAAAGGTAAAACCAGATGAATGCTACCATTTAGCCGCCCAGAGTTTTGTTAGTTATTCCTTTGAAGATGAATTTTCTACGATTAACACAAATATCAATGGCACTCACTCTATTTTATCCTCAATCAAAGAAAGAGCTTCTCAATGCAGGTTTTATTTTGCCGCATCCAGTGAAATGTTCGGGTTAGCAAAAGGAACACCACAGAATGAAAGTACCCCATTTCACCCTCGTTCCCCATACGGAATTTCCAAGGTTGCGGGTTTTGACTTAACCCGAAATTATCGTGAGGCTTATAATCTTTTTGCCTGTAATGGTATTCTTTTTAACCATGAGAGTCCTCGCCGTGGTTTTGAATTTGTAACCAGAAAAATAACTAATGCGACTGCGGAAATTAAATTTGGGTTAGCCAAAGAATTAAGACTGGGAAACTTAGAGGCCAAAAGAGATTGGGGATTTGCTGGTGATTATGTTAAAGCGATGTGGCTTATGCTTCAGCAGGATAAACCGGATGATTATGTGATTGCTACTGGCGAGGCCCACTCAATTAGAGAATTTGCAGAATTAGCATTCAGTTATGCAGGTCTTAATTGGAAAGACTATGTAGTTAAAGATGAGAAATTCTATCGTCCAGCAGAAGTTCATGTGCTTAAAGGTGATTTCAGTAAGGCGAAGAAGAAGTTAGGCTGGCAGCCGAAGGTTAATTTTGAAGAACTGGTTAAGACGATGGTTGAGAGTGATTTAAGAAGAATCAAAGAGACAAAGGAGAGTTCCTTATGAAGACTATTGATTTTGGAAAAAGCACAATTTCTGATAAAGGACCGTGTTATATAGTTGCAGAAATAGGTCACAACCATCAAGGTAATCTTAAAGTTGCTATGGATATGATTAAAGTAGCAGCTGATTGTGGAGTAAATGCTGTAAAATTTCAAAAAAGAAATAATAAAGCTCTTTACACAAAATCAATGTATAATAAGCCTTACGATAATGAAAATAGTTTTGGACTTACATACGGTCAGCATCGAGAGTTTTTAGAATTCGGATGGGATGAATATCTGGCACTTAAGAGATGTGCTGAAGAAAATGGTGTTGAATTTATGGCTACCGCTTTTGACTTCAATAGTGTGGATTTCTTAGAGAAAATAGGTATAATCGGTTATAAAGTTGCTTCAGGAGATATAACAAACACTCCCTTGTTAAAATATATAGCAAAAATAGGTAAACCTATGTTTGTTTCTACAGGAGCTTGTAGTTTAGAAGAAATTCGTTTGGCATACAATACGATTCTTAATTACAACGAAAAATTATGTTTATTACATTGTACAGCAGCTTATCCAACAGAATATGAAAATCTAAACTTAGGAGTAATCAAAACCCTAAAAAGAGAATTTCCAGAAGCAATTATAGGATATTCTGGTCACGATAATGGCATCATAGCTCCAGTAATTGCCTATATGCTTGGAGCAACTGTTGTTGAAAAACATTTTACATTAAACCATACCTGGAAGGGAACAGACCACAAATTCTCTTTGGAGCCAATAGGACTGAAAAAGCAAGTTCGAGATTTACGACGAGTAGATATTTCTTTAGGAGATGGGAAGAAAGTGTTTAACGGATTTGAAAAAGAAGCAAGAATAAAGATGGGGAAAAGCTTATATGCTTCGAGGTCGTTAGCTTCCAGAACCCATCTCACTATAAATGATATTGATATTAAATCTCCTGGCGGAGGTATACCACCTTATAGGTCGAACGAAGTGATTGGAAAAGAATTAAAAACTGATATAAAAGAAGAGACTCCGATTTCTTGGCAGCACCTTGAATAAAAAGATGACTGTTCGTGGGAAAGATATTAAGAAAAAAGAAGAGATTCTTAAAGCGGTTGCACAAAGGATTAAAATGATTATTTTTGATTTCGATGGCGTATTTACAGATAATCGGGTATTGGTGTTACAGGACGGCTCAGAAGGGGTCTTTTGTTGCAGAGCGGATGGTTTAGGTGTAGAGGCAATAAGAAGACAGGGTATTAGTTTAATGGTACTCTCAAAAGAAAAAAATCCTGTTGTAACTGCAAGATGTCAAAAACTAAACATTTTTTGCACTCAAGGATGTGATAATAAATCTGAGGTTTTAAAACAAGAGGCAAGCAAATTGGGAATCTTTCTGAAAGACGTTGCTTATATGGGTAATGACATAAATGACCTTGAATGCTTAAAAATAGTTGGACTTCCTGCTTGCGTTCTTGACTCTCATCCAGATGTGGTTGCTGTATCTTTGTATGTTACACAAACAAAAGGAGGTTATGGCGCAGTGAGAGAATTTTGTGATTATATAGTGAAGGTAAAAACCGGAGAAGGATACAGAAAATAGGAAATTGATATGGGGAAAAATAAGAGAAATACCGGAATCCTAAGACTTTTCGATCTATCAAACAAAGTAGCAATAGTTACTGGTGCAGCAGGGCAGCTGGGTGGTGAATATGTGCGAACTTTAATTGGTGCAGGATCCAGTGTAGCTGCTTTTGATGTCTGGTTAGACAAGCCAAAATCTAAACTTAAGAATATCGCGTCTGATAAGCTGATCTGTCTCAAAGCGGACATAACTGATAAAAGCTCTATACAGCAAGGGCTTGAAGCTGTTCTCAACCAATGTGGCAATCCAGATATTTTAATTAACAATGCTGCAATAGATGCTCCTCCCAATGCTACAGAACAAGACACAGGTCCATTTGAGAGGTATCCAGAATCATCATGGCAGGCAATGATGGAGGTTAATCTTAAAGGAATGTTTCTGTGTTGTCAGGCGATTGGCGGGCATATGGCAAAAGCTGGAGGTGGTAGTATCATAAATATTTCTTCAATATACGGACTACTCTCTCCAGACCAGAGAATTTATGAATATAAGAAGAACCCTTTTTATAAACCCATAGCGTATTCAGTGTCTAAATCCGGTGTTCTTAATCTTACGCGGTACTTAGCGGCCTATTGGGCAAAGCAAAATGTTCGAGTTAATACCCTAACATTAGGTGGTGTATTTAACGATCAAGACGAGACATTTCTCAAAAATTATTCAAGCAAGGTGCCTCTTGGTCGCATGGCGAAAGAAGAAGAATATAACGGAGCCATACTTTTCTTGGCTTCAGATGCTTCATCTTATATGACAGGCTCTAATTTGATAATAGATGGAGGATATAGTTGTTGGTAAAAAATATTAAAATGGAGGATTAATATGACTGAACAATTTAAGAACTATATTAACGGTGAATGGGTTGATGCAATTTCAGGAGAAACCTTTGAAAATAGAAATCCATCTAACGTTGATGAAGTAATAGGTCTTTTCCCTCGTTCAGGAAAAAAAGATGTGGATAAGGCCGTTTCTGCTGCCCTACCTGCATTCAATGAATGGAGAAATATCCCTGCACCAGAAAGAGGTAAAATATTATTTGAAACTGGTCGTATTATGGCTTCTCGCAAAAAAAAGCTGGCAGAAGTTATCTCTACAGAGAATGGTAAGACTGTTAATGGAGCTATGGGTGATGTTCAATCAGGTATTGATATGGCTTATTTTGCAGGTGGTGAAGGATGCCGGTGGTATGGGCGCACAACCCACTCGGGTTTAAAGAAACGTTTTGCTATGACTAAGAGATTTCCCGTAGGTATTGTGGGAATAATTACTTCATGGAATTTTCCTATGGCAATCACTTGCTGGAAGACATTTCCAGCATTGCTTTGCGGAAATGCAGTGGTTCTTAAATCTGAAGAGAATACACCAGAAACTGCTGTTCATTTTACGAAAATTCTGGAAGAAGCTGGTCTTCCCAAGGGGGTTTTGAATCTTATTCATGGTTTTGGGGCAGAAGCGGGAGAGGCATTAACTTTGCATCCTGGTGTGTTAATGATTTCATTTACCGGTTCAAGCGCAGTGGGCAAGATTATTGGGAAAAACTGTGTTGGCAGACTAGCAAAGATTTCACTGGAACTTGGAGGGAAAAACGCAGTTATTGTTATGGATGATGCAGATATAGACCTTGCAGTGGATGGAGTAGTTTGTGGTGCATTTTCCATCTCAGGACAGAGATGCACTGCCACAAGCCGTGTAATTGTTCACAAAGATGTGTATGACATGTTTTTGAAAAAACTTATTTCCCAAACTTCAAAACAAAAGGTTGGCCCTGGTAGTGATGATACATCAAATGTGACACCATTGATTAGCGAGAAACAGTTCGAAAGGGTTTTAGGTTATATTAGACGTGCACAGAAAGAAGGTGCAAAAATACTTACCGGTGGAAAACAATTGAAGGGAGGAGTATATGATAAAGGTTATTATATAGCACCTACAGTCATAGATAATATAACTCCTGATATGGAAATTGCTCATGAGGAAGTATTTGGTCCTGTTTTAGTGGTGTTTAAGGCAAGTTCATACGAAGAAGCTATTCAAATTCATAATACTTGTCCTTATGGTCTTTCTGTCTCTCTTTTTACCAAAGATGTAAACAAAGCATTTTCTTTCTTTGATGATGCAGAAGCTGGTGTGTGTTATATTAATGCTCCTACATTTGGTTCAGAACCACATATGCCTTTCGGCGGTGTTAAGAACTCTGGTTTAGGCTACCGTGAAGCGGGATGGGCTGCTATTGAAGCCTTTTCTGAAGTAAAGAGTCTATATATTGACTACAGTGCCAAAATCCAAAATGTCCAATTTGATGATAAGGAAGATTAGGAGTCATAATATGTTAACGATTTCTTTTATACTATATAAAGAATTTGAACGAATTAAGAATGCTCAGATAGGAAAATTTGAGAAATTGCAGATAATCAGCGACATGTGCCGGCTCAATGCACTATCAGCTGTAAAAAAAGCTGGCTCCGGTCATCTTGGATCAAGTTTTAGTTCAATAGATATAGTTGTGTATCTCTATTTTTACGAGATGAATACCACAAAGATGGGGATAGAGAGTCCTGATCGAGATATTTACTTTTCATCAAAAGGGCATGATTGTCCGGGGCAATATTCTGTTTTAGCAGCAGCAGGTGTTTTACCATTTGATAAATTATTTAAATTGCGGCGGCTCGGCGGATTAGATGGTCATCCGGATGTAAAAATACCAGGCATAGAGGCAAATTCTGGTTCCCTAGGTATGGGTATTTCCAGAGCAAAAGGTATGGCTCTAGCCAAGCAATTAAGTGGATATAGTGGAAGGATTTTCGTGATGACCGGTGATGGAGAGCTTCAGGAAGGACAGATTTGGGAATCATTACAGACTACTGTACAGCAGAGAATAAATAACGTCAATGTAATTGTTGACTTTAATAAGATTCAAACAGATAAACCAGTAAAAGAAATTGTTGACCTAAGAGATTTAGGAAAGAAATTTGAGATTTTTGGCTGGTATGTCCAACGTTGTGACGGTCATAATTTTACTGACTTAGATAAAGTTTTTAAAGAATTTAGAAGTATAACTGACAGACCTAAAGTATTGATTGCAGATACCATAAAAGGTAAAGGTATTTCTTTTATGGAAGGTCCAACAGCCTTGAAAAATGGGAATGGTCTTTATAAGTGGCATGCGGGTGCACCTGAAGATGATTCTTTTGAAGTGGGCCATAAAGAGATTCTCGAGAGAGTAAATAATTCCCTTAATAAATTTGGGTTAGAGCCAATATCGCTTGAAGTTATAGAGACAAGAGAGAAATATAAGGTAAGGCTTAAAGATACTGCTGAAAAGATAGTAAATGCCTTTGGTGAAGCATTAGTTGAATTAGGAGAGAAGAGAAAAGATATAATTGTGCTTGACGCTGATTTAGCTGCTGACTGTGGTTTACGCCCTTTTGAGAATGCATTTCCAGATCGTTTTGTTGAGAATGGTATTGCTGAGCAAGATATGGTTTCTATGGCTGGAGGGTTGGCACTTCAAGGGTATTTACCTATTGTTAATTCTTTTGGGGTATTTCTTGCCTCTCATGCTAATGAACAGATTTATACCAACGCTACAGAGAATACAAAAATAATATACGTTTGTCATTACGCTGGACTTATACCTGCTGGGCCGGGCAAGTCACACCAGAGCCTTCGCGACATTTCACTTTTCGGGGCTTTACCAAATTGTGTAATTATTGAGCCATGCAATGGTGTAGAGACAAAACGTGCTCTTGGGTGGTGTGTTAATGAGGCAAAAGAGAACTGTATGCTACGATTGGTAATATCCCCATCTCCAAGAACTATACCACTGCCAGATGATTATGATTTTACATTTGGCAGAGGAACTGTGTTAAAAGACGGCAAAGATGCGGTTATCTTTGGCTATGGTCCAGTTATGTTAAACGAAGCACTTCTGGCGGCTGATCTTTTGGAAAAGGAGAATTTCTTCTTGAAAGTTATTAATATGCCCTGGCTAAATCGGGTAGATCGAAATTGGCTCGAAGAAACGATTGGAGACCGTAAAGCGATTCTTGTAATAGATAATCATTCTCCTTATGGTGGGCTTGGAGATTGTTTATTGAATACTTTGACTACATCTGTGAAATTACAAAATAGGAAATTTAATAAGTTTGGAATCGAAGGCCACCCAGCCTGCGGAACTCCACAGGAAGCATTACGAAATCATAAGCTGGATGGGGTGAGTTTGGCTATGCGCATTTTAGAGAGTACTGAAAATTATCATGAGATTGCTTAATAATAAGGAGAGGAGATTATGACGCGTGCTTTAACAAGTAGAAATATATGAAACGACATAAATAATTGCGTATAGGCCGCATCCAGATGCCCATTAATAAAACATCTTGGAAGATGTAATACGCAGATGAATAGGTCATCACATATAGATGAGGTTGTCGCCTTTTTAAGCTTGGGCTGGCTCGGCAACGGGCCCGAAGTTCATCAATTTTAAGAAATGTTCAGAGAATACAAGGATTGCAAATATGCGATGGCTCTAAATTCATGTACTGTATAAAATATGAGAAAAGAATATATAGTAGCAAATGTGAATAAGCCTGACAAATCTCTCTCACGGCTTGTAATTAAAGGTGTCTTCTGGGTATTCACTTTGAGAATTATTCAACAGCTATTTAATTTGGCAAGACTAATAATTCTTGCCCGCATTCTTTCGCCAAATGATTTTGGTTTGATGGGCATTGCTCTTCTCGTTATGTCAACTTTAGAGACTTTTTCTCAAACAGGATTTCAACAAGCCTTAATCCAAAAGAAGAAAGATATCAAATCATATCTTGATGCCGCATGGACTGTTTTGATCCTGCGAGGATTTATTCTATTCGCAATTCTCTATTTAATTGCACCTTACGCCGCATCTTTCTTTAATGTACCAGAAACAAAACCTATGATACAAGTTATTGGACTTTCAGTACTTCTTCAGGCGTTTACCAATATCGGCGTTATCTATTTTCGTAAGGAACTGAAATTTAATAAGGAGTTTATATATCAGTTTGCAGGAACATTGGCAGATTTTATCGTGGCAGTTTCTGCTGTTTTGATATTACAAAATGTTTGGGCACTTGTCTTCGGCTTGCTTGCAGGAAATGCAGTGAGATGTTTTGTGAGCTACTTAATTCATCCTTACCGACCTCATTTAAGCTCTGATTTAGGAAAAACAAAGGAACTTTTTGGCTTCGGGAAGTGGATTTTGGGCTCGAGCATACTTATCTTTTTACTTACTCAAGGCGATGATATATTTGTGGGTAAATTGCTTGGTGCAACAGCCTTAGGTTTTTATCAGTTGGCATATAGAATATCAAATATGCCAGCAATAGAATATTCCCACCTTATCGCAAGAGTAACTTTTCCCGCTTATTCGAAAATGCAGGATAATGTTATTAAATTAAAGGAGGCATATCTTAAGGTCTTAAAACTTACAGCATTTTTATCTGTTCCGATAGCAGGGATGATATTTATATTAGCTCCTGAATTTACCAAAATATTCCTAACCGAAAAGTGGATGCCTATGGTTCCAGCGATGCAGGTGTTAGCACTATATGGTATGCTGAGAGCGATTGGAGCAACTACAGGAGTTGTATTTATGGCGGTAGGAAGACCAGAGATAAGAACAAAAATACAGACAGCTCAATTAGTTCTACTTGCTATTTTGATTTATCCGTTTACAACGCGTTGGGGAATGCTAGGGGCGTCTATAGCGGTAACATCTTATGCTTTGATATTCAATCTCGTTGCCGTCTATAAAGTGCTTAGTATAGTTCAATCTGACTATAAGAAACCAGCGAGGTTACTTGTATTCCCTATGGCAGGTACTTTGATTATGATTTTGGTAATTTTTATCTTAAAAACCTATATATTCAGTAATGTTGATCTTATATATCTCCTTTTGTTTGTTGCTGTAGGTGTATTTACCTATTTATTAGTTGCCTATCTTTCTGATAGATTTTTTAACTATGGAAGCAAGCAGTTCATGCAGGAGCAATTTGCGGTTCTCTTTCAGAGATCTAAGGGGGTATAAGATATGGAAAATATAAATTGCAACATGTGTAATGGCAAAGAATATAAATTATTCAAGGAAATAAACGGTTATAAGTTTGTAAAATGCAAACAATGTGGATTAGTTTACTTAAACCCTCGCCCGACTCAGCAAAAAATAAATGAAGAGTACCTTGCTGAGTATCATATTGAAAGATTACTTAGACGAGAACCTAAAACAGAAGAGGAGATTGAAGAGGAAATAAACAAAAATATTGGGAGAGCGGAAGAGATAGTAAAGCAGTTTGGTAATAAGGGAAGACTTTTGGATATTGGCTGCGGTGCCGGCTTCTTTATAGCTTGTTTAAAAAGATATAGGTGGGTAGTAACAGGCATAGATATTTCCGAATGGGCGAGTGAATTCGCAAAGAAGAAATTAGGGTTAGATGTCTTTACAGGAAACGTTGAAGAAATACAATTTAACGAACGGTTTGATGTGATTACGATGTATCATATTCTTGAACATCTTCCAGATCCCCTTAAAACCTTAAAAAGGGTTTCAGAATTATTATCTGATGATGGAATATTAGTTATTGAAGGCCCAAATTTGAGTTGTTTTGATAGGATATGGCATGGCAAAAATTGGAGAGGATTCGACCTACCTCGCCACCTTTACCATTTTACCCCAGGAACTTACCGGATGATATTAAAAAAGGCAGGTTTTTTCTGTGCAAAAGTACAATTTCAATATTGGAATCCAGTTGCTCATCTAATGGAAATAAGATTAGGAAAGGGTATAAGAGCGGGTCACCCTTCAGATGCCATTGGAAGATTTTATAACAGTGATATACATAATAATGTTATCTTCAAAAGTGTCAATAAGATATTGGGGATTATGGTAAAATTATTAAATTTAAAAGGAAGAGATCTAACTATCTATACCGCAAAAAGAAAAAGTGTATAGAATGAACCTTTATATAGTGTGGTGAAATGAGTTCGTAAATACGATTGGAGGTTAATCAGATATGAAGAGAAAAGTTCTAATTACTGGAGGGGCAGGGTTTATTGGTTCTCATGTGGTTGATGAATGTATATCACTAGGAATGGAAGTAGTTGTTCTTGATGATTTGAGTGGAGGATTTAAAGAGAACATAAATAATAAAGCTGAATTTATTGAAGGGAGCGTAACCGACGAAAATCTGATTGCACACTTATTTCATAAGTACGATTTTAAATATGTTTACCATTTAGCTGCATATGCTGCAGAAGGGCTAAGTCATTTTATTAAGAGATTTAATTATAAAAATAATCTTATTGGAAGCGTAGACTTGATCAATGCTTCAGTAAATCACAATGTTGAATGTTTTATTTTCACTTCATCAATAGCTGTTTATGGAAAGAACCAACTTCCAATGACTGAAGATTTAGTTCCACTTCCTGAAGATTCATATGGGATCGCCAAGTTGGCAGTAGAACAGGAATTAAAAGCTTGTAAGGAAATATTTGATTTGAACTATGTTATCTTTAGACCACACAATGTGTATGGAGAAAGACAAAATATTGGTGACATGTATCGTAATGTTATTGGAATTTTTATGAACCGAATAATGAGAGAAAAGCCTTTACCTGTTTTTGGTGATGGAGAGCAGATGCGAGCTTTTACCTACATAAAAGATGTAACTCCGGTCATAGCAAAGAGCCCTTTAGTCGAGAAATCTTACGGGGAAGTATTTAATATAGGTGCTGATAAACCTTACACTATTAATTATTTAGCTGATGTTGTTAACAAAGCCATGGGAACAAAGGTGGAAATTCAGTATTTCCCTGCTAGAAAAGAAGTTAAACATGCATATTCGGACCATACTAAGTTGAAAGATATCTTTTCTTACAGTGCCAAATATTCTTTAGAAGAAGGTGTAAAAAGAATGGCGGATTGGGCAAAACAATGCAAACCAAGGAAAAGTAAAAAGTTCAGCAATATTGAGATTATGAAAAACCTACCTCCGGCTTGGTTGGAGTAATATATTAGAGGGGGGGAATTATTATGAAGATTCTATTTTTTCTGAGATACTCAAGTGAACAAGCCAGTTCACGTATAAGAGGATTTAATGTGGCACAAGAATTTTCAAGGAATGGTGAAACCTGTGAAATAATTTATGGAGAAGAGAGGAAAAAATACCTTGATGCTATACTAAAATTGCCGTTTTATGACATCATATTTATCCAAAAGAAATATGCATATAAGGACATACTTCTAAACAAAATTGCCAGATTTGCAAGAAAGAAAACTCTTTTTGATCTTGACGATGCTCCAGGGGGTGTTATTTTAAGTTCAGATGCTGAAAAACGAGCTGCTGAAATTATGAAAGATTCTTCAGCAGTTATTGTTGGTAGTCATAAACTTAGGGATTTCGCCAAGCAATTCAATAAAGAGGTTTTCCTTATTCCCAGTGCTATCGACTTGGATTATTACAAACTGACTATTAAGAAAAAAGGAGACAGTCGAATTGTGTTGGGATGGTCTGGGAACGGAATTGTGTACAAAAATGATTTATTGACACTTCTTCCACCGCTAAAAAAGATTGGTAAAAAACATGCAATAAAATTCATTATTATTGGTGCTCTTGGTCAGAAAGAGATATATGAAAATTTCAGTGCTGCAAAGGAAATGGAAGTAGAAATTATAGATTGGATTAATTCCGGAGATAATCCTGCTGCTGTTCCATCATTAATTTCTCAGTTTGATGTCGGATTGTATCCTCTTTTGAGTAATGAATATAATGAATACAAATGTGGTTTGAAAGGCCTAGAATATATGGCTGCAAAAGTTCCATTGGTTGCAAGTCCGGTAAGTGAGACTAAGTATATTGTGGAAGATGGCGAAGATGGTTTTTTCGCTTCTACGGAGGAAGAATGGGAAGAAAAAATTTGTTGTTTAATCGAAAATAGGGAACTAAGAGAAAAAATGGGAGAAGCAGGAAGGAAGAAGGTTGAGAATAGTTATTCCTTGAAAGTCTGTGCAAATGAATTAATGAAAGTTTTTGAAAAAATAGAAAAGCAGTAAAATCTATGAAAATAAGCTTTGTAGAACCACATCTTAAGATATACGGAGGGATTAGACGGATAATAGAACTTGCCAATCGGCTTACCGAGAGGGGTTATGATGTTACTATTTTTCATTCTGATGGAAGCCCTTGTCAATGGATGAGATGCATTGCAAAGATTAAAAGTTACGACGAACTGCTTAGGGAGGAACATGATGTAATTATATACAATGACCCTAATCCTGTCGACTATACATTAGTGAAAAAAGCTAAAGCTAAACTGAAGGTGTTTTATGTCCTTGAATTATATAAAAAAGAACAGTTAAGAGGATTTAACGTTAAAATTTATCATCCCCGAAACAGAAGAATGCTGATTTTAAAAAAGAGTTTGCGTTCTTCTTATTTGAAATTATCAAATGCTACTTGGGAAAAAGAATGGCTCAAGGAAAATATGAATATTAATTCGAAGCTTCTTTTAGGTGGGGTTAATGCTGAGATGTTTCATCCAGTTGAAGTAGAAAAAAATCCAGACGAAATTCGAATTTTATGCTCAGGAGATCCGCGAGAAAGGAAAGGAACCAAAACTGTATTAGAAGCAATGGAAATAGCAAAAAAGGAAGAACCAAGGTTAGTATTAGATACTTATCATGGTAAAGGAATCCCGCAAGAAAAGATAGCAGAAAAATATTCATCAGCAGATATATTTGTCGAGGGAAGTTGGCAAGCAGGTTGGAACAACCCAGTTGCAGAGGCTATGGCTTGTAAAGTGCCAGTAGTTTGTACAAATATCGGAGGGGTTAAAGATTTTGCATTTTATGAAAGAACTGCTTTATTAGTTCCTCCAAAAAATCCAGAGAAAATGGCCTCGGCTATCTTAAGATTAATTAAAGACAAGAAACTTAGAGAGAATTTACGTGAAAATGCTTATCAACATATTAAACAATTTAATTGGGATAAAAGCGCTGCAAGACTTGAGAAAATCTTTAATTTGGAATTAAGCAGGAAGAAAGACGGATTGCTTTACAATTCCTTAGAAAGAGTACGGTGGAAATAGACTTAGAAGACATTGGCTTCGCTGAATTGGCAAGTGAGGAGCATCAATGACACATGATTCGCTACTGAATACTATCGAAACTACCAAGCGGAGTGAAGTATTCCGTAACTATCTTCAAATCCGCGATCGCGTGCTCAAAATGCTTGATCTGATGCAGAAGGAGGCCGATCGTCCCAGTAACTACTGGGAGGAAGAGTTGGCTGGCTTCGACTACATGCTAGACGCGTCCCCCTTGATAGTTCGAAAGCTACGTGAACATTGCTATCATCTTACCGCCCTGCGCTCTTACGACTATCGAAGCCATCATGCTCATCAACGAGATGCATTTGCAAGGAAATTGCGGACATTACAGCAACAGGATGATGATAGCCTGTTGGTGCCTGAGTCACCAGTACTGGGAGGATTTGGCCACCTGATTGATGGTACCCTTATTAACCTTGATACGCTCAAGTTTTATGAGTCTCTCATTGCTCTCAACAAATCTCGACTCCTAGCCCAATTTCGTGGAAACAATAGTGACAGGAAGGTTGTCATCGAAATTGGCGCTGGTTGGGGAGGGTTCGCCTATCAGTTTAAGACCCTGTGCCCAAATGTGTGCTACATTATTGTTGACCTACCGCAGACTTTACTCTTTTCTGGAGTGTATATCAAGACACTATTCCCGCAGTCCGCCGTGCGTTTATATGGAGACAAGTCTCCAGAAAAATTGCTTGAAGGATATGAGTCACTTGACTTTGTTCTTCTCCCCCATTTTGCCTTTCGGGATATACTGTTCTCCAAAATAGATTTGGCCGTCAATATGGTGTCTTTTCAAGAGATGACTTCTACACAAGTTGACGGGTATGTCAGCCGACTGGCAGAATTGAGATGCCCAAGCCTATACAGTCATAATCGAGAGAAGTCACCTTACAATGGTCAGCTCACCAGTGTAAGCTCTATTATTGCGAAATACTATAAGATAAGTGAGGTGAAGGTTCTTGATGTTTCATACACTCAGATGCCGAGTAGAAGACTGACTATAAAGAGGATTGTTCCGAAAGTTGCGCGAGAAATACTTCGTAAAATTCGTGGGAGATCAGTTAATAACTATCGCCATTTAGTTGGGAAATTGTAGAATGGGAGCGAATCAAAGTGGATTACAATAAAAGCAATATAAAGGTTTGCGTTGTGACTGTTACTTATGGCAACAGAAGTCATTTAATTGAACAAGTCATAGAGGCACTCAAAGATCAAAGTACACCTGTCAGTCGGATTGTTGTTGTCAACAATGGATCCATAAACACCATAATGAATGGTAACTATAACAACAACATTGAGATAGTTAAACTTGACAGGAATTATGGATCGGCGGCTGGATATAGGGCAGGAATTGAACGTGCCTATCAAACTGACTGTGATTTGATATGGCTCCTGGATGATGATAATAAACCTAATTCTGATGCGTTGGAAAAATTATTAGCTGCACGAAAATGTTTGGGTGACAATGAAAATGATTGCTTCGCTTCTCTCAGACTTGATCGGAGAAAATATCTAGATGTTGCTTTTAGAAATGGGTCAGTCCGTGTTATTCCTAATAGTTTTATGCGATTTCATGTAAAATCAATTCTAAAAAAGGTTGCTGGTAAACATATTGGAATACGCTCAAACGCTTCTGATAATAAACTCATAAGCGCAATTAAGAGGATAGAGTACGCTATTTTTGGAGGCCTTCTTTTTTCAAAAAACTGGGTTGACAAGATAGGTTATCCAGACGAAAATTATTTTTCATATATGGATGATGTTGATTTCACAACTCGAATAATAAAGAGAGGAGGTAACATATACCTTGTTGCAACAAGCATTATAGAAGATATTGATAAACCATGGTTCAGTAAAAGTGGTGAGAAGTTCCCACAATTAATAGATGTAAAACTAGACAACTTGAGGGTGCATTATACTTTAAGAAATAGTGTTTATCTTGAAAATAAATATTTTGTTAATAATAAATATATTTATTTTGTAAATATGGGTATATACTTAATTATGATGTTTTTAGTCGGGATCCTTAAAAACAAATCCATTCTTGGTACTGTTAGTAGATTAGGTCTTCTAATTGCGGCAATAAGAGATGGACTCAATAAAAATATGGGTCATATTGATGACATTTCAAAGAAAGGGAATATCGGATGAAGATGCTGGCGCTTATTCCAGCGCGTAGCGATTCAAAAAGGATTCCGAAGAAAAATATTAAACCGTTATTTGGTAAACCTCTAATTGCATATACTATTGAGGCAGCTAAGAAATCTAAACATATCAATCGGATAGTTGTATCAACAGACTCCGAAGAAATAGCAGAAGTTGCCAGAAAATATGGGGCAGAGGTTCCATTTCTTCGCCCTAAAAATATTTCAAAAGCAGATTCCACCGAGATGGAATTTTTTGAGCACGCCTTGGATTGGTTTGCTCAAAATGAAAATTATGAACCGGACCTTATTGTACAACTTTATCCTACTTCTCCTTTTAGAAAGCCAGCCTCTATCGATCGTGCTGTTGAGGAAATGCTAAAACATCCAGAGGCGGACTCCTTACGGTCAATAAAACTATGCTCAGAACACCCATATAAAATGTGGGTTATCGAAAAAGGTTATCTTAGGCCGTTTGTGAAAGGAAAAGACCCTAATATACATACACTTTCATATCACTTATTCCCAACAGTTTATATCCAGAATGCAAGTATTTATATAACCAAACCATCTACTATCAAAAATAAAAAATCCCCTACTGGTGATATAATAATCCCATTTGTTATGGATGAAATGGAATCTATTGATGCAAACACTCCACTTGACTTTAAATTTGCTGAAATGATTGCTAAAGATCTAAAATGATTAAAAATTTATTGAAGAAAAGTTTGTTTGTTAGACGTATAACAAGAAATTTGCGTTTGAAAACATCGCAACCTTCATGGAGTTTAAGCCTAGAAAAAAACAGGTCACTTTGGAATTCTGCTTTGGTTTCAAGATCTCGCCCTAGGATTCTTATTGCAACAAGTGTGGGTGCGCATTTGCCGGGTACAGTACTAGAAAGTTTACTTGCTGTAGCTTTAACACTCAGAAAAGCAGAAGTCCATATTTTACTTTGCGATTCAGTTTTACCTGCATGCCAAAATTGTGAGATAATGGCAACAATTGATGAAAAGGGGCTTGCACGATGTGGGCCACAAAAATATTTATGCAGAGCATGTTTTTATTATACCAACAAAATGTTTAAGTCCCTTAAACTTAGAGTTCATCGTTATAGTGAATTTTTAAGTGATAAAGATATAAAAATTGCCAATCAAATTTCTATGACAACAGATTATTCAAAGATTAGAGATTATTCTCTTGAAAGTCTTGCCGTTGGCGAACATGCAATGGCAGGTGCTTTAAGATTTTATGCCAGAGGGAATCTTGAAGGAAACCATTATGCAGAAGTAGTATTGAGACGATATTTCAAAGCGGCATTATTGACAACATTTGTGGCTCAACATTTATTGGAAAAATATCAATTTGAATGCGCAGTATTTCATCACGGTATTTATGTTCCCCAGGGATTAATTGGTGAGGTGTGTAGGTCAAAAAATGTAAGAGTTGTCAATTGGAATCCTGCCTATAGAAAGCAATGTTTTATTTTTAGTCATAATGATTCATATCACCATACACTTATGACTGAATCTCTTGACAAATGGGAGAACATACCTTGGAATCAGAGTATGGAGACTGAGTTAATGGATTATTTAAAAAGTCGTTGGTATGGAACAAAAGATTGGATCTGGTTCTATGAAAAGCCACAAGTAGATATTGATGCTATCACCGAAGAATTAGGAATTGACTTTTCAAAATCGTGTATTGGAATGTTAACAAATGTTATTTGGGATGCTCAACTACATTATCCAGCGAATATATTTTCCAATATGATTGATTGGGTGATACAGACTATTGCTTATTTTGAAGAACGACCTGATTTGCAACTTATAATTCGTGTTCATCCTGCTGAAATTCGTGCGACGATTCCATCACGCCAGCCAATCATTGACGAAATTAAGAAAAAGTTTTCCATATTACCGAAAAACATATTTATTATCCCTCCGGAAAGCCATATAAGCACTTACCCTGTAATGGCTAAATGTAATGCTGTAATTATATATGGGACAAAAACAGGTGTTGAGCTAACAACCATGGGTATTCCAGTTATTGTAGCCGGTGAAGCATGGATTCGCAATAAAGGGATTACCATTGACCCGAAAACCAAAGAGGAGTATTTTGAAGTGCTTGATAGCTTGCCATTAGCCAATCGTATGAGTGAAAATTTAGTTCAGCGGTCTTATAAGTATGCTTATCATTTCTTTTTCCGCCGTATGATTCCTTTACCTCAAATGAAACCAACCAGTGGTTGGCCCCCATATCGAATTGAAATTTCTAAATTTGATAATTTATTACCTGGTAAAACTCTCGGCCTCGATGTGGTCTGTGATGGTATCATAAAGGGTGCAGATTTTGTTTATCCATCTGAACAATATCTAATCTAATATAATGAGGTAAAACATTACTCATGAAAGAGTTCTATCTGAACAGGTTTCTTAAACTCTGGCCTCCACATATGGCAGTGGTGAGAGCTTTCGAAGCTGAAAACTTGAAGAACACTGTTCATATGAAATCCCCAGCATTGGATTTAGGATGTGGTGATGGTAAGTTTTCAACAATTGTATTTGGAAAGATCAATGTGGGAATTGACATAAGTGCCAAAGAGATCAAAGAAGCTCACAAACTTGGTTCTTATTTAGCATTACATTGCTGTGACGCTCATAGTATTCCATATCCGGACAACTATTTTAAGACGATTTTCAGCAACTGTGTCGTTGAACACATAACTGATCCCGATGGTCTTGTCAGAGAAATATCGAGAGTATTATCTGAAAAAGGCGAGTTTGTATTTACAACGTGGACTCCGGATTTCGAGAAGTATTCTCTAATCAATAAAGATTGGTATAAAAGGTGGAAAAATAAAAGATTAAAACATTTCTCAATCAAGTCAATTCAACAGTGGAAGACAATTCTTGAAAAAAATGGATTACAGATAATTGAGATTAAGCACTATTTGAACCCCAGGAAAATCAAAATGCTTGATTTTCTTGAATTTGTCAGTCTGATAGGGTTTTGGAAATCTAGGCTCATTAACTTGTATAAAATTTTAGCTCCTTTCTTTCCAACTTTTTTTATGAAAAAATTTACAAAATATTTAACTAGATATTTTTTCCAAGGTGGTTCAAATAAAGAAACGAGTTGTGCCATATTAATAAAGGCTGTAAAAAAAATCCAATGAAGAGGATGAATTTTTTATAAGATGACGGAAACAAAGATGGGGGGCAATACACAGAAAGTGAGTAGAATTAAAACAATCATAAGTAATTGCAAACAAATAAGAGAAAATGGGGTAGGGAATATCAAAAACAAATTGAAATTAGATTATTTCTTACTTCTACTGATTCCTCTCTTTGTTGGTATCCTTGTAATATTTAATTTGAGTTATGGGCTTGTTTTATTTCTGGTCATGCTCTTTGTTATTCTATTGTTAAAAAAAAATTGGCTGATATATGCAATCATCCTATCATTGTTTCTTGAGGCACATGTTTTCTCTTTTTATCTTGTTGGTGCAAGAATAAGGGCTGTTCAAATTCTGGAAATCATCGCTCTAATCTATCTTTTGACAGCAATACTTATGGGCAAAATTGTTCTGAAGAAGATGCCATTAAGTTCCTTTCTATGGCTCTATATTTTGGTCAACTTTATCGCTATTATTAATTCAGTCTCCTTTGCCCGTGGGTTAAAAATCTCTATTCTTTTATTGGGTTTAGGATTACTTTATTACGTTATTATTAATCTAATAACTGAAAGAAAGATATTTAATAAAGCATTTAATTTATTACTATATGTTGGAGTAGCAGAGATTCTATATGGTCTTTATCAGGTTTTTGCTGGTATGTGTAACTATTACTTGAGTATTAACCTACCAATAGGACATCGAGGAATGACCCATGCAGAATTTATTGGTTCTCCCTGGGGAAGACCATATGGTACGTTTGTAGAACCGGATTGGTTTGGTGCAATATGCATGTTTTATGCGCTACTTTTTATTGCACTTTATTTTTCTAAACTTAAACACAATAAAAGATTTTATCTTTTTGGGATAATGATATCTACAATGGGGTTATTTCTTGGTTTTGTTAGAGCGAGTTGGATTGGGTTTTTGATTGGATTATTGGCGTTGTTAGTATTTAGTAAAAAAATAAGACTATCTCGGTTGAAGATTTTTTTATTTTCAAAAATCTCACTAGGGTCCATTTTAGTGATTCTCTTACTCACATTTGTTTTTCCAATAATAAATGAAATAATAAAAAGTAGATTTATTACAAAAACACCGATTACTTTGAGCGATGTTCGTTTGGTTAAATCTATACATGCCTTGAGACTGTTCCTAGAACATCCAATAATTGGTAATGGGCCCGGAAGTTTTGGCATTCAAGGAATTTGGGGTGACTCGGAAGAATATTACGAAAAACTCGTTGCAGAAGGGAAACTTTCTCCCGAAGGACGGTTTGACACAAACATCATTACTACTGTACTTGCAGATACAGGCATTGTTGGATTTTTTTTCTTCATACTCATTTCTATTACATTCTTACGATATAATTTAAGAGCAATACCCATGATTAATAATGATTACCAAATAATAAGCGTAGGATTTTTTGGAGGGATTATTGGACTTTTCATTTCTTATATCTTTACTACTGGTTTCTGGATGTCATTCACATGGGTTTTTGTAGGATTTAATATTGCTTCTATAAAAGTAGGACTTATGTCTAATAAAGACAGAACATGAATTTGATTTTGTTCCCTAAAATTGGAGAAACTTATGGAGGCAACAAGAGAAAGATTGGAAAATATAAGTTGTGACTTATGCGGTACGGTAAACTATTCTTTCCTTTTTACGGCTCTGGATAATAAATTTCACACCCGAGGAATCTATAATGTTGTAGAATGTAATGGCTGTGGATTATGTTACACTAACCCAAGGCCCAAAACAAATGAAATTGGTAATTATTATCCCAAGGGTGATTATTTTACTCATAAAAGTGCCAATACCCTCAAAAGAAGTTTTCGTTATTGGGTCAAAAAATGTGTTTTAAAAAGCTTGTACGGCCGTGGAAAAGAGAAACCAAACAAGAAATTTATCGATAGGATTGTTTGTTTTTCAGAAGAAATCATTGCCACTTTTTTCAAAATAACATGGCAATAATAGTTCTTCCTGAAGAGAATGGAAGATTGCTCGACATCGGGTGTGGGAACGGAGCATTTTTGGATTTAATGAGAACATATGGATGGAGAACTTATGGAACAGAGATTAGTAAAGATGCTGCAGAACGTGCTAGAGAGCTAGATTTAGAAGTATTTGGAGGAGAATTAAAGGATGCTAATTATCCATCGAAATATTTTGATGTTATTGTGATAAATCAGGTTTTGGAGCATGTCCACAGTCCTAAAGAAATTTTATTGGAGTGTAATCGTATCATCAAAAAAGACGGTGTTTTGATTATCGGTGTCCCCAACTTTGATTGTTTTGATGGAAGACTTTTTAAAGGAAATTGGTCGTCTTTGCAAATTCCGAGACACCTTTACCATTTTACACCTCATTCGCTGAAGATGTATCTTAAATCTACAGGTTTTGAGATAGAAAGAATAAAATATGACTCTATTTTTAAGCAATACCTTCCTGGCTATATAAAGACAAATGTGAAATACTTTCTATATCATAATCAAGAGAATATCCGTAAAAATAAAAAAACCGCCATCCTTTTCAATACTTTTAAGATTCTTATACAGATGTTTCTATGTAAACCATTTATGTTCCTTTTTTCCAAAGATAGAAGTAAGTTTTGTATGAATATTACAGTTTATGCATCGAAGTTGAACTAAGAAAAATAGAATGGAACAGAAAAAAGAAAAGAAGGAAATTCTGGTATTATTTCCGTGGGGAATTCCACATCTTAGGATTTTTGATAGTAGTGCAAAGGATATGAAATATTTTAGTTATGATGTTATAACTGCAAAATATTCAATCAAAAAATGGAGAAATATACCCACAAAAATCCTTAACGTATATTCTCTTTATGTATGGACAGCAATAAAAGCATTCTACAGAATCAAAACAAATAATTATTCTTTGATTTTTTCCTGGAGTCCCAATCCGGCATTGATCCTTGCTTTTTTCAATAGATTGTTCCTGGTTAAATGTCCTCCAATCGTATGCATGATGTTTATTATCCCCATGCACAAATCAAAGTTTCTTACCAAACTTCGATTTGCACTTACTAATTTCTCTCTTAAAGGGATACATACTGCTATCTGCTTTTCTACCAATGAAATTAATTATTATAAAAATATCTTCTCAAAACATAAAGATAGATTTCTTTTTATACCCCTTGGTCGAATATCTTCAGATTTGAAACCGAATGATGGCGACACTTCAGGCAAAAAGCTGAAAGACTATATCTTCTCGGGTGGAACTTCAAACCGGGATTATAAAACATTAATTGAAGCTGTCCGACAAACAGTTCTCCCTTTAATAATAGTAGGTAAAAGATTTAATTTTTATGAAAATGTTGGTAAAATTCCATCAAATATAGAGATTCTAGAAGAAGTGTATGGTCAAGATTTTGCCCAAATGATGTATAAAAGCAAAATTGTAGTTATACCGCTTTTTGACCCAAACATATCCAGCGGACAGCTGGTACTTTTACAGGCAATGGAGTTAGGAAAACCAATTATCGCTACCAAAGCCGCTGGAATTGTAGATTATGTTATTCCAGACCACAATTGCATATTAGTATCTCCTCAGAATAGCAAGGAGCTACGGTGTAACATCTTACAATTACTTTATGATTCTGATAAGTTAAAAATGTTAGGAGAAAATGCAAGAGAAAGCTATCTTAATAATTTTACTTTCGAGAGATTCATAAGAAGAGTTATATCATCCCTTTTTGATTGCATTCAATCTAATGAAAAAAACTAAACAGGCTGTAAAGGTGTTAAAAACATTTCCTGGTATGGCTTCGAAAACTTTTTCATATATAGAGGAAATTAATGAGAGTTGGAATTGATTTTCATTCAGCCGAAAGAGAAGGTACAGGCAATTGTACTTACATTAGAAATTTGGTTGAAGCACTTCTAAAAATAGATCGTGAAAATGAATACTTTCTTTATATAACAGACGAAAATTACTCCTATTATGAAAAATTCAAGCAAATAGAGAATGTTCATTTGCGTCTGATAAGATTCAAAAATCCATTTATTAGAATCCTTCTTCTTGGAATAAAAACTTTTATTGAAAAAATTGATGTTCTTCATGTTCAATATATTGCCCCTCCATTTCATAGAGGTAATTTAATAGTAACTATCCATGATGTATCATTTCTTCATTTTCCAGAGTGTTTCAGAAAATTTGAACGATTTCGCCAAAGAATTCTTATTCCATTAAATATTAAAAAAGCGGATAAAATATTAACCGGTTCGGAATCTTCTCGGCAAGACATTGTAAAATATTATAATCTTTCAGATGGCAAAGTAGAAGTTACCTATTATGGGATTAATTTGGTTTTTAAAACTTTAGAGAATTTAGGAAAGAAAAGAAAGATATTAAAGGATTACGGGATTTTTGATAAATATATATTCTTCGTAGGACGTATAGATGCGAGAAAAAATGTTTTAGGATTAATAAAAGCATTTATCCTGTTAAAACAGACAAAAGAAATTTCTCATCAGCTAGTTATAGTGGGAAAAGAAGATTTCCTACCAAAACAAATCCGAGAGGAGATAAAAATATCGCAATATAGAGAAGATATAATTTTTACCGGATATCTACAAGAAAATTATCTACCATTATTTTATAATTTGGCTGATGTATTTGTTTATCCCTCTCTTTATGAAGGGTTTGGATTTCCTTGCCTCGAGGCAATGTCCTGTGGGTGTCCTGTGGTTTCTTCTAACATTTCTTCAATACCTGAAATTGTAAATGGTGCAGGGTTGTTAATCGATCCTTTAGACACTGAAGAACTTGCTGTTGCTATCTATAGGGTGATTTCTAATCCTAAACTAAAAGAAGAACTGAAAGAAAAAGGGCTGAAACAAGCAAAGCAGTTTAGTTGGGATAACACAGCCCAGAAAACATTGGAAGTTTATAAAAAAGTAATATAATGAAAATTGCTATTATGGGTATTCGCGGGATTCCTGCGCAATATGGTGGGTTTGAGACTTTTGCTGAAGAATTGGCTCCGAGATTGATTAAAAAAGGACATCAAGTTACTGTTTACGGACGGTCAAATATCATTGATTACAAAGAGAAATATTATAAAGGCGCTAAACTTGTGATTTTACCCACTATCTCCCATAAGTATTCAGATACACTTGTTCATACCTTTCTCTGTATTGTTCACTCATTATTTTGTCGGTATGATGTAATTTTACTCTGTAATGCAGCGAATAGTATCTTTTCTTTTATCCCGAGATTAGT
>SDBT01004559.1_pt1 | contig 23496 bp, 20 predicted proteins | sample 2277101 | NCBI WGS metagenome assembly SDBT01 (sample SAMN10404973, study PRJNA504765) | marine sediment metagenome | isolation source: marine sediment core GS10_PC15, 103 cmbsf | place: Arctic Ocean: Southern Knipovich Ridge | collected 2010 | reverse complement strand
AAGAGTTGGAACATACGGAAACAGAAGCTCTTTTAAAAGATGGAATTTATCAATTAGAACAGGCATTCCTCGACATCTGAAACTTATAAAATATATAAATGGGAACTCTCAGACTTATGATTTTGAAATTCCGAATCAAGATGAAGATATTTTAAATGAATTTTTAGATCTGATAAAAGACCGATTTGAAGAACATGGAACATTTTAATAAACAATAGTAAAATTAATTAAAACCCTAATTTTCTTTACTTTTCCTGAGCTAATTAATAGTATCCTTTTGGATTATATTTTTTAAGTTATTAGGAGACTGATAAATGTTAACATTAATTCTGCCATTTTCGAATAATTATCTTAATTTGTGTGATAAATTGTCGGAGTCTCGGGACTTAAATCGTAATAATCCACTTTTAATCAGGTGAGTAAACCTGAATCGTATTATGATTGGCAATTGAATTTTCATCCAATTTTGAATCCCCTTTTTATCTACAAAATCTAAATCGATTAAGTTATTTAAATTTTAACCCATATTTTAATTACCCACTTATAAATATCTCATCTTTTATAAGATATTTTATTTTTGAACTCACTCGTAAATTACTATTTAATTGTCTAATAAATTTACGAAAAGCAGCATTATAACAGATTTTTAATTTATTTGATGAATTGATGATTACCTCCTAAATAAAAGATCAAACTATGATAATCTACGATATATAGATATGATGGCAAGAATGCTCCTTTATAATTCATGGAAAATGAATAAAACACAGATTCAAAATGCCGTAAAAAAATGTGGAAGAAAAAAGGCTTGGACATTAAATCAAAACCAGGATTTATTAAAGAAAGCCTCTCTTTCTCTGGAGAAAAAATCACAAGGGGTGGTTGGGTAAATTTAAAATAATGTCGGTGTGCCGACCATAAAAAATAAAAGAAAAAAAAATGAATACTTAGATACTGAAACAAAAAAAAAACAAAAAACAAAAAAAAATTGTCGGTATATGTAGTAAAACAATAAATGTTTTTGAGGTTAATGCCCATCATCAGACCAGTGCGGGGCATCACCCACCAGCTTAATCACACCATATGAAGCTCCTACTGCATGTAGATCCGCATTATTAGCGCCATTTCTAGGTAATGAATTAATATTTACAACAATTCCATTGCCATCCGTTATTGCCAAATCTCCCGCCCAAGTTATAGTCATATCTATAGCACGTCTTTGAGTATGCCTTGAAACTAATGCGGGTCTATGAACGATATTATAGGCTTGAACCATTTGTTCTGCTGCTGCTCTTGAGTCACCTAAATTTGGATTGCCATTATTATCCCTATGTAACCAGCAAATTTCAATGCCTGCTTGCTGAGGGACATTATTTGGATCAAATCCCTCCCGGGCAATTCTAAACGAATAGTGCATTAAAAAAGCACGTTCGACGGGTCGATATGTTGCCGATATAATTACATTTGCTCCAGCAGCTCGAAGTGCGGCGATAAATCTATTAACTGCTAGTTGAAAAGCGGGAGTAAGATCTGCGATATTTCTACTTGTTGGAAACCTGGCAACCCACTGAGGTCCACTTAATTCTTTCACCCGTATTTGGATAGTGTCATTACATGTTTGAGAGTTAGTAGTTAAGATAGCGGTGATATTTTTCATCCCATGAGATGCAAATGAGGTTGTAAATCTTATCCCTATCCCTGATGAAGGATTCTCTCCCCCATTCCAATTAACAGTTCCATTTTGTCCAACATTAGCAGTCAATGTTACATTTTCATTAACGCAGATAATAGCATTATCAGATGTGATATTAATAGAACAACCCTCTTCCTCTTCTTCTTCTTTAGGACGAAGTCCCAATCGTTGTTTATTTGTATTTGCGGGTACAGCAATAATCTTTGAAGGATCAAAGGTTATTTTCATATCTTCCGTATTAGGATTATGTAAATCAGGATTATTATTAGGAGAAACATTACTTTCGGGAACATATATCTGAATCCTTAACCTTGAAAAACTGTCTCGAGTTAAAGCACGAATAAAATAGCCATCAGGTGTTTCACACCACTCACCACTTTCTATTTTAATCATATTTTCAGGAGGTGATGGTTCTCCGTATCTTACTGCAGTAGCTATTAGATTTTCATAACTCATATTAGGATCTAAAATTAACTCTTTTATGGCATTGTATGCATTAAACATTTGTAGCATTTCTTGAGGTAATTTACTTCTTACTCCTGCTAGTATAAGATTTAGAATCCCCTTAGGGATCCTCTCCCAAAAACTCCTACCTAATGATTTTATCTCCTCTTCATTTAATAATTGATCCATTGTTGACTGTAGATTAGAGGGCATCTCATCATACTTCGATCCAGACTCTATAGCCCAAATTAAGGTCTGAACTGTATTTTGAGAAATAAGCTGTTTTATTGAATTTTTAAGAATGCTTTTAATAATAGAACTTTTTGTACCCTTTATTAAAGGGGCAATTAAATAACCTGAGCCTGTAGTAGGTGCATACTTACCAGCTCCGATACAAAAACTTTGGAGATAAAAATCATATATTCCAGGACCCAAATCCACTTCCCCATCTCTTGCTAGCTTGATTCTAATATCTTCTGAGACGGGATGCAGTGGAAAATCTTCAACTTCAGCACGTGGATATGCATCGTTAATGCTAGTACTTACAGCCTCATTTCTGTTAAAATCATCAAAAAATCTTTCAATCTTTGCCAAAGAAGGATATCTCCTACGTAAATAACGCCAAATTATTAACCCTATAAAAACGATTGCACCACCAACCCAAGTCCACCATGGAATGTCCTCCAAAATAGAACTCTGTAATATATATAGATTTTTCATTTTTCACTCCTTTTTATAAATTTCAAATAATCTGTTGTCTTAATCGTTAATTTCATATTTTTCATTCTCAGTGAAAAAAATGTTGTGTATTATAGTTGCAAATATCCAGGTAAATATTGATATTGTTAACAGCCATTCAATAAACGGTTTCATAAAAATAAGTGAAAATAGGAATATAATCACTATCAATCCTAAAATTGGGATCCATAATTTATATTTCTCATGTAATAACATTGATATACTGAAAAACGCAATATAAGCTGAAGTCCCAACAAAACTAATTAATGTTGCCGTCCCATGGAAATAATCAAACTGGACAGGAAAGTTTTCATCCGGAATTACTCCTATTAACGCTATAGCCACACATGAAATTATCGATACAGCCGTAGCTATTCTTCTTATTAAATCCTTCAATCCTCCTAAAACTAATGATTTCTCTAATTTTATGTAAAATGGAATGCCTAACGACCCCGCTATTATGAAACCAATGCTAAATAATGTTTTTCCATCCCCCGTTCCTAAAGAACTTACAGTTTCCTCTAACATACTATAATTTCCATCAACTATCATAGCCCATATTAAAAAAATTATTACAATTATTAATCCCGCCATACCAAAAAGATATTCCATTTTTTTATTTAATTTTTTTATCAATTTCATCGATTTCAACAACCTAAATTATTGTTATGTAATATTAGATTCTCTTAAATATTCCATTTTCTTATTTATATATACTTAAATGTCAAAAATGGATTAAAACTATTAGTAGACATTTATATTTAAATTTTTGCCATAATTAAAAGGTTAATTTCTAATAACTCAAGTATAACAACTCAAATTTAAGATTCTGAAGATTAAAGGGCTTTCTTTTGGAGAGGACATTTGATTTTATTAAAAACAATAAAAAATTTACTCTTAATTAAAAAGTCTTAGTACTATTTGTAAAATCAGAAGAGTGTGGTACATAATAAAACCTATAAATCCCATTGATACAGGTAAAAAATTCATAAATTATTGGGACTTTGAAAAGTTAATTAACAGAACATTAAATAAAATGGCTACACTATATACAGACAATTTTAAAGGTATTAACCATCCTCTTGTAAAAAAAACTTTCTGGGATTTAGTAGACGGTAAATCAATTGCCGATCCCTATAATTGGTTTGTAAGGCTTGCTTACCTTGCTGGAAGAGTCGTTACATATGATATTTTATATCAAAAAAGAAAAATTGAAAAGGAAACTCGTCAACTTCGGAATCAATGGTTTAGATATATTTTCACTCGTGTTATGAAATTCGAACCCCTAATTTCAAATGAGTTTTTCGCAACATTATATTCTCACTTTCCAGTTGTAGATCGGGATGCTATGCTTTCTTTATATGAAGAAATGATTAGGATTTTTGAAAAGGACAAGCTAAAACAGAATCTTGACGATCCCAATGTAGACTCTTTTGATAAAATTATTGAATTCAAGAAATTTTTCACAAGATATTATGAAATCTTTTTAGGGAGATGTGAATACATTGGCATTGAACTTGAAAAACACGAGGATAAAAATTATGGAAATGATTTACGAAAGATTTTTCAATTGAGGCCTAAAGATAAAAATGGAAATATAACAGCGGATGGAAATGATCGTTCTCCGCCAAGATTATGTGATAATGTCTTAGATATGTTTATTCATATAAGAAATGCCCTTTCTCATTCAGGAAAATGTGTAATTGTGCAAAGAAAAAATAAAAATGTTAGATTTAGAGATTATAATATGCGAGGTGTTTGCACATTTGATAAGACTTTTACATTTCACGAGTTATGGGTAATAACTTATTGGGTAATTATTATGGATAAGGAATTTGAGACGATGTCACTAACATTTGCGGTGGTTAGACAAATAAGGGATGCGAATAAGACTTATTGTATTTATGTAAAATGTCACATTTGCGGAAAAATGGATTATTATTATATTCCTCCAAATAAGACCCATATTATATGTAGAAAATGCAGAACAAAGCATTCAATTACGAGTTTTAAATGATTGGAACTTATAAAAATAAAAAAGTTTTAAAATCTAAGAAATGTCCTATGTGTAATCGTACTAATTGGGGAGTTAAACCATAAGAATCATGATAAGTGAGAACTAATTAACCATTTTTTTATTGTATGTGTGCTGGATATCCCAAGCACCAATAAAAATGAATTGAATAAAAGAGGATGAAAAATGGAAAATATTAAATCAGCTTTACAGTCTAATGAAGTAATAAATAAACTAATTAGTTTAAAAGAACAATTTTTAAATGTTGAAAGTTCTAAAGAATGGTTTAAAGCAGTAATTGATTCTAAAAAAGAATTTCATCTTATTTTAGAAAGAGTAGATTTTAAGAAAGGTGGAAATCTTACTTCTACAGATCTTGACCACATATTTAGGTTAATGAGAAAATTTTCTTCTAATCAATCTTTAAATAGATTAATCTATGAAGAAATTGGAGTTGATATTTTTAACAATAAGTTAAGAGAACTATATTATGGAGAACAACCATTACCAGAAAGAGTGGATGACTTTCTTAAATTAAAGAAAGTTAGAGAACAAACAGTTTCTCAATTTCTTGTAATTTTTGATTGGTTTAAATATCCATTTTCTTCATATCCTATGAAACAAATTTTAGATTTAGATACCACCATAGAAGAAGATGCAAGAAAAGTAGTATTACAATTATATAATATAGTTGATTCAAGTATTTTTTCAAATAGAACTATTAATTACCTTATATACACAATTATTTATGATGAGATTAAGTCTATTTTGAATTTAGATAACTACTTTCAGATAAACATAGTTTTATGGCGTTATAAGGAGTTAGAGGGTGAGGAAATACAAATTGAAGCTCCATACACTTCAGTATCTTTAGAGAATGATTTACAGAACTATTTAGCAAAAAATCCAAGTACAATAGAGGTTGGACTCAAGCTAATAGAAGGAGGCAAAGAATATGATGCAAAAAAGGCTGGCAGAATAGATTTATTATGCAAGGATAAAGATAATGGTTATTTGGTTGTTGAGTTAAAAAAAGGCAAGTCTGGTGATATTGTAGTTGGTCAAACTCTTAGATATATAGGTTGGGTGCAAGAGAATTTTAAAACTAATAAAGTTAGAGGAATTATAATAGTAAATGAGGAAGACGAAAAGTTAAATTTTGCTCTAATACCATTAAAAAGTTTTGTACAAGTTAAATATTACCAAGTTAAATTTGAAATCTATGATAAGTTTCAGGAGAATATTAAAAAGAATTAAAAAAGAGGTGCTAAAATGTTCCTAGAATATCTCAAAATCATTATATCTGTTGATGATACAGTTAACTGCTATTGAAAAAAAGAAATCGTCGTTAGAAACGGAATTAAAAGCTTCGGGCAACAACTTATTTTTCCTATTTTATAGATTCGTAAACCATATTCTTTGCTTATTTTCTTCATTTCAATAGGGAACCTCCCCTCGCTCAAAGAACTAGATTTAAGGTATAATCAGTTAACGACTCTCCCGAAGTCAATAGGAAACCTAAAATCGCTTCAAACACTAGTTTTGATGGATAATAACTTAACGACGCTCCCGGAGTCAATAGATAACTTAAAATCTCTTAAAGGATTGGGCTTAGAGGGTAATCCGTTAAATCAGGAATTCAAAAAAATAATTAAAATGGCTAATGGAGATATCGTATTTATATTAAGAAAACTAAGAGAAATTTTTGAAAAAGAAAGGTTAGAATTGGAGAGAGAAAAGTTAAAAATAGAGAAGATTGATAGAGTTAAAAAAGCAGTATTAGACTTAGGAATAAAATTTGCCCGATTGCAAATTGCAGAAATTTCGGAAGTATGCGATATTGATGACGTACAATTAATTGTAGACACTGTAAAAGATATGATTGATAATAACGAAATATATGCCCAATATTTTTCGAGTACTAAATCTGTTGCATTTGATCAACAGGCAAATCTCGATGAAATCGATAATTTAATGAGCGTCTATAAAGATTGGGAAGATAAAAAGGTCGGAAAGAGATAAAAATTCAAAGTAATAAAATATTAAAAGAAACTTAAAAAATAGAGGGTGTCCCATCTATAGAATTTAGGATTCTCTTTAATTTGCATGTCTTGAGAAGTTATTCCCGCTAAATCATCAAACTCGTCTTCAGGCAATCAATTCACATCTTATTTAGCGTTTTTGTGAATAAATTTTTAAAATTTAATTTCTTAATCCTTTCTAATAGCGTTATACCGAGGAATTTTTAAAATCACAGGAAAAGTTTTCTAATTGTTATTTATTCAAATTATCTTTAAAGTACTTATACGATTTCCCAGTCTTTTTATGTACAATAGAATTCCCGATAGTCCATCCCCCCCGATTTTTTGAATTTGCAAGTAATACTAATTGAAATAAGTTTGAGATTGCAACTCTTTTCTCACTTGCTTCTTCCAATGATATTTCTTCAGAAAGGATCTCTTTAAAACCCTTATTTGCCCATGTCATTTTAGGGAAATCTACTGTTGTTAGTAATTCAGCCGCTTCTTTAAAATTTGGAAAATTCTCGATATCAGAGCCGAATTCTTCGCATCTTTCAAGGTATTTTTTCTCTCTCATCAATTTGATTGTTTCAGAGGTGAGGCTTACAAACAATCTTGATTTTGTTATTATAAATTCAATTCGATCGTTATTTGTATATTGTTCTTTAATATAAAAAATATCCCCAAAATCTAGTTCTTTAAAATACTTGACCATTTCATTCCAATTAAAACTTCTCTTACTTTTCTTTAACTTTGGTTTTTCTATAATTTTGTCTAATAATATAAAATTTGAATCCTTGGTCGTAAATTGTAATAATTTATACAATTCAATGAAGTTATTTTGTCTTTTTGCATTCCATCTATCAATTTCAGATAAGAGTTCAATTTCAAAATTTCCCACGATAAAAATACCTTTAGCGTTATTAAATACATCGTTAATTGCTTCCTCGTCATCGATACCGCCCATCTCTTTTATGAATTTCACGAATTCAGCTTTCCATGGATTCTCTTTATTTAATCCTTCCAAGTACCCTTTTAACTGTAGAAGATCATCCTTTACTGCTTTTTTCTTCAATTCTATAATTTTTAACACAGGATTAAGATTCTCATCAGAATTAAGTGCTAATAAATCAATTCTCCCTTTACCTCTCTCCCCTTTCTGTGTTGTGATCTGTTGCATAATTGGGGCATCAACACCTTTCCCTGAAGGACTTCTCAAAATACCAATTATCTTGGGATTATTATATAAGAAAGATTCCATCTGGTGTTCACTTCGGAATTTTGAAACCGAACCTAATTTATCTATATTATATCGAAATAGTTCTGAGATTTTTTACCACCCAAAAAATTTTAATGTCGTTTATTTATAAAAGAAGATAGATATTTAAAGCTAATCATATTCAACGAATTTTAAAAAAAAAAAATTTGAGGTAGCAAATTAGTCTTTGTCTACAAAATTAGAAGAATTGAGTCCAAAAATGGGAGAAGAAAAAACAAAAATAACAATTGACATATCAGAATCAGGAAAATGTTCCCTCCAAGGGGATGCCGTATCTTTATTCACATTCTTTAACAAACAAAAAAGAATTAAAATAATAATATTAAACCGTAGTCCCCCCAATTAGATCACTTTTTTTTTTAAAGTTAATTTTGATTATTTATTTTTATTAAATTCCTGTATAATATCCAAAATAGGTGTTCAAGTTATATTTTATATAATCGCTTTTTTAGAAAGTGATCCAATTAGATCACTTTTTTTTTTAAAGTTAATTTTGATTATTTATTTTTATTAAATTCTTGTATAATATCCAAAATAGGTGTTCAAGTTATATTTTATATAATCAGAAAGAAATTTATAGTAAAACTAGGTATTTCAGAAAAGAGTCCTTTTTTATTGGCTCGACTTAAAGCAATTTTTCCAATGCATCAGAAATCCTTCATTCCTTCAAACCTTAACTTAAATCTTATATTTCTAGCTATTTGTTATGGAGCGAATATTTATGATTTTACTGAGAATACAGATAAAAAGATTATAGCAAGGAGCGGTGTTTCTGATGCTATTCTGATGGGTTATACAATAGCCTTATTTGTTAATGGCAATTTTCAATATTTAGACGATGCCCAAGCTAATCTCAACTTGCTAGACGATCGACTTGACCAAATTTCTGAACACCCAGAGCAAATTATACCGTTAGCTTATACTAAAATAGAAAGAAGGATTATATATGGATGGTGGGGAATTATATTAGTTAATACGATTGTTCTCCATATTAAATTTACCCAGAAAATTTGATATTGAATTACAAAAGGTTGTGAATGAACTGAAAAAATTATTGAACAATAAATATTTGAAAGTTGATGTATCTATTCTATTTTGTTAGCTCAATCGATTCAATCTTTCCTTGGAGTTTCATATTTGTTAGCCAATACAACTTATCGTTACGTTTTTCATCCATTCCCAAATAAACACAAGGGATCTGATATTTATTAGCAATTTCTAGTAATTTAAGTGAGAATAACTTGCTTAATGGAGTTATATCGATGATGATATTTGCAAGTTCCATTTCCTTACTAAATTTCATTTCTAATGACTGATATAAAGCTGATTTTAAATACCTATATTCCTCGTAAGGAAATAACACAAATTCGTCTATTTCCATCAAATTTTCTTGATCTTTAAATTCCAATCGTTTCTGCTTAGCATTTGCTGTAGTATAACAAATAACACGAGTAATAGGATAATTATATTTGCATAATATGCTATGAATTAAATCCGGTACTCTATACCCCGTTTTGAGTTCTCCAAAACCTGTGATAAGAGTGAGTTTTTCTACTTCCATTCCAATAATTCCCCTTACTTTTTGACGAGCAGCGGGATTTAAGGAAATGGAATTTATTTTAACATTACCTACTTTATAAAGAGTTTCTTTTCGAACTAAGCCTAATTCCTCCAATTTACTCAAGTGATAATGCAAATTAGGAGCGGAAGTATCAATTAATTTCTGTAAGTCCTTCTGTTGATATTCCTTTTCAAAAAGAGCCCCTAAAATCTGTAGTTGTCTCTGAGAAAAATCTTCTTTTGAAAATGCTATTCTCATAATTTTTAACTAGTATTTATTCTTTTTATGTCTTGCTTTAAAGGCCGTTCCATTGAATGATTAATCGCCATTAAACAATTATTTTTAAAGAAAGAAAAAATAGTAATTATATGATCTTTGAAAGTATAAACTTCCACTTTTGGCCCAAATGCAATTATGATTGTTTGTATTGCTTTTCTCGATTTAATTACAGAATTCCTCATTTATCAGAAAAAACCTGCAAAAAATTAATTTGTGAATTAGCTAATGCAGGAATTAAGAAGATAAATTTTGCAGGGGGAGAACCAACATTAAACCCTTTCTTAGGATCGCTCTTATCATTCAGCAAGGGGTTAAATTTAACGACAAGCATCATTTCTAATGGGACAGGAATTTCTCAAAAGAGGGGGTAATTATGCATGGTGAGGAAAAAAACTTTATTTAACTTAAGAATTAATTGTAGATTAAGGAGATAAAAATGACTGTGGAACAAATAACTAATCTTGGATTTATTGTCATCAAAAACACATGCCAAGTTCAAGGATTCACTTTAATGATACATTTCAGATCAGATCTTGATAATAATAAGATTAATCCATCTCTCTTAAACGATTACGAGCTAAAAAGTCGTAAAGATAAACCTCTTAAGGATATTGGAGACTTAGTTGAATATGATGGAAAGATGGCCATAAGTTCGATAGGGGATGTAATGGAAGGAAATATATATATTACCAAGGAAGATAACATGGGAACGTCCATCAGAATTAAATTAAGATTTGAAATAACTGATGAATATGAAAATGCTAACGATTTTAAGATCTTCATGGAAGAAATAGAGCAAATACACAAAAATTATTGCGTTTTAGACACATTTACTATAGACCAGACGAGACTCCATCAGTTTCTCCGTCCTCACATTCTTGGTGTAAGAAGTGAGCTCTCAAGACTAAATCATGTGACGGAAGCATCGTATCAAGTAGAGGATAATATAGTTTCCATTTATGGAATGACACCTAATTATCTTATGGAATATGCTCATAATAATCAACTTCTCGAAGAAAATAAGATGAAACTGAATGTAACTGTTAATAAAATGAATGTGAGCCTTTTCTGGGATGAGGATGGGGAATATTGGAAAGTAAAAAATAATTGCAGCATCCCACAAAGAGGGAAAATGGTTATCGGTCAAGTTTCCTCTAAGATCGATAAGAATAAAATTCACAACAATAGAAAGCTGAATATGATGCTTAGATCCTTGAAAAAATTAAGAGATAATCCAAGTTGCAATGGAAGGCATGTATTACATCAAGTTCTATCAAGTTCCAAAGATAATGTTCCAAATAATATTCAAATAACACTTGATCTTCAAAAAAACTTTCAAGAAATTGAATTACTCGATGAATTCAACCGTCTTAATATCGAACAAAAACAATGTGTCAAGGAAATTCTATCTAGCCCTGCCCTAATTGTTAATGGTGATGGAGGGACAGGTAAAACACAAGTGGGAGCACTGATTTCACTACTTTTTACCCATTTAGAAAAGCGTACAATAATGTCAAGCGAAAAAAACACAGCTTTAAATAACCTCTTAGGGCGAATAGACCAGTTTCTTACGGAACATCCTCTCCCATCAAGAAAGCCAAATATCGTGCGAATTAAAGCGAGAAGTCACCGTATTAATGATGAAAAGCTAAGGAAATATGAGTTAGAAAGGCAGGTTAGGAATATCTCACTGGATATCGAGCAAAAATGTTCAATAACTGACTCAGGTGAAGATAATGAACTTAAAAAGGATTTTAAGAGGGTTTTTACAGATCCAGCGATAGTGAAAAGATTAATAGCAATTACTTATGACATCATTCTCATTACTTATGGACTTTTGAGTGAAAGACACTTTCTTTCGAAAAACATCCAAAATTTTGATCTAAATCTCATTGAAGCGAGTAGTAGCGTTAATATGAGTCAGTTTAGCGTAGCAGCCAATCAAGCTAAGCAATGGCTTATCCTCAATGATAAAGATCAAGTTCCTCCCTTAACTGTAAGCAATTTTCTCCTTCGACAACCTTTAACTTTTCCTGATAAAGAAGAGATTCAAAATGCAGTGGAATTTAATCCTTCACACGAATACCTAAAAGGGGCCTCCATTCTTTATGGAAATAGGGCATACAAGGAAGGAGTCGTGTCAGCCCTACTTGAATTTGAAGGGAGTCCTTCATTAACCGTTCGTAAATTAAAAGAACAGTTTCGAATTCATCCTGAACTGCATAAAATAATTTGTAAAGCTTTTGAAAAAAAATTCGTCTTAAATAACTTAAATTCCGGAGATTTCCCTGATTTAAGTAAACGATCACCTCTTTTATCCACCATCAGTCATTTGAAATATCTGGTCATGAATGATCAAGAAATATTGGCGGAGATGGGAAGGAAAATTTATGACCTTGTAGATTCCCTTCCTGAAGACCAAGATCTAACTATCGGAGTAGCTTGCTCGAATGTCGCCTCTTTACGTAAGATAATTGCCACTTATCGCAAGCAACGGTTTGATGAGATTATTTCCCCTTGGTCCGTGGAGAAGGTGTATTATGATAAAAAAGGAAAGATTAAAATCTCCTTTTTATCTATATATAATCACCAAGAGCACGAATATGACATCTTCATCCTTGGAATCATGAATTATAATTCATTTGACTTTCACAAGCGTATATATACTGCATTAACTAGGGCTCATAATCACGCCATTATTTTCGGACCTAACATACGTCGTTATTCAGAACCATCTTCACATTTTCTTAATCGGAATAAAAAGATTTTAAAGACATTACAAGATGGAGGGAATTAAATTGAGTAAAAATGTGCTCTGGCACAAGAAAATAATCCTGTTTGACATTACATGTCATGCCCTCATGTCAGTAACTAAAGAAATAGAGACTATATTAAAAATGATAATGCAAGTATGTCTTCATTATGGAGAAACAACATCAAAAAACTTATCTGATACGTTCGGTCTACAAGTTTCAATTGTTAAAAAGCTGCTTTCCTTCCTTGCTAAAGATATGAACTTATTGAATGCACAAATACGAGAGGGAATTTACTATTATTCCCCAATCAAGCGAAGTGACCCATCTCCCTTAAAGGATAAACAACTTAAATATAGGATCGTTATAAATTTCTCCCTTTGTTTAAGACCTTTACTTTACATTCATAGAAAGTATCGGATTGAAGAGGTACAAGCCCCTAATAGCGTGGAAGAAATCTCCCAAGCACTTCTAAAGCTAAACGATGTTTTGAGTAGCAATGGTAATTCCAAACACTCTTATAACATTCCCTCTGATTACTTAAGTTTTAACATTCAAGAGGGGATAGGTGTCAATGGTCAATCTCACGCTTCATTGAACTGGAATGAGGGCGATTTTATAATTACAAAGAATAAATATGAGATTAAACATATCCCTAGTGGTCACCCGGAAGTAAGTCAGTTAAGAAAAGAATTAGAGGCGCTTCAATCAGATGACATTTTGTTCGATAAAATATTAATAAACATTCAAGAAAAATTAGATGATGAGGAATTTGACATCGATCTTGACAATAAAGAGGGTTTCTTAAATGTTAAAATTCTTGAAAATGATATCAAAAGCATTGGTAGGGTTTATCAGATTTTTAGTGAGTATAATGGTAGAATAATAGACATTCCAATAGAGAATGATTGGTATTATTCAATTTCCATTAGAATTGACTTTGAGAATCCATTAGTGAGTGCTTGGATTAAAGTCCTAAATATTTTGGAAAATGAACTTAGGGAAGAATTTAAGATAATGGCCAACAAGGACATTACTAAATATACGGCAAGAATCATAGCGCTCTTCAAATCTCCTGAGGTTATTTCGAGAACCTCAGTCTCACCATCAAAAAAGGATATTAAGCAAGTTATTGGAAATCTTTGCATGGTGACTAATAATTGTTGGCTACATCTTATTAATGGAAAAATAAAAGAAAGTGAGGTGGTAGAGTAAAAAGATGATTGAGAATAAAAGCAAGACGAAATCTACTAGTCGAAAACTATTATTTTATCAAATAAATCATATCTCACAAATCAATCAGATAATACAAGCTCAAGAAGTTATTCAACTTCCTGAACTTAATCCTAAAGATAAAAATGTTTTCTTATTTACACATCCTCTAAACAAGGATGAGAGATCCATATTTAATCAAGTAAAAAACCTCATTGAGGATGCCGTTCAGAATGATTCCTACTTGCTCGCGACCAGTTTCATTCTAAATAACAACGAATTCGTAAAACTAATTAAAGATGCCGCGCAAAAGCTGAAAGGGAAAGTTTATCTTATCTTAGGAAGTAAACTTTACACCTATCTTTCCTTTAATCGAGCAAATGAATCTGTAAATGAAGGATCTTCTGATTTAACAAAATCAGGAGTATTAGTGAGATACATGAAAAATGCTCACTTGAAGTTCATCACGAGCGGACGTAAGTCCTTAATATGTACGACAAATTTCACGACGGAAGGCTTGTACAAGAATCCCGAATTTGGAATGCTCATGGAAGATGGTAATACTGCAAAACCCTTGAACCGGCTCTTCTTTTATCTCTGGTTCAGAAAATGCGAGTCTATGTTAATAAATGGGAATTGGCTTGATGTGTTAAATGAAAAAGATCAGCCCCAATTTAAAGCACTAAAAATTCATCAACCCGAAATCATCATCACATCCAAGGGGATTAAAAATGATATCAACCGTGATAATCAAGTTTTAAATAAGACCACATTGTATGAAGTCATGATGGAGCAATTAGACTCAGCAGAAAAAAGCATAGACATCGCAATTTATATATTTGTAGGACTTAAGAATACTAAGTTGAATCAACTCATTGATGCTATAATCAATAAAGCGTCGAATCAGATACAAGTTAGACTTCTTGTCCCATCAGTTAACGTGAATTACAGGGCTGATATGCGACGTTTGCTCGAAGTCTTAAAAAAAAAGGGGGTTGCGATAAAATATTACCGCGAGCTGCATGGAAAATGTATCATCATAGATAACAAACGAACGTTAATGTTTACAGGTAATATTGACAGGTACTTGATTAGCCCGGATTCTTGCGATATTGGATGGCTATCTGAAGAACCGTTTGTCGTGAAGAATTTTTGCAAGATTTTTGATCATCTATGGTCTGAGGCTTCTGAAGAATGTGATGTTGATGCACCCATTGATGTACATTTAGATTTGGTCATAAAATCCTATGAGTTAATTTCATTCAGACCTCCTATTTCTGTGATTATTCTTAAAAAGATAATCCAAGAAAGTAAGAAGATACAACTTTTCATTGATGGATTGAACGCACTAGTCAGCATAAAGGGGAAGAAGACTCTAAATCTTTTTATTAATCTCAATGAAAATAATGTATCTGAATTTATATCTGGTGCTTTAGACTTGTCAGGCATCTTGAGCAATAAACCAACGCTGAATAGAAAAAAATCATTTAGCTACTCGATACGAAAACTAGATTTAAAGCTTTTATGGAGTAAATAATGAAATGATAAAACAAATGATAAAACAAATTCAATCTTATTCTCTTTCAATAATATATCTCTCAATTATTATCGGGATTTTAATTATCTTCAAAAAAAACCAAAGAAGAACTTGTTTGATTTAATAAACATTCATAATTTGATAAAATTTAAAATACTAATTTGCACGAATATGGTATGGAAATTGCTCGTATAATTCCCTCTCAAGAAATATCCCATATCATGGAACCTTTTAGTCAACGTATCTAAATCACACTATTAAGTACCAAATTCGTTTGGTTTTAGATCGTAATTCTTCTCAACTAGAAAATTCTTACTTTTTAAAAAGATATTTACTTTTTTCCTTTATAAATTTTAATTCAAATATAGTAGTGGTTCTTTAAATTAAATAAGAGAATGTGAAAAGAAATGAATAGGAAAAAAATTTCTCTATATCTTTTTTAAAATAATCAAGTTTAGCATAGATTTCCTCGGATAAATGAGAAAAAAGCCCATGACCTACGTCATGTAATAGACTAGCTAACTTTAAATTTATTATATCCGTATCATCTATTAAATGACGATAATTACCTTTGTCAATTAAAAAATCTGTGAACTTTTCAGTGAGCAATGTAACACCTAAGGAGTGATCGAATCTTGTCTGACTACAAGTGGGATAGACAAAAAAAGATATTCATTTTGATGAAGATACCTCAATCTTTGTATTAATGGAGAATCTATAATATGAACTTCATAAGGTTTTAAAAACATAGAGCCGTGAACTCCATCACGTATTAATTTCTCATCCCTTATGCTGTCTGATTTTTCAAATTCATTTTTCTTTTAAATACCTGTAATTAACTGTTTGTCAGACAAGAAAATTAATAAATCTGCGGAGATCGTAAATTACTCACATTTATTCTGTTGAATTTTACCAATAGATATTTTTTCACTTTTATTGGCTTCAAAAGGTCCTATTTTCAACTCACTTGATTTTTCATTTGATTCTAAAGATCTCAATTTTTTTGATGCAAAATCCAGTATTTTTTTTCTTTCTTCAAATGATACATTTTTTTTAAGAAGCTTATTCATTAATTCAGTTATACTTCTAACAGAATATGCATTACTATCTTTTTCCATTAAAATAATATCCTTTTTCCCTAAATCTTTTCCTGTTGCAACACACACAGCTCCAAAAACTTCTCCACCTTTATTTTTTACATCAAAACAACTTTTAATTTCCTCTTCTTCTTGGTTTTTCATCTTATTTCAACTTATTACATTTTATTACTTCTATTTTATAATTAACAATTATTATTTATAAATATGATTTTTTTATTCCTTTTTTCAAATTGTTAATGTAAGTTTATAACATGTAAAAAAGTTTCTACACTAGGTAAAGCCTATGTTTTATGGGCTTTATTTTCCAAAGTTGAGATTAGATGTCGAAAAAATCTCCATAGCTCCCAACTAATTTAGTCCTTACAAGTAAAAGTTCACTAATTCGACATAAGGATCAAATAATAACCTAGATTTACCCCTAATTTTACGAAATGTTAGACTACATCTTTGAGAGAAAAAATCTTCGAGAGAATAATTTGGTTCGAAAAATAACTCTAAAAATTCAAATTGCTTATCTGTTAGTTATTGAACATGCAATATAAAACCAAATACTCATATATTCAGAGTTCTTCCTGCTTTAGGTTCCAAACAAGATTTTTCGATTTATTACAGAAGAGGGTGAAATCTAACTCTCAAACATCGATGTAAAAATTTATTTTTTGAATAACTAAAATTTATAGAATAGATATAAAAATTGAGATTAAAGGTGTTACTATGGAATTTATAGGTAAAATACGAAAAAGGGAATGTAAATAAAAGGATAGAAATAATAGAAATTATATGAAAAGTAGAAAATAAAAGAATTATTCAAAATCTGGATTTTGGATTTAATTCCAATTTAATGATAGCATAGCATTACAAATTGGGCATCGTATTTTTGGCATTTTCATGTGTATTCGATATTTATTCTTGCATTCAGAACATCTAATTAAAATACCAGAGGGGCGCTTTCGAGAGGGATCTGCCAGAAAACCTGCTATGGGTCCTACAATACCAATACCAAGTAACGTGCCTATTCCCGACAATTTCTCTCCTTTACTGAATAGGGCTTCAGCAATAGTTCCTCCTAATCCTCCAAAAAAACTACCAGTAAACACAGCAGGTAAAACATCTGCATCGTCATAAGACTCTATTATATCACGAATGTAATTTTGATAGTCTTGATTAACTTTATAAATTAAATAATGACTCAAATGAGGAAATATGACGTCTATTTTTCCTAATAACTCTATTGGTTCAAAAATCCATATTTCTTTACCGGTGGTAGAAGCTATTGCACTTTCCCAAACTACCCAATCCCTTGTATGTTTAAGATTCTGAACATTTTCCCCTAAAAGAATAAAAATTGCCGATGATTTTTGAATATCATTTTGAATTTCTTGATATTCCTCCTCTGATTTAAATCCTTCTATTTCTTTAAACACTCCTTTTACACGAGTGGAACCAAATAATGTTCCAAAGAAATCTACAATTTCTTTATCTTTTCTATATGAGAAATAAAAATTTGTCCTATAAGAAACACCCTTAATTTATTTTGTAAAATACTAATTAATTAAATCAGGTATTTTATTTAATTAAAAAATACCATTGCGAATATTTAAAATTAAATGTAAAGATATTGAATTTTAATTCAATTGAATTTAAGGAGGTAAAGAAGCATTTCTTAGAGAAAAAACAAAAACATCTTGAAAAAAAAAATTCGAAATGATAAGTTAAGCTTAATTAATTGGTAATATAAAAATTATTAATAAACGATTGTAGCTTTCTTTAATCTATTTTATATTATTGGTGTTTAGATAAATGTCACTTACCGAACCTTCAAATTGGTTAAGTTTTAACGTATTTTTTATCCCAAATACGCTAATTGGAATATTTCGAGATATCAATATTTATCAAAAGTGGTATTTTAAGTTTTTAAAGGATATCTTAGGATCTTTTCTAACAGATAAAGAAAATGAAATTGGCTATATCTTTTTTGGAGATTATTTGGATAAGAAACCTGTTGACAAAGTTATTATTAATGGTATAGATTTTAATGCCTGGACTAAAGGATTGAAAGAACTCAAAAATAAAAAAATATTTGCTGATGAGAATCTAAATTATTTTCAAGAGATGTTTAGATTTCTCAGAATAAGATTTTTCATAAAAAAGAACGATAGAGATTTGATAATTGGAAGATTTATTAATCAAATTAAAAATATTGATTATATTTTAGGCTTTCAACTAGTTGAATATAATGTAATAAATGATATTGGTGAGAGATTTAGTAGTGGGAAAGAAAAATGGAACAATTCATTAGAACAGTTGGGAAGATTAGAAAAATTTATTGAGTATTGGAATGGGATATGTAGATATATAATATTAATCATTACTGACGATCATCACTTAGATTTTGAAAATATCGACATCATAAATATTATGCATTTAGGTTACCATTCAATGGGAAGTAATTTACCAGTTGAAAGATGTCAGAATTGTGGCGAAATACTTTATTTAAGAAGTGGATATGACCCAGAATTTCAGTTTCAATGTACTTGTAGACGTTTTCGAGGAAGATTGCCTCATTTATAAGATTGCCTCATTTATAAGATTGCCTCATTTATAAGATTGCCTCATTTATTAATAAATTTCTAAAATATAAGTTAATCAGCAATCTCTATTTAAGCCAATTAGACATATATGTTAAATACTTGTATAATAATTTTATTTATAGTCCAAATCACTTTTCATTATATTAAATAAAATTCGGATTGATCTAAAATGAAATTAGGATGGCAAATTTTGATAATATTAGGGTGTCTGGTAATTGTACAACTAGTATTTGTCCTCGTAGCGATTCTGATAGACTGGCCAATAATTCATGTAATTGGGGAGGAAATTTCAGTAGCAGTGTTTGATTTCTGGAGCATGGGACATTTACTACTCGGAATTGCAATTTTTATAATTGCTTTTACTATTTATTTTATACGTAAAAATCGTGATGTTTCTCTAGAGAATGTTTCTATACATACAGTAAAAATACCAGAGCCAAAGAAGATGTTCATAAGTTGGATAATTAGTGCCATAGCGGCGATCCTGTGGGAAGTTATTGAAAACACATTAGGTTTTTACTTAGGATTGAAGAATATACTTGATAGTCCATTAAATGCAATTTCAGACATTATTTTATGGAGCATTGGTGGTCTCGTAGCCTGGTATATTACTCATTTGATGTTTGTAAGTAAACGTTATATCATTGTATTTTATGCTTATGGCTTTATAACTTTGCTAGTTGGTGTATTTTATGCGGTTATTATGGGTATTTAATTTAATTAAATTTCACTTCTAAAAACAAAAATTTTTTTAAAATCATTATTATGTTATATCTTGAAAATCTATGATTTTAAATTCTATAAGATTATTTAAATATAAAGCTCAAAAAATCGTTTAATAGTATTGTTTCTTCACCCATATTTTAATTTCACCTTAATTTTAATCAAATATAAAATTATAAAATTATGACTAATCTTTATCACGGAGTCCCTCTTAAAATGTTAGATTATGAATTTATATGCAATTTAGAAAAATTTACAAAGGAACCTATACCTGTTAAGAGTGATTTAAAAGATGAGTTTTATGGGATGGTAATTGATGATGGTCATGTAATTATTTTAAAATTAAACTTTAGAAATCTAAGTGAATTACCAAATTCCCTTGGAAATCTTTCTTTACTTGAAGAATTACATGGATATAGAAATAATTTAGAAACAATACCAGAATCTATTGGAAATTTAAAATCATTGCAGTTTTTAGATTTAAGAGGAAATAATTTAATAAATTTACCTGAATCAATTGGTGAACTGGAATCACTTGAAATATTGAAATTAGATGAAAATAATCTTAATAGCCTTCCAGAATCTTTAGGTAATCTTGAAGATCTAGAACAATTATATTTAAATGGAAATAAGCTAGAAACACTTCCAAATTCAATAGGAAATCTAAAATCACTCGAAATCCTCCAATTAAACCGGAATTTTTTAAAATATTTACCAGAATCATTTGGTAAGTTAAAAAGTTTAGAAGAGTTATACCTAAACGAAAATAAATTGGATTTTCTTCCTAAATCCATAGGAGACCTTAAACGTTTGTGGATTTTCCACTTAGATAGAAATAATTTAAAAAATTTACCTATATCCTTTAAAAAACTTACAGATCTAGAAGAGGTTTATTTATATGGAAATAAATTAAAAAAAGTTCCAAAATCAATAGGAAGGCTAAAAGATTTAGAAAAGCTACAATTAGAAAAAAATGCAATATCTAAATTACCTAAATCTATATGTCTTTTGAATTCACTTGAGAAACTTTATCTATGTGGAAACATAATAAAAACTTTACCCAAAAATATTGGTCATCTTAAGAATTTAGAAGTATTACAATTAGACGGAAACAAAATTTCCAAATTACCAAAATCTTTAAATTCTTTAACTTCCCTTAAACAACTTTTCTTGAGAAATAATCATATAACAGAATATTTTAAATCTCTTAAAATGTTAGAAGAGCAATCTTGTACAATATATCTGTCAGATGACTTATCTAAAGTAGGAAAAAATCAATTTGATGAAGTGGAATTGATTTATTATCATGAAATCTCATTATATAAATCTGAATATGAAGTTATAAAAAACTTGGAAAAAATATGTGGTGAAATTATTCCAACTACAAAAGATCCTGACAGGCAACTCTTTGGATTTTATACAGAAGAGGGGTATGTAATTAATTTGAATTTAAATTTTAAAGAATTAAACGATTTACCTGAAACAATTTGCCAACTTGCAAAACTAAGGAAGCTCATTTTAAGAGGGAATAAATTAGCAACACTGCCAGAATCTATTAAAAAACTTGCTACAATGAAGCATCTTGATATATCTCATAATTTATTTCAAAAATTACCAAGTTCAATCTGGCCTCAAAAGAATTTGACCAAATTTGAAACAGGTTCAAATCCATGGAAAAATGATTCTAAATTAATTGTAAAAAATAGTATCCCTGCAATTTTAGAATATTGTCGAAAAAAAGCAAATATTCAGATTTTTATTAGTCACTCCGTTAATGATGAAGATAAATATCACATTGAAGAATTATCCCAATTCCTTGAAAATCAACCTGAAGTTTATAAAGTCATATATTGTGAAAGGGATTTAATTGGCAATATCGATGAGTTTATGGAAGAAAATATACCTAAATGTCAATTATTGTTATTTTTAGCAACAAACCAATCAGTTTTTAAATCCCATGATTGCAAATATGAGATTAAAATTGCAAATCAACATAGTGTGGAGATTTTACCTCTAAAATCTAACGAGTTATCTTGGAATGATTTAGAGCATCTTAACTTAAATCGAGAATTTGGAAAGGAATTTAATCTGGATAAGTTTGATGAATTTTGCTTCGAATTATATGAATATATAAAGGAATTTAAGCGAAAAATAAATTTATTTGAGAAAGAAAAAGCAAAGGTTGATAAATCAATACTAAAAATAAAAAATGTCATCTTAAATATTATTAACTCTCAAGAATTTAAAAATTATTTAACAATAGAACTTGATATGAGTTCTAATAAAGGATATAAATTTAGAAATTATTTGAATGAACAAACAAATCATTTAACTAAATTATTTAAATTTCTCAAAAATTCAAAGAGGATTTTTTTTTTAGATTAAAACAAATATTTAAATTCTCTTCATGAAAATTATAGCATTTTGATCATTATAGTAAAAATATTCAATTTTACCTACATATTTAAACCCCATTTTTTTATAGAAATTAATCGCATTGAAGTTATCATCATCCACATCAACAAAACATGCTCTAAATTTCTTTTCTTTACCTAAATTGGATAATTCTTCAATTAGCATACGTCCAACTCCTCTCTTTCGATAATTTTTTGCTACATTAATTAATTCAATCCATAATCGTCCCTCTTCTTCAAAAGATCCTAAAATTGTTCCTATTAATAATTGTTCATCTAGCTCATTCGATAATTTTGCAATGTAACCAATCCATTCACCGCAATTTAGTAAATATTGAATTTTATTTATATCTGTCCACTTTCTTATATCTTCCAAACCATTCTTCTCAGAAAATTCAATGATTTTCCTTGCATCCAAACACTTTTCAATTTCAATAACCTTATTTTTATTCCTAACCACAATATTAAGTAGTATTATCATTTTTCTCTATTTAAATCTTAATATCATTGAAATTAATGACATATCAAAGTATTAGTATTGGGCGATCTTTCTTATCATTTTTTCTTTAAATTAAGAAAATAATTTTTAGACGATTTACAAAAAGTAACTCCCGCATATATTATACTATTGTTTTCTGTATGGGAAAATGTATTCTGGTTTATTAAAGAGACTTTTGTAAGTGATCCATCTAATTGCTATAGTGTCTCTTTTATAGCTTAAGGTCCTCAAACTTATATTCCTTAGTTACTGGAAAATCTGATATTATTTCCTTTGAACCTATACTCAATTTTTCAAAGCTACCATATCCAACGCTCCAATGTTTAGGTCTATTAAGGGTAAAATACCCATCTTTAACTTCAGGGTCATCTGAATATATCCTCATGGTTTTAGCAAAATCCTCAGGGATTTGACCTTTCTCGATAAAAGGATTTAAGAATTCTTCTATTTTTCCTTCGTCTGTTTCTTTAAGCTTATCTGTAAATCTATGATCAGCAGTTCTATTACGAGGTATGAATATGGTTTTATAAAATGTTAAAGTTTTATTTTCTTTATCTAAGTTATATCTAAATAAAATTATATGATAACTAAGCCCTTTAACTAATTCTTCATAATTTATAAACTCCGCTCCATGTCCA